>Ga0307930_1000291_pt1 | contig 38782 bp, 43 predicted proteins | sample OrgLakmetageno46_FD_203161 | JGI IMG/M metagenome (GOLD analysis project Ga0307930, IMG submission 203161) | Saline water microbial communities from Organic Lake, Antarctica - #46 | ecosystem: Environmental > Aquatic > Non-marine Saline and Alkaline > Saline | place: Antarctica: Organic Lake...
AAGTCCAAAGTCATACCCACTCCACATGCTTTCACCCACCGAGGAGCTGCGAGCCTAGGCACACTAGGATGAACAAAGAAATGAAAGAAGCCACAAAGCAGGGGAAATCGTAGTGGATTTTTTTCTGCGGCAATACGCACGCACTTTAGGGCTCGGATTCATGTTTCCAATAATCCTAGCGGAAATATTATGATGGTTATCGAATGGAGGTTTAGATGGTGTGGTAGTAACCACTTCTTCTTCGCTAAAGATATATATTCAAATCATAATTTTCCGGGATAAAAATAATGAAGGTTATTTTAGAGGAATTTTTCGGCAGTGATAGTGGTGGAAGTGGGAAGTGTACTTGGACCACTTCAAACTTTTAAAATTGGTGATTGGTGTTTGGTGATGACATATTTTTTTGTTTGTATCAAATATGATAGGTCATTGTGACACTGATACATCACCTCCAATTTACGGGACAACTATTGCAGGTACGAATTTGAACCCCTATGACCCCAACGGCCAATAGCGCGACCAAACAAATGGCTCGCTGCGTGCTTAAAGGGTGGACTTGCCGCCGCCTTCGGTGAGCACGGGGTTAGAAGCGGGGGTTTTGCCATCAATTTCGCCACCACCGCCACCACCATCACTAGCTGTCGGCGAATAGGGCAGGCCGTCGGCTTCGGCTTCGGCGGCCAGTTCTTCGGCGGTGGCTTCCCACTGCTCCGCGTAGTCGTGCTTGACCTGACAATGTTAGTAGGTGGCAGTGAAGGACGCATACAAAGACGCGAGGAGAAGAAAGTAAACGGTCAATTACATCCAGGAAATGAGAGAGATGCACAAACACTAACAGTACCAAAGTAATCTAGATGAAAGGGGTGCCTTGCGCAAATATGGGCCTGGATATGGGCCTGGATTTAAAGGATTTGCATTAAAAGTATAGTGTAATGACCTCTTCGCGGCCCATTTCCAGCCATGCTTTGTGAAGCTTCTTGTACTCGTCTGGGTGGTCGTTGTGCAGCGCGTGGGGGTTCTCCACGTAGGAAATGAAAACCTACACATAGTTCGAAAAGGAATGCGAAAATATTTAGAAAGAAAGATTCAAAGGGCCTTACGAGAACTTGTTTCATTGGCATTTCGACATGTGCTGCCACAGACACATTCCTCGCCTCTTTTCTTGATTCTCATGACAACACATACAACATGCAAGGTGCGCACCGTGGCGTTTGCCGCTTGAATCACGCCAAACATGATGTTGGCAATGCCGTGGCCAATGAAGGTGCAAGTAGTGAAAGTTGAGAACATGGGCACAGGAACCCCTTGCACCATCTCCGGCTGGGGTGACACCATCACAAAGAGAACAACGACGAAAAGAAAACCCATAGTAGAAGAAAAACAAAGCATGAGCAAGCACATACAGTTGAGATTATTTTGGAAGTATGTTCAGACTCAGTTCAAAATTATGGTGCCAATTTCTTTCGAAGTAGCTTACGTGGGCATACGCGATGAAGCACCCAATCGCGCCGGTGCAGAGCGCCACTAAGCCCGAGCTCAACTGCAGCACCATCTCCACCAAGGTGCCTTCTTCGATGAGCAACAGTCCTTTCGACGCAAAAATGCCGCACACGTGATAACCCGCATGAAAAAAACCGTAGCCGTAAATCCCCACCACCTGTTGATAAAGTGAAAGATGAAAGAGGGCGAATGAAGGAGTGGAAAAAAAGAAAAGATGAATGGGAGCACTAGGGATGGATGAACGGATGAGTGAATCGAGACAACACAGCGAACACACATCGGCTCACCACATAGACGTAGAAGTTGAAAATTTCAATGCATTTCTGCAGGCAGTGCAAGCAGCAAGTAGTGAGCTTGATGATGAGCTTAGCCTCGGAGCCGACTCCTGGCATGCGGGAAATGTACTTCTTGGCTTTGTCCAGCACGTAGCAAATGGTTTGAATGATGGCCACGAAGAACGACCCGAACGCAATCGCGCCTAAGCTGGTGGTGCACGAGCGCTTGAACGCGGACCAAGTGGGGCTCCCAACTTCGGTCCGGTTGAACCACCATTCCGCAGTGGTGCCCGCAGTGGTGCACACCACAATGCCCTTCATCACCTGGGTGAGTGTTGTTGTTGAGCAAAAGGGCATAGGTTGAATGAACAAACAGAAAATCTGGAGGGAAGGGCGACTTCATCCTTTTTGGCTGACCCGGAGAGACTAAGTAGAATGCACTCTTCATTGCATAAATATGGGACTAATCTAAGGTTGAAAGAACAAAAGCGGACGACCAGGAAAAGAAGGTTGCACATTTTACCTGTTGGCCCCAGTAGTAGGTCATGATGATGGCGATCCACACCATGGCGTAGTGCTCGATAGTGAACGCCCCATCGTCCTGTTGGGTGGCCACGGCTGCTGAGACTGTATCATCATCAAAAACCGCTGCAATGTCGACGCCATTTTCGTCCATGTAAACCTGGGTATAGCAGAGGCATCTTTCTCAAGAGCGGTTTCACATTCTAATTCGCTCAGTTCTCCTCTCGGCACCCATTCAAACAACGAATAGCAGCTATCGATTTTTGGCAACAGTCCGCACGTGCGTGTGCTCTTTGAGCGTCTTTACTTCATTCATTCTTTGAATGTGTGCATTGTGCGTGTGGGCGCATTTCCCCACTCTCTACTTCTTTGACTTATCAATCCATTACCTGAAGCCCCACAAGCGCAGTGGAGAATACCATCGACCATCCAGCCAGTGCCACCGTCATACCGAGCGCCAATGCTTCGGTCATGGGGTGGGTGGCAATCACTTTGCAGGAGACCTCTAAGCAAGCTCCTGCGAAGTGCACGTGGCCCTTGTTGCAGCAAAAGTAAAGCATGAACCCCACACCGAGCACCAGGAAAGGGATGGACCCATATTGGAGCACGATCACGTCCTGTGGTTGATACCAGATGAAATTAAAAAGATGTGAGAATGGCGCGAAAGTATAAAAGAAGTCCAATTCATACAGAAGAAAGTTTGTGTTAGTACATTTCAGGTGATTTCTTGCTATTTCCGACGCATTGAAAATACATTTTATTTAGCGAAAAGATAGTGCGAAAATTTCACGCACGTTTTGCATTCCAAAGAAGAGCGCTGCGAGGCCCATCCCAATGAGAATGGCGCATGCGGTGTAGGTCACGAAGGAAATCACGGCAGAGCCCATCATGACGAGGGCCTAGTTCAGAAGGAAAGGAGAGGGAAAGCATTTTAGTAAGAGGAATGCTTCTGCTATGCAGAAAGAAGAAGAAGAAGAAGAGTATTTGAATTGAAACTCAGTGTGGAAACAGCACTAATAGAAGAGTGGGAATAGCGCAGTTAGCGCGATTTGGAAAGTAGGGACTGAGAGAAAGATAGAAAAAGACGAAGCCTACCGCGATGATGCATTCGGTGAAGAGAATGGCGAAAAAGACGCACATCGCCACTAGGCCCGAAAAGTTGGACGTGTTTTCGCTGTCATCACCGTCGGCAGAGTTGTAACCGTAATGGAAGCAAAAGTAAAGCTGAGCGGCCACCGCCGCAAGAAAGCCTGCAGTAAAAAGAATATATTTTTGGAGCGATGAGAGGTAAAACAAATCGGGGTCAAAACAAGGAAAAGGGTGCAAGACAGCACTGTAAATTGCAAAGAGAAAAGGAAGGAAACAGATACTTGAGGCTATGCATAGCGCGGTAATAACATCTTTGAATACTTTAGTAGGCTGCATAATTGATACTAGACATTCACGGTTGGCAAACACGCGAAGAGCTGAGGGCGTGGGCGGGGTGTGGGGGGGGGGTGGAGCATACAAGCAGGAGAAGGAAACGCACCGATGGCAAAAATCAAGTCAGGGAGCACAAAGAAGGACGAGTTTTGTGCCGCTGGCGTGTGGTCTTTGTGCTTGTGGTAATGGTGCCCGTCGCCTTTCGGGTGCGTGTCTGGTTCTTTCATGTGAAAGATTTTGCGCGTGATCTAGCTCCGTCGCCATAACAGGGGAAAGGAGTGCGTGCGATGAGAAGGGATTTGAGCGATAATAAATCAGGAAGGTGCGACCTACAGAGAGCGTGTGATACAACTAGCTACTAATACCAACAAATGGCAATCACAGTAAAAAATGCATTTCTTTCGGTCGGTCTGTCATAGGTTTGGGCGTTGGGGTTAGAATTGCAGATCATCTGTTATGTACTGTGGTTGGATAAGTTCGAGGCACGCTATGTTAGGAAGACGGAAGCAAAGCATGCCACACCTGCCATGAAGTAGAGTTATGCTTTTCAACATGTTCCTCGAACTGCTTCGCCGGCACGTCCTTCGCGATGAGCTTCGGCATTTTGTAGGGTCCTCAAACTGGGAAGGAAATAATGCACGTTGAAAATCGATGACTGAATCAAAGGACGACCACCACCTTTTGAAAGCTAAAAATCAAAGCTAGCGCGAGGCATAACTACTGCCATCTACTCGCTAAGATGTTAAGGGAAGTTATGTTGGACACTCTCAGATTTTAGTACCTTGAAATGCGTGGGCGGCGAGGGAAGATAGCACAAGCATAGCACTCGGCTTCTACAAAGGAATCGACGTGTTCACCGTTTCAAATCTAGCTAGCTAGTGAAAGAAGAAAAGAAGTCAAAGAACCAATATATATCGGTCCGCTCTTCTGTTCTAGGAGTCGTCTGATCGGGAAGAAATGAGAAGTGAGAAGCCGTTGACGACTGACGACTGACAACCGCTTCATTCGTTGGCTTCATTGGTCTTTGATCGCTTGCGTTGTGAAGCCATTTCTCCGCTTCTGACCATGCGCTCGGCCATTTTGGCTTTCGTTTGCTTCCTTCTTTCGGTTGCTCCAGCATCATCACAGGCATGGAGAGGACATTCGTCAAAGCAAAGCCTTCGCGGCGACAGTGTAGTTTCTAAGGCCAACTCTAAAACAACCTCTGCAGCACACTCAGCGACAACTCCGAAGGCAACGGCCACTACCAGCAACAAAGCTGAGATCCTCCACAGCACGAAAAGCAATCACAACCTCGAAATGGTGACGAAGGAAATCAAAGTCTTAGAAAAAGCGGCATCTTCACTTTCTACAACGAAGAAGGCTGCCTCGAAAGCTACGACTCATGCTTTAAAGAACAGTACGATTACTACTCATGCGGCATCGACTAACGCCCCTTGGGCTGGCCATTCAAAGAAATCTTCAACGGCAAAGAAAACGAGAACATCAGAAATGTAAGGCAGTGAATGCGGAGGAAGAGTGAAGCTTATGTTGAGAGGTAGGTTGTTCACAGAAGTGTGAGGAACGTGCTAAGCACTAAGCATCAACGGCGGCAACGGCGTGGGCGTCGTAGAAGCTCGTAGAATGCAAGGAATGGAAGAAAGGGCACACTGGTTGAATTGAAAAGAAATAAGTGGCGTCTTCTGATATTGCTGCTGTTGCCTTGGAGGTGCCAGCGGAACTAGAAGCTCGAAGTTGGTTTGGTTCCTTTGCGCTGTTGCGAGCAACCGTGCAACGTGCAAGTGTACGTGAGCGAGACTCGAGACTGCGGGCGCAAGTTAAGTGTTTTTCCTTTAATCAAAAACAAGGAAATGATCGTCATGGTCAGCCCCCTTGAATTGAAACTTCGAACTAAGATACATGGCGTTTATATATTATAAATTCAAAATTCCTAAGAAGATAATCTTAATCTGTGTACGCGCAATTAGCAATTACCGTAATTGCAATTATGCAATTGGCTCTGGGACTCTAACTCTAACGTTACAGTTGCCAATACCCAGTATTTAACAAAAAACGGCACAATAAACAGCATAAACACAGATACTTTGCACATGTAACTGGAAATAAAATTCTGGTGTAATCAGCTTGCATTGCTTTGTAATTCTGCCTGTTGGCCTTCTAATTCCAGCCCCTCGGGGCCTGCGTCAAAATCGTAGTGCCACAGGCAGCAGGCACGCGGAAAAAGCACGGAAAAATAGTTTGAATTCCCATAAGCCGCAACGGCATTTGTGAGAGGACCTTTGAAGGAAAACTCGCTACCTTCAGCAGCCATCGTGCATAGTGGGCTCCTTGCTGAGGGTGGTGATGGCTATGCGATACAAAATTTTGGTCGGCGACGACAGGCAGCAAATAGCCAGAGAATTCACGGCCGATTCTTTACTTCTCAAGCTTTGCCGCGGAGGAAGCTCCCGACAGAGAAGAAGCGAGTTCGTGGGTTGGTTGACTTGAAGAAGCAGAGGAAGGATTGGCGACTAGACTGAGGGCAGCGCCATTCAATGAGGCTACACTAGAGGCAGCAACGCGAGTCTGCTCAAAGACCCAATTCACGTAAGCAAAAGCCGAGTTGCCCTGAAGGGGAAAGAATTTTTGTCAATGACCGCAAGCAGTAAAAGAGAAACAGAGAGAGATAAATAGTGAGGGGACGTGAGAAAGGAAGGACAACGGGGCGACAGAGAAAGATGGGTATTCTCAACAAGTGGGCGTGAATTGTAATTGGAGGAGACAGTCAACAAGAGACGCAAGTAAAGAGCACAAGTGAACAAACCGAGAAATAATAATCCACTGGGCTCTAAGAGGTGTATTCGTAGTGCTTGTCTCTATATATTTGCACCCATCACCTTTCCGAGCGCCGCTTCGATGGAGTAGAAGATGCTCACGTCGGGCGCTAAGCGGTGCTGCCAGCCTTCGAGCACCAGCATCGACATGGCGGCCACCATCGCTGCGGGGTCCATTGAGACCTTTACAGGGGGGAGGAGAGGGAAGAGGAATAGAAAGATAAAGATGGAGGATGGAGAATGTAGGAAGATTTGGGTATTGGCTATGATAAGAACAAAGCAAATGACGAACGCATGCTGATAAATAAGAGCGGCAGCTCTTGCAGCAACAAATGTGCTCTATATGTGTTCGAGCAATAAAGGACAGCTGTTCGAGGAATACATGATTTCGATGTGTGCAGTTTGTTTTTCACAGTAACATCGCACCCGGTGTTTGCGCACGGTGGCGAAGAACTCGGCGATGTTGTCGCCCGCGCGGCCGTTGCCGTCTTCGAACTCTTCCCATTGCCGTGTAAACATGGACCGGCACTCCTCCACAAACGCTTGCGGCTCCTGCACAAAAGGTTGCCCTAATGACATATATGTACGTACACACACATAAGAAGGAAAATGAGGTGAACCGTAGGCTTTGATGTAAAGAGAAGCACACGGCTATTATGAGCAAAGAGAAACACGCGGTTACTATGATATAACATTCTAGTGAGATTTTTAACTAAAAGAATATTCTTGAATACAACACTGCTCTTCACCCTTTCTCCCAACTCTCACCCATCTTGCCTTTCTATTTTCCCACTCTCACCTATCTTGCCTTTCCTTTTTAAGGGTCTTCTTTCATTCCTACCTTTAACGTCAAGGCCGAGAATCGCTTCCGCCACCGCGCCGCCGTCCTGGTTCATAATCGCTTGGAAGAATCCTGAAACTGCTCCTTTCAGCCGCTGGTTACGAAAAGAGTACATGTGCAAAGCGACACATTGAGAAGATCAGAAGGCGTGATGCATCCTGGGACTACAAGAGCCTCATCTACAGAGTCCTTGACGTGAACACAAAAAAACACGCCTCCCTTTCCTCTTCCCTACTGCTCATGTCTTCCACCCTCCATAGCCTCTCCACTCTTCTAAGATAATACCATGTCATTCAATTGTCTTCCAAGAGTACCTGATCGAAGGTCACCGCGAGCCCGGCGTCCAACAAGACGATGTGGGGCACTACGGCACGGCTGTCTCCTAAGAGACCGAACCGCAAGCAACGAGCCAACGGACCAATTTCCACCTATAAAAATAGAATAGAAGTCATTGTAAATTGAGCGAGTAAAAGAAAGAGAATGGGGGGTGATCCTGTAAAAGATAGTGGGCAAAGTCGAAATCTCAAAACAGAATAGAGTAAAGAAAATTATGCTCCGATGAAATTTTCACTAAAATATAGAGAGTCAAAAACACGGCCGGCGTTATCTATCATTTTCCCACTAATCTTTCTTTCGTTACCATCCGAATGAGGACGTTGCCTGGGTGCAGGTCGGCGTGGACGAAGTTGTCCAAAATGAGCATCTTCAGCAGCACCTGCATCCCGGTTTCCGCCACTGCCGAGCGCACCACCATATCGTCGTTGGACGACTCTTTCATCTGTTCACTTTTGCTCTCTTTCCTGCTGTTTTCTTTCGCATTGTCTCCTCCACTGCCACTGCTGCTGCTGCTGCTGCTTGTATTGTTAGTAGCACTGGATCTCACTCCCGCACCAGGAGTTGTTGATGAAGTCGCTCCAGCGTGAGCAGACAACGACTTGTCCTCATCTTCCTGCTGTTGTGCAGTAGCAGTGCGCTTGGTGTTGTGGCGGTTGGTGCGCGGCGATTGGCCGTCTTGGCTTTGGGCTGCACGCGTCAAAAAGCGGGCTACAGACTCGCCCTGGTTAAGTGGGAGAAAGCAAGAGGAAGTCGAGAAAAGAATTATTGTGATAGGGTAGTGCTGAAACCAGAAAGGCAACTCGTGAAAAGTAGAGACAGAAAGAGAAAGAGAATACGAGAGAAATGAAGGGTTCAATAGCCTCGTGAGAAGGAAGAATTGAATACATGCATCTTCATATATGGGCATGAGTAGAGTGTCGCTGTTGACGGAGTAGGCACAGAATGACACAGAATGGAAAGCTTGCGCACCTCTTCGAATGACTCGACCAGCACCGAAGCAGCGACGAGCTCATCGACAGGGATGGGAAACGACACCAAGGACTGCCAAAAGAGGCCGCTGAAATGCTCGTTGAACTTCCGAAGGTTGGCCGCCTGGGTGCGTACACAAATGCAAGAAGCAAGTGTAGTGCAATGGTTACGGTCAAAACCGCATTCATCTCATCGGTCAGTAACAAATTTTGAGCGCAATCCCTCAGAAAGAACAAGAAATCCGACGTTGGGTGTACCTTTGAACGTTACCGCATAGGCCATATCGAGTAAATAGATATGAACATTTACGCAGTACACAGTGGAATCCCCTCTTCTCTTCTCTTACCTCATCTCTCAAGTCCAACTGCGCTTCAAAGTTCACAGCAAATTGGTCGACCGTTTGCGCCACTCGGTCGCCAAGAGCGTTCCCACACCACCGCAAGATTGCCATGTCGAGCTCCAGCGCGGACGCCAAGTCTGTGGGTCAACGAAATGATGCAAAACTTTGACTTTGAAATACGACATAAGAAATAAGAAATAGGAAAGAAAAAGAAATGAATCGATGACCTATTAACAGCATACCAGCGTACTAGTGCGGGCTCGTAAAACCTAGCGTTGACAACAAAATAGGTTCTCCCAAAGCAAAATGACACACACATGTAGACCGACCTGGGTGCTGCACTTTCACTGCAACTTTGCGCCCGCATCCTGGCGACGCGGCACTGCTGCTGCTGCTGTCGTGTTTGTTTCTATTGGCGAGCGTGGCCACGTGGATTTGCGCGATGGAGCCGGACGCGAGTGGCACCACGTCAAAAGAGTCGAAGATTTCGTTCAAGGGACGCCCAAACTCCGCCTCAATGGCTTCGACCTAGTAGATGGCAGAGAACAAAGACGACAATAACAATGCTGTTATGCTTCCATGCAAACCCACAATACAAGCCTTTTTAGAATAAATACTGTGCTTAGCTAGGCCAGCAGTCAGCCCTGAAGATAGCTAGATATGATTCATAAGAAACGCTATAGAATGACGGTTTGGATTTGTAACGAATCAACTATCAGCACAAGGTGCTTAGCATCTCACCGAAATGTGGTATGGGTGAGCAGGCGCATCGTTGGTGAGCTGGCCCAATGCTTTGCAGAAGTCTTCGCTGAACAGGTCGTACCGTGTGCTCGCCCACTGGCCCCACTTTACTCCAACCGGTCCGAGGGAGGCTAGCGCAGACACCAGGGATTGCAGCCAGGCCTCTTGCGTGCCGCACTGGTCGCCGAAGACCTGCCGCAAGGCATGCTGCAGCCCAATTGGTAGCAATCGGAGAAGCACTTCGAGGCAGCGCCGCACCATTTTCAGAAGCCGCAGCCAAGAGACGTGCACAACCTCTCGGACAACTGCCTTCGCCTCAGAGGGGGCTGCATCTGGCGAGGAAACTATGGGAGTTTCTTGGCATCGAACAGTCAGAGCGGCGCCTGAGGCAACACTAGCGATCGAAATCGCAACTAGTGAACGGGTTCGAACGACTCTGCGGCCTACGACTAGGGAAAATGTTGAAAGCCGTCTCGTCGCCATTTTGCTATCTACTCAAAAGTGCGTACTCAGCAGTACGTACACAAAAAAATAGAACTAGATACGAAGAGGATTTGATTGAAGATTTGACCGAACAAACAAACAAGCCAAGCTACATCAACACATCAACAAAGCATCTCAAATGCAATATCTCATGAATCAACGATCAACAGAAAGATGGGCTTGTGAACCGCCGCTTAGATTCACCCCAAGGGCTCAAGAGTATTGAAGTCGTGCCTGCCGCTATTGCTAAAACAAAGCGCTTGCATTTATCATATATACATTTGCAGCGTACTCTGAGGGCTGATTAGCAGAGCCCAGCGCATATAGAGGTATGCGAGGGCTGTGCTTGTTTGCCACGATGTTGACAACTTCTGGTTTTTTACGGCCAACTTTTCGATTGAGTCGCGATAGCACCTTGGTAAGGATGGCTGCGCCGAAAGTTGAGAACCTCAACACCCTGGTTATCGTGGAATCCCCAGCCAAAGCGAAAACTATTCAGAAGATCCTGCCTTCGGATCGATACACAGTAGATTTCTGTTTGGGGCATGTGCGAGATTTGCTCAAGCAGTCGCAAGTGCCAAAAGAAATCAAGCAAGAAGACCCTGATGCCAAAATGGGCATACGGGTTGCAGGTGGCTCCTTCATTCCTCTGTACAAAGAGATCCCTAGCAAGTCGAGCATCGTGAAACGTTTGAAGAGCAAGCTCAAGACATGCCAGGAACTGGTGTTGGCAACGGATGAAGACCGCGAGGGAGAAGCAATCAGTTGGCACTTGCTCGAAGTGCTGAAGCCGCCTTCAGCGACCACTGTGCGACGCGCAGTGTTCCACGAAATTACCGAAGGTGCCATTCTTGAGGCGTTTGCTTCGCCACGCGAGGTCGACATGAACCTGGTTGCTGCGCAGGAAACGCGCCGCATGTTGGATCGGCTCGCAGGATTCACGATGAGCCCGCTTCTCTGGTCAAAAGTCGCGCCGAAGCTATCTGCTGGGCGCGTGCAGTCAGTTGGAATGACTTTTGTGGTGCAAAAGGAGCGTGCGCGGCTGGCCCATATGTCAGTTCAGTACTCGGATGTCTCTGCTGTGCTCAACGGCGTTGTGGCGCTCATAGGAGAAGGTAAAAGTTCCGCGAACAGCCAATCCCAAGCATTCGAGACAAAACTTTTGAAAGTAGGAGAACGTCGCGTGGCCAAGGGGACTGATTTTTCGCAGCAAGGCGAGCTTTTGAGTAGCAGTGATGCAGTCCACTTGAACACTGAGGACGCGGCCTCACTGGTATCAAAGCTGAAAGAGCCGACAACGGTATGGACTGTGCAGTCCGTTGAGGCTCGTCAGCGCAGCCGGAAGGGGCCTAAGCCTTTGACAACTTCGCAAATGCAGCAAGAAGCCAACCGCCGCCTGAAGCTAGGCGCACAGGCTACGATGTCGGCTGCTCAAAAGCTATACGAGGCTGGAATCATTACCTACATGCGTACGGACTCATCCCAGCTCTCAGAGACAGCCACTGTGGCAGCACGTGATCAGATTGTGGAGCAATTTGGCGAGGCTTATTTAAACGGTGGTAATTCAGTGAAAGAAGATGATAAGAAATCAAAATACGCGCAAGAAGCGCATGAAGCAATCCGACCCGCTGTGTATGATGGCCGATTTCCTACTCCGGAAGAGATTGCTCAACACTCCGACGTGCGTCACCAGACTGCAGCCGTGTCACTGTATGGTCTCATTTATAGGCGTACATTGGCTTCTCAGATGGCGCAGTCGTTGTCAAATTCGACCACTGTAGTAGTGGTTGCTTCGGAAGGTGACCATGAGATAGCATCGTTCAAGGCGTCAGGTCGGACTCTAGTGTTCGCTGGTTTCTTGAAAGCTTACGAGAGCATGTCAGAGCAAGCAGCCAAAGACGACGACGACAACGATGAAGCTGCACTGCCACCTCTTGTGGTTGATCAAGTGCTCACGGTAAAGTCGGCTTCGGGCGAAGACAGCGGAGTTTTGCCAACCGTGCACCGCACCTCACCGCCGGGACGCTACTCCGTAGGTTCGTTCATCGCTGAGCTGGAAGCGAGCGGAGTAGGCCGACCGTCCACGTATGCCTCGATTGTAGAGACCCTGCAGAGCCGAGGCTACGTGACGATCAACAACGGCGGCGCCCTCATTCCAAGTTTGAGCGCGTTCGTGGTGACGGGCCTTTTAGAAGACTACTGCCCGCAGTATGTGGAAGCAGATTTCACGGCCAAAATGGAAGCCAATCTCGACGCGATTGCCCAAGGGGTTGCGCAAGGTCCAGCGTACCTTTCCGACTACTTTTTGGGCATAGCAGGGCTCAAACAAGCAGTAGCTACGATGCACACCACAGTCGAAGCGTCTTCCGCGCGGCGGGTTCGATTGCCCCATCTCGAAGGAGACCCACGTCTCGATGGCGTGTCGCTCTTCTTGGGGCCCTACGGGGTGTGGGTAGAGCGTTTGCGACGAGATTCTGCAACTTCAACCGAAGATCCGTTGGCGTTAGCTGAAGACAACAATGAAGATGCTACAGCTGCTGCCGAAGGTGAACTTTCGCCGTTTGTGCGCGCGGCTTTGCCCGTTGACATGTGCGCAGACGCGTCGTCGGTCACGGCGACTGCACTGCTGGCGCTGCTCGAAGCCAAAGAAGCAGGGGGCATCTTGCTTGGGCAGCACCCTGACACAGGCCGTGAGGTGCGCCTCTGCACGGGCACTTATGGCCTCTACATTCGCCACGGCCCCGAAAAGCCGCCGGAAGACAACAAGTGCGTCAGCGTGCCGTTTGCAACGGCTTTTCCGAAAGGTCGTGCCGCCGATGACGCATCAGCTGCTATTGTTGTTGGCGCAGCTGCTGATGTGCCTGAAAATGCGTCTGATGGATCCACAGCTTGCATGCCGAATTTGATGACTTTGGCTGACGCCCTAGATGTACTGGCGCTGCCACGCGTGGTCGGTCCGCATCCTGACCCACTGCGGGAAGGCGATGGCTTGACGGTGGGCGTTGGGCGCTATGGTCCCTATGTGAGTTACAAGAGCAAAGTTGGCCGGCGCTCGTACGTGAAGTTACCTGCTGACGAAGACCCTTTGACCGTGTCGCACGAGAAATGTGTGGAGTTAGTTACCACGGCTGAAGCGTCGTCTAGTTTGGGCCGAGGCGTCCTCCGTTCCTTTGGACCTTGGCCTGTGCCCACCACTGAGGCTGAGACCGCAACAAAGGCAGGACCAGAGGAATCAGTGGCCAGCCCTCCCAAATCTGATGAAAAGAATAGCGACAGGAAGAAATCTGACGACGACAGCGACGACGAGCCAGTTTTGTTAGAGCTGCGCAAAGGACGATTCGGAGCTTACGCGAAGTGGGGGCCGTGGATGGCGTCTCTTCCGAGCGACTTAGAAGACGCTATTGACTCTTTGCCAGCTGAAGTGGCCTGGGAACTCATTGAACGCAAAATGGAACAAAGTGCGGAAGATCCAGACAGCAAGCAAAGTCGCAAGAGTGCAGCTTCGAAAAAGAAAGCCAAGGCCAAGCCAACTGCTGCCGTAGCAGCTGGAGCGAAGTCTTCTTCCACTTCGAAAGCAAAAACAAAATTGAAAGCCGCGAGCAGCTCAACAACCAAAGTGCCCCGGCGGTCAGCCTGGCTCTCGTTTTGCGCCGCGACCCGCCCTGTGTTGGCAGCGGAAGGAGTGGACGCTTCCATTGGCAGCATGACTAAAGCCTTGAGCGAGAAATGGGCTGCTTTAGATGCCGCTGGCCGTCAACCGTACGACGACGCTGCCCGAGAACTGCGAGACGCTGACGCGAAAACCCATGCAGCGGCTCCTGGAGACTCCTTGGCTTCAACGAAGACAGCTACCAAGAAGCGCTCATTGTCCTCAGCAACAACAGTAAAGACAAATACTGCTGGCAAGAAAAAGACCACAAGCAGCAGCAAGGCCTCGTCAAAGCTCCCAAAGCGCCCTGTAGCCACTTCGGCGTTTCGTGTCTTTTCGCAGGCGGCGCGCCCAGCCGCGTGTGAAGCCGCCGGAACCAAACAAGTAGGGCCAGTGGCCAAAGAGTTGTCGCGCATGTGGGCAGCTCTGGACGAGGAAGCTCGAGGTGTGTACGAAAGTCAGGCCACCGAAGCCAACAATGCGAGAGCCTTGTCCAGCGTCGCCTAGCTGCACAACAATTGTCATAGGTGCCAACGAGCTAATGGAAATTAGTTCTAAAAGATGCATTTCCATATTTAAACTGACTTGAGAATTACTATAGTTACTACTGCACTACAAAGGAAAAGGAATTCTTCAGAGTTTACTGGATTTTACATTTAGATTTAGCACTCTAGGACTGGCGCAGACAGCGGACAGCGGACAGGGAATTAATTTAAATTGAAACGCGAAACCACTTGTGTGTTCTTACGTGGCCTAATGTTGGCCTTCACTCGTTTCAATTAAGTGGTTCAGTCGTTAGAACACACAGGAATGAATCCTCAATGCTCAATGGCGTATTGTGCCGCAAGAGGCACAAAAAAAAACGGCCATTCCCTCAACCAGGCCCTTTCGCACAAAGGTAGCAGTCGTTGAAGGTATCAAACTCGAGCTCGAGCACATCCACCGAGATCGCAAAGCCCGCATCTTTCAGCATTGCCAGCGCTTTTTGGCGGCCCCACATCATCCCGAGCCCGGCCCCACCATCTTGCAGTCCCTGCGGCATGCAGTGCAAGAGCGACACCTGTGGTGGCAGCAGAGGAGGAAGCAGAGAAAGCAGTCTCCTCCGGTCACGTGTATGCACACATTGAATCAATTTACACTGAGAAGGGTAAATGAAGGAAGAGAGAAAGGATGATGTGTGAAGACAACCCAGAGAAGCGTAATGCTTACATATACTTATTGCCTACCGTATAAAGGAAGGGCGCCATAGAGTGCCCTCTATTGGCAGACACGCCAGAGCCAGCGCGGATGTCGACCATTGCAAATCGACCGCTTTTACAAAGGCAACACAAAAATAACAACATTCTAAAGGAAGTGGGAGCACAACAGGAAAAGGCTTGACAAACGTATGGTGTACTAGTAATTAGAAAAAACGAACAACGTAAAATGGAAAGTATTATACAAATATGCAACAGTCACACAATAATTGCAACAGCACTACAGATTCTGTAATGAGAAGCACGATATTGGAATAAGAAGCACACTAATAGACAAGGCTACAGCAGAAACACTACGTGTTGGGTTTGAGGAGGGCGTTAGTGTTGGCAAGGGCAGCGGCAGGCTGGGGAAGGTCGTGAATGACGTCAAACGCTGTGACGAGGTCAAAGCCCTCTTTCGTTTCAGGAGGCAGTTCATCGAGGAACCTGTTCGCGAAAATCCATAGAGAAAATGGAATTGAAATTGAAGAGTCAATAATCAAGTACTTGAGCAAATGAATAATTGTGGACTGTGCTTGCCACCAGTACAATGGCGTCATATTTCAACGCGCAAGTGTAAAAAGGGAATAAAAACCAGACTTTCTCTCCCTTCTCATGCCTCATAAATGAAATAAACTTACCCAGGAGATGACACGTCACCCACTAAAAACGTCACATTGCTCAAGCCTGCTGCTTCTGCTTTGCTTTTCGCCGCGGCCACTGACCCTGGCGCGGCATCGACTCCTACAAACCTGGTGCCTGGAAAAGCCGCTGCCAGGAAGCACACTACGGTGCCTTCCCCACAGCCCAAGTCTAGAGCAGAGCAGTTAGTACCGGTGCGAAGTCGAGCCTCTATGCTGCCGTTGTCGAGAGCAGGGATAAACTGTTGCACTAATTGCGCTTGATGCTTCTGGTCCGCTAGTTCGCCCATCCATTGCCCAAATTTGACGTATCTGTTGCACAGTAGTATCATTGGGTTATACAAATTTAATGTACCTAATTCAACTCTAAGCCAATAGTTTAAGGTTATATTATCAGGTGTAGAGCTAACCTGTCACTAGGCACGCCAGCACCCGTTTTGGCAGCAGTGCAGACCTAAGCAGGGGCACGAAATACAAAAAAAATGTGAATATACCCATAAGGGGGATTACAAATACTTAAATTGAGTACTATGTCCACCACACTTAGCTCGTGTGTTCGCCCTTTTCCTTACTCTTAACCTACCCACGCCCTATATTTGTAACTAATTCCATCGGTATTAGCTTCCTCTATAAGGACTTTGTCGATACCTCGTCAAATGCACACTGCGACAAGAGTGGCAGCTCTTGAAAGTACATTCCCATGCCAGCTAGTGCCGTTCCACGATCCGCAGCCAACGAATATCGGAGTAAATCACCGCCTTGAGCACCATCCGGAGCTTTGGCAAATTCACAAAGAACGCATGTTTTGGCGTTAGCGTCAAGCATACTCAGACTTTAGTGCTCAATCATTACTTGCGGAGATACTGACTAGTGAATGCATAGCCATTACCACTTGATACGAATTGCCAAACTTAAGCATCAGCTATCCGCTAGCCTTATAGAAGTAGCAAAATAGCTCACCTTGAACTTCCGAAGTTGGTTCGTGCAGACTGACCACGTCTCCAGTCACAAGTACTGCCAATATTTCCCGTGCATACCTGAAAAGGCGACACAATCGATGAAATATTTTGAGCAGATGACGCGATGACGCCATATCAAAAACTTTGTCTCTGAAAGTGGCCCGCTTGCATCAGTGTTATGAAAACCTCCTACTGCGCTGTCGTAGCTTGCATGCGCTTACCTTTCGGACATCTCAGCTTGAGCTGCGAGCTCGGCAGAAGTTTTCGGTTCAGGAGAGAGAGCATTGAGTATGCCGGTTTTAAAAGCAACGCCTAAAGCTGTTGATACTGCATGAGCATTGAGCAAGCTAGTGAGCGTGTCTCCAAATGAAGCCATTTGATCGATTTCTTTTTTGAGGATTGTGCTCTATTTCGTCTTCAGATCTCAGAATTCAGAATTCAGAATAGTCTAGCATGGTCGTCTAGCTAGTCTATCGTCTATCGTCCGTCTCTCGCACCTCGCGCGGCACGCGGCATCTATCTTATTTCTTGCATTCTTCTTTTTCCACGCTATCTACAGTAGTTTTTATCTACGATCTAAGTAGTACTTCAAAAGTGCCAGGCATAGCCGAGTTTCAAATCCAACCGGGCCATGCTTGCAGCACACAATGAGAGCTGTCAGGGCACCGCTCGTGGTGCTGTGATATTCCTTCACGGCAGTGGTGACAGTGGACCTGGATGTGAGGCCTGGGTCAACCACGTCATGCCGGAAGTAGGCCTAATTTACAAACTCAAAACTTCTCCGATCACAACCACCGTCTTTGATTCTACTTGAGTCAAGATGCTAGTTTGTCAGTATTGTGTCCACATGATTTGATATTGATGAATTTGTCGCGTTCGCTTGCACAGTTCTTGCCTCGCCTTCGCAGCGCTGGCATCGTGGTTATCTTTCCGTCGGCGCCAGTTCGGGCCTACAGTTTGATTGGTGGCGCTCCTTTGACTGTGTGGTTTGATCGCAAGGCGCTAGCTTTAGATGCTTCTGAAGACAGCAAAGGACTCGCCGAAACTGCATTGCAAATTCGCCAGTTGGTGAGTACAGGATTGAGTGGCAGTCAAATCAGTATTGGCTCCAGTATTTGCCAGGTCCTTTCCAAGCTTTCTTTAACAGCTTTTTGCTTTGAGAGCAAAATGAGCACATAACTTCATTCAGTATTTTTGCCATCTACCTTTCTAGGAATTCACTTGCCTGCTTCTCACTCATGCAGGTGCAAGACCTCAAAGCAGAGCACAGCAGTCTCAGCAATCAGCACATCGTCCTCGGCGGCTTTAGCATGGGCGGGGCTACTGTACTCACGACAGGCCTCGGTGCGTGGCTTGATGACGAGAATACACCGAGCCCTGGAACTACCAACACTGCAGCGAAAAGCACTTCACCTCCTTCTAAACAGCACCTTCCGAATTTAGCTGGGTTAGCGGGTGTATTCTCCATTAGCTCGTATTTGAGCACGCAGTCCTCGATCTGGCCGAAATTGGAGGCGGCTCGAACGCGACACTTAGCTGCGAGAAGCACACCTAGTCCTTCTGAAAATAGCCCTTGTTCAAGTAGCAGTAGTGGCAACAACGATAGCAATGGCAGCATCACCCCATCTTCTTCCCTTCGTAGACTACCGCTTTTGCCGCCCGTGTTTTTAGGGCACGGCAGCGCGGACCCCATGATTCCGCCCGCGTGGGGCGCGGACACCCATACGAGGCTGGTGTCGCACCAGAACGGCAATAGTGGTGGCGGCAGCAGCAGCAGCAGTGGTGAAGAAGATGACGGAATGACCATGAAATGGGTGTTGGAACCACATGTAAGGCACGAGCCAGGCCCAAAGGTGTTGGCAGAGCTCCTGGAGTGGACCCTTCGATTACTACCGCCCCGTTGATATTTGATAGTGAACGATAAACAATGCACACATGCAGGTATCCGTGCATCTATAAGGGAAGTAAATGGGCACTTTAGCAAGAAGTAATTGCGCGCTGCACTTCCCAATGCGATATAAAATACAAGGGCAAATGCAAATCGGGGGGTTTCGTGTAGTGTCGTCGTGAAGGCCTTAGCTTTTGGACTTTGGATTGGAATTTTTGTCGTCACGTAGGAGCCTAGAGCCCATACCCGGTTCTGTAATTGAGAAGAGGCAAATGAAAACTAGAAATAGACACGAATATCGAGCTGATTCTATATCTATGATATATTAATTGATATAAACTCAATAGAAGCTCCATTGCTGATGTTCAAACAATTTCTTGAGTGATGGCATGCGCATGGAAGGTGCAATATGTATCTTGAGTGATGGCATGCGCATGGAAGGTGCAATATGTAATTTACGTGAGAGTGTGGTTCAGGGGGCAGGAGCACAGTAGCTCACTTGTAGATGTCCGCCAGTTCCACTTCAGAGCTCATATCCTCCTCACGCGCCGGCTGCTGAGATGTCGTCGTAGTGGTTGACAACCCACTAGAGCGCCGAGGTGGTTTGGGTGGCGGCTTATTAGAGCTCCCCAAGGAAGGAGACGAGGTAGGCTGTGCATCGGTGTCAAAGTTGAAAGTGTCGCTGCGATGAAAAGCAATGACTGGCGCATCGTCAACACCCATTCTGGCACTGCTGTGGCTGCTAGACATGGGTGCCCTACTTTTGGTGGCGTGGGCAGTTTTTCCGCCGATATCTTGTTGTGGTGGATCTGGCTTGCAGCAGCTGAAGCACGGCAATTTGGAGTTCTTGCAGCGCATGTTTTGGCAGCCTAAAGCTAGCCCAATCGCCACGCAGATGAACAGCGCAAAGACTACCAGCCACCCAACTGGCGATGCCGCTGCGCTAGGCTGGGAGTCGTCATCCGTTCCGGGGACTAAATGGAGCGTGTTCCGGGAAAAATTGCCGTTGCGCAGGGAAGCGTCGCAGTTGTCGCCCTCGGCAAAGCCAATCAAGTGCGCTGATTGGTCGAAAATCACCGTCAGGCCGCCCATCGCCACGTTGCCTAATATAGTACTGCTTCCCGCCTGTGCGGCGAAGGCGCAAAAACCGTTACTGTCCATGTACAGCAAACGGCTGTTGTTTAGGGGCAACTCCCAAATATTGTCGTCGTATTGGTTGTCTGCGGTATTGTCGTTGGTAGCAGTACTGTCACTGGTCGCACCACCGAGCGTTATAGAAACCGGTGGCAAATGGTTGTTGTAGAAAGTGCATATCGCAGGGTTTACGGTTAACTTGCCGTCCAACCAGTCTGCAAGCAATTGGTACCCAAGCGACGACGCAGATCCTACATTATAGATAAATAACATAAAAAACAGAAGTAGCACAGAACGGAAATCGTGTGAAAGGTAAGCAGGAGGCAGACACGCTTGTATGAAAGTCAGTGTTGCTTGCTTGCAATAGAGGTACCAATTTTACCAGAGTATCCCTGGTAGAGCTCGTAACGCAGGGTGCCAGCAGTAGATGTGGTGCCGAGCACTTCGGTCGGCAGCGTTAAGAACGTCGTGCCAGAATCCACATTGGCGCCATTTTTCGTGCCCGCAAGAGCAGCGCTGTCAAAGGACAGAGCGTCTCCATCCACGCTTATGCTCGCAAAGCGAACCTAAAGGAAAGAAGAACGACAAGCAAAAAGCCATAAAGTGCATGCACAAACGTGCGCGTGTAAAGAAGAAGCGAGACACTCGTTCACTTCTCATCGCAAAAATATACTTCAAATATTGACCACCACCCATACACACGACACGCACGGTTCGAATGAAACAACATGATACAACGAGTAGCACACACCTGGTAGTATTGCCAATCCATTGGATTATCGTCATTATCTGCGGATGCAATGTTGGTGTGGTCTATGTTCGGTAACCACACGACTCCATCTTGTCCTGCCATCAGCTGTTTTTGAAGCATTAAACGTACCAGTTTTAAAAAAAATACAAAGACTGCAAATAATTGTGGAACTATCAAAAAAAATTACGCACTTGAGATGAACTACATGAAGGGGGGAGAACACAAAGAAGGAGAGCAACGAAGCAACGAAGCCAAACGTTTACGACTCGGTTGCTATCAAAGACACAAACAATGTATGCGCAAGCTGGCACATATGATAGGCATTACATGTATCACCTGGCTGGTGAAATACCCCCCGAGGGTGACAAAGCCGCCGCGCTGAGTATCGGGGCTGTCGGCGCCCTCGCTGTTGCCACAAAACTGGAGGGTTACAAACGTGGGCAAACGAAGAGATAGAGCATCAGTCAGAAGTGATGGGAGTAGGATGTGAGGTGAGGTTAGAGTCTGTTCAAGTATAAATTGAGATGCGCTCTGCAAAAAAAAAAACAAGAAGAGGCTCAGTGGTGAATCGGAGCAGCAGAAAGATGTTCAAGTGTTAACACCTGAAGCGCAAATCCGAGAGACGCCAGCTCGCCCACGTTCCACAGTGATGTGAGGAAGGGTACGGCAGCTATGGTCGTAGAAGCGTCGGAGTCTAGCGTAAACGGAGCGGCTAAGCCCGGGTAAGCCAAGCCCCAAAGCCCATAGAAAGGCGGCTCGCCGTTGAAAAAAGCCTACAAAGGAAAGGTAAACAGAGAACAGGTTGACCTTTAAAAAAATGTAAGGTAGACGCGAGATATGAATTCAATGTAATAGTAAGATTGAAAAAGGAGTCGAGGCTGCCAATTGAGAAGCCTGACTACGGCAATAGCCATAAAGTTTCAGAGTACTTCAATGCGCACCTTGGCACCCGTCGAAGTTTGAGTTATGGCCGCAAGCGAGTCGGTAGATGCAGCGCAGCTATGGCCCGCTCCTCGTTGACCTGCTTCGAACCCGACTGACGAAGAAGTGGCTCCTGAGGCCTTGAACCTGCATTGTTTTGTTGTTTATTTGCATTTGACTTTTTGACTACCTATTGAATTTCGCGAGTGTTCGATCGTATTTTTCGTTACCATTGAATCAATACCATTGATGTATAAAATGCCAAAGACATCAGCTCTAGTCGGCCAGGCCAGCACACGCGAAAAGATATCGCTTTCTGAACCAGAACCTTTTCTTACCAGGTCGACGTAGCTTCCGAGGCGCCGTACACCACCGTGACTTCACTAGCACCTGATTCTGGGCTGCTGAAGGCGAGGTCGGTGGCACTGTCGTTGCAAGTGCTGCAGGCGGCTGTCGCCACTGCGAGGTTCGCTGAGCCCGTGTCCAAAATGACTGGCCAGGCTGACGCAGTGCCATCCGCGGCCGTAAAGGTTAAATTGACGGTGAAGGCGCCGCTGCGTGGGCCTAAGCTCGTGTGGTACCACCCAACGCCGTCGTCATCACTGGCGGTTTCGGTAATTCTGGCGTGCTGAGACAACCCTGCACTTGACGGAGGCGGCTCACTGCTTGCTTCTCTTGCGTGTCTATTTCTTCGAAAGATGGACTTATCGCGATCAGTTATTTCGGCTCCGTAGTGATGTGTCATGGGAAAGAAATGAATGCCGCGTCCATCCTTGTGAAACGGATGTGGTGCAGACCCTAAACTTGACTTTGGCCGAAAGCGTCGATGTGCCGCTCGAAATTCCGACCCTTCTACGACAACAAAGAGCAACCACGCCAACATCTTGTCGCCCAATCAAGCGTTTGTGGATACCTTGATTATGAAAGACTGGAGGCTATCTATCTGGTGAGCAAAGAATCAGACCACAGCCTAAAGATGTCGTGCACTAGTACTATTCAGCGCCAGTATGAGACCGCTTAATCACGAATTGAGCCTCTTCGTGGTGCACACTTTATTACATACATCAGCCTATACACCGCAACGATTCATGAAACATCATGCGGGCACTCGGGCACTAAATGGCGGAGACAGACTATGCAAAAAAGATACCCTTGTTTTTCGTCACTTTTTGTGCAACGTAACGAACAAACACTCAAAACACTTATCACAAATGACAAAAAAATCACAACCCAAACACAAGATCACAACAGTAAAAAGTAAAAAGTGCTCATCTGTATGTAAGTTACAAGCAAGCTGTTACGTACCATGACACCATGACACACACCACCGTGACCATGATGATAGCTTACAGTGACTTTTTAGAATATGTTATATCACACAACATCAGCACTGATGACTTAAGTATCGCGCGGCGACTGCGTGCATAAATCAATATCGATGCGCTATCATTTTTCTATGATTCGAACGAGCATTATCCTAGCTAGTATTTTTAACTCCTCAATATCGGCGGCCATTCTAGAGACAGCCTCGGGAAATAGCATCGCGCAAGGTTCCAACAGTACAGATGAAGGTGTCGGTGGAAATACACAACTGCTTCATGAAAAGGGTATTAAACTGGGCCTAGTAACGCGCTCTTTCTCAGGGAGGCGATTAGGTATTCTCGAGGCACTCCCGTGCTGGGAAGCTACCCTAATTGGTGGAGCAACAGAATTAGTGTACGTGTTGGATAAGGAAACTGCTGCTGATCATGCCCTTGGGAAAGAAATTATATCTTTCTTTAGAGCGGCTGGGCTTGAATCGTCGGTGCATGTGAAATACGAAGCAAAGCCACCTTGTGCGCAATCAATGTTTCGAGGGAAACTAGAGGGCAATGCAGGAAAAGACCGCAGCCAGCGCAGTAACTTCCTTGCTGATCTGTACACCAATGCTAGTGTCATTGGCATGTTCGATGCCGAAGTTTGCTTCGTGGCACCTGTTACACCTTCGTACTACATTCGCAGTGACTTCAGCGGTCATTTCCGCCTCCAAATGACGGCAGCTGTGGCGATGCCGAGTCGTGATACTTGGGGAGTCGATGGATGGGCTCTCAAGCTTCCTACGCCGATTGATGTCATGATCACCAACGTGTTTCCATACTTCTTCTGGCGCGATGATTTGATTGCTGCTAGGCGTCACCTTGCACAAGGCCACCTCGCTGCCACTATTGCACCCAAAGGCTGCACTTTTGATAATGCCTTTGATAGAGCATTTGCAGGAGTAACGAATTCAGCACCGAAATGGGGATTCGGGCACATACGCCATGGCTATAGCCAGTTCAACATTCTAGCCAACTTTGTGTTGCACCATAATCCTTCTGGCTACGCATTTCACGTCGTGAAGAGCAAGCCTGAAGATGTCAAAACCATTCAGAGACTGCATTCACAAGCTCGCTTCCTCGCTGCGGATGCTACCACCCTCGGCTTAACCTTCAACAATGCCGAGGAAAAAGCTAATTTACTTGACGCTGTTGAGGATAGTGGGGGTTACTTAATCCCTGCAAGAAATGCTGAGAAAATTCAGGGTGTGGTGCCAATCATGCGTCGATTCTGCTGCGCTTTGCACCCAAGTCTTGACAATTTTGAAGGCTGCCACACACTCGAAAGGCTTGAGGCTACAGTTATCGAAACGCTATCCTCTGCAGTGTACACACAGGAGAAAGTGAAGGCGGTGAACATGCTAGGAAATTACTTCGCTCAGTCTGATGCTTCCCACGGAAATGCGGGCCATTGCCACGATCGACCGACCGGCGACCGGTGCTCGAAGATTTATGAAAATATCACCCGTGCGCACATAGCTTCCTCTCCAGCGACTGAGCAAGCACGCGCGAAAGGTGCATGCGAGCGACTTCTGAGTGAGCTTGATAAGCCTTATGATTTCCAAGACATGAGAGGAATGAGACATAACTGAGTATCCGATGAACAATTCAGTGACACGAACTTCGCCTGTCATCGCCTTCGTATCACTTGCACGAACCTCTTTCGCCTGCAAAATGTCCTGGAGGTCGACAGGGGCCACTGTAATCAGGTTCTCCTTTGGCTGGCAACGTTGCGCGTGTGCTGATGCCTCAGGACTTGCTGTAGTTGCATACGGGTTTCTTAGCACACCCTCGGACGACACGCTTTCTGCTGCACGCACTGGGCAGAACACTAGAGAAGGCGCCGCATCATCGAGGCATACCCATGGACTTTGCGAAATGGTTGACCATTGATAATGGCGGGCCGAATTGGAGGAAAATGTTCTCTCAACTCCACACTTTGACAATTTTCCAGCCAGTAAATTTAACGCGGACTCTGGAGCTCTGGAGCAAACGAACTCAAATTACTTTTTGTAAGAGGACACGACGCTCAGCCCTGTCAAACTTGAAGATTGCGTTGTCTCTGATAGGAATATATGGCATATTATGGAATGAATTGGACTGGACTGCTCCAATTGCTGTGACGAAAGGTCTTCAACGAACAGACCAGTTGAATTGATTCACGAAATATAAACTCGCGTGTTATTATCGAGAACAGTCTAGTCTAGTTAATACTCTCCCAAAAACAAAGAAAGACAAGAACACAGCAGTCACAGAAGCACATAAAGAATGCACTTGAGCTGCAAATGCGCTAGCGAATTCGCTCCAGAAGGCCAATCGAGCACAGCGACCGAGAAAAACGCATCATCCCTTCCGCGAAAAAAAAGAAAAGGAAGCAATTGGATTGGCGATGCGGACCTCAAGGCGCTAGAGTAGGATTTCTAACATCTAACAAATACGTAAAGGAAGGCCCGGTTTGGTGAATACGGCGAAGGAATCCTTGTTAGTATATCTGCATCAAACCAATTACTAAATAGACATGCCCTTATTCCTGGGACTGGGACTCCCCGTGGCGGGACTGAATTTAGTAACCTACAGGCAGGGTACCATCTAGTCTTCTTCTTTATTCTACTTGCTTCCTTGTCCCTTGCTTGGTTAATCATTGCATAACACCCGGGTTAAGGGTCGTAAGCAGACCAACTGGCAGCTCAAAGTTCAAAGGGGGGTCACTTCTGAAAAATCGCCCTTTTTGGCCATAGTATGCGCAAATCGTGACGGAATTCCCCCTAAATGAGCGCATAGGGGCAGGGCCCCGGGCCCCGAAATTCGGCCGCATCGAGGGGGAATCTCGCTACGGAGAACTTCATTATATTCTATTGAATTTAGGGCCTAGAATTGGCCAAAATCGCTTAAAATTTCTAGTGCAGCAGAGCTGCATTTGCGTGTAAGAGAAGCACCGAAATTTAAATTCCCATATCCAACGTATAAAATTTTCGTGGATTTACAGCACAGGACACCCCATGCATGGCGTATGGGGTTCGCGCATACGCTTTAGGGCGGTTGTGGCATGATTTCGCTGCGTAGGAGCTGAAAAGGCTTAAAATTGCCGCTTTTGCGAAAAGTGACCCCCCCTTTAGCTGCCGGTTGGTCAGCACCATTCATATCCATTAAACCACCCGCCGTTGAAGCCGAAGTATACACAGTGCTTTCTTCGTGGAAAGTGGCCGCGTGTGCGTGCACGGCGTTGAAGCAGAATCGCGACATTGTCGGATAAGTGAGAAGGTGCTGAGAAGCTGAGAATCTGATGAAAAAATGCCGGGGGTGAGTGTATACTACAGGGAAGAAGGCCGATTGAACAAAGCACTTCTTGGTGAACGATGATTGGCTTGATTTGATATTCGGGGCAAAATGTCTGATGAGGACCATACCCCAGCGCCAAGTGTGGACGGAGGCAGCCCTGGAGCTTCAGATGCAGAAGGTGACGCCACGCCGTTGACCACGCGCGAGGCATGGTCGGACGAAGAAGCAGAGGATGAAGAAAATGCAGCATTGCAGAGTTCAACGACGCAGGCAGCGTGGTCGGATGAAGATGAGGTGGTAGTTCCCGACAATGGTGACGACAACGGTGGCGAGGGTGAAGTCGGTGCTGACGGTAGTGTTGCCGAAGGCGACGATGCATCAGCATCAAAATCACGCAAAGAGAAGCGGGCCTCGAAAGCTCCACTAGACCCGGCAGCAGCTGCTCAGGCAGAGGCAGCGCTCTTGAATCTAAGCAAAGCGATTGTGAAGCACTTAAAAAAAGCAGCAGGTGGCGTTGGTGAAAAGGTGCCTCTCAAAGAAGTTCGAACGGCTCTAGGCGTACAAGCATCTAAGGGCGACTTCAAAACCGCAGTCAAATCCGCGGCGAAGTTACCAAGTAGCGGGTTTGTGGTTGACGGCAAAGACTTGCGGTTGCCTACTGCGGCTGAGCGTGCGGATGCGGTGAAAGCTGAAGCTGCGGCGAAAGTGGCGGCGGTGAGGGCAAGCGCGGTGCAAAGCGCAGTGGACAAAAGCAAGCAAGAGGCTGAGCGCAAGAAGGGCACGGAGGACGCCACACCACCGCCTGACTCGACTGCGAAGAGTCCTCGTGGCAGCAGCAAAGGCGGCGTGCGATTCGAAGAGGGGCCAAGCGACGGAGCTGAATCGAAGCCTCCTGCGCCTCCGGCAGAAGGGTTGTCTCTCGACGACGAGGAAGGCGTACCATTGGATGATTCGGCAGCGACGGAAGGAACAAGTGGTCTAGAAGGCGAAGGCTCAGAAGAAGGAGCGGCTGAGCCCATGGAAACCATCGCAGAGGATGGGCCCGAAGAGGATGCCGATGCTCCGAGGGATGAGAACGAAGCGGTGACTAACAGTGGCGGCGCAGGCACTGAAGCTTTACCTACAGGAGATGATGCAGAGGGCTCGGACAGCATGAGTTTGGAAGAGTTGAAAGAGGCACTGGAAGAAGGCATTTTAACGCAAGAAGAGTTCGACACACTGGCTGCTGCGCTCGCTGCTGAAGAGGCCGGCAGTGGATCAAGCAGCACTTCCTCGGGCAGCAGCAGCAGTGGCGTCGGGTGGGGTAGCTTCGGCAGTGCTGTCGGTGTGTCATCAGTGCGCGGCTTGGGCTCGGACTTGGGCGCCTCGGTGTTCGATGCTTGGGGAACCATCAGCACGCACGCAAGCCAAGCAGCGGCGAGCGCGACAGGAGGAAGAGCAGGGCCAACTTCGGAAGCAAACGCAACAAACGCCAACGCTGCTGCTGCTGCTGCTCCTGTTGCTCCCAACGACAGACCCACAGGCGGCGCTGGAGCCGACGCATGGATTGAAGGTTCTTTAGAGCAAGAGGCTGAAGCTGGGAATGGAGGAGAAGTTGGAGGAGAAGAAGAGGGGTGGGAAGGGGTATCCACGGTGAGCGCTGCTGCGTATTTGGCCCAAGAAGTGGAAAGAGAAGCTCAATTGGAAGCCGAGGCGGAAGCTGAAGCGAACGCGATGTTAGAGGCCGCCAAGAAACCGAAGGACGAAGACGCGCTGCACTCGTTGGTGATCGATGGCCTGGCGACCATTGAAGAGTTGAGAGAAGTGCGCAAGGCTTACCGCGCAGCTTCGGAAAAAATAGGCGGCAAAGATTTGGACAAAGTGGGCTTCAAAAGCCTCGTGAAAGGGCTCGCCAAATTACGGTCCGTAACGAAGCAGAAAATGCAATTCTTAGCCATGCATAATTCCGGAAACGTCTTATTTGCTTGTTTTGCTCCTTAATTTGTTGCTTTTCAGTCCATTGGTATACTTCTGTTATTCATCTTCCTTGACGCACTCTGCTTCTAGCCCTCTCATCCCCTCCTCTTCTTCCTTTCCCCGCCTCCAATAGATACGAAGGCCTTGACGTGTCAGGGATGAAAGACAAAGATTTGGACGTGGCGTTCATCATTGCCGACGAAGACAAATCCGGCGGGGTGGACCTCGACGAGTTCTTGAACTTGTACAAGCTCATCAAGAAAGGCGAAGTTGTGGGCCTAGGAGCTCTGTCGGCCGACGCACGCACCAAAAAACGCCAGTTCAAGGTAAGTTTCTTTTTAAAGCACTTCTCTCACTATAGGGTTTCAGGGAGGAGACTTCCTACTTATGCGCTGCTTTCAGGATTTAGCTCCAAGAGTACTCGTAACCATTGGAGAGTGCTTTGAAGGATCTCCTAACTTTTTGCTGCAATTTATATTCATATCCACCGACCACCATTATTTGCGCTCTCAGGCGGCCTTAGCCAGCGCAAGAGACGCCGAGAGGCACATCGCGATGGCGCTGGCAGCGGCGGCCGACGAGAAAGCAAGGGACGACGAAGAAGTGGGCAACCGCCACAAGAGTGAACCACAGATTGCTGCCGAGCGAGAACTCGCGATTAAGGTAAGAGACGACAGATTTCTTGAGGTGACCAACATGACTACATAAAACAATTAAGAGAAACTGTGTCCTCTGTATTTCTCTTCAGTAACTTGTAAAGTAAGTGCTTTTCTCACTGCGGCTACACTTTTCTACGTTCGAAACACACACGCACACAGGTGGGCCGGTTGATGACCATGTCCGAGAACGAGCTCAAACGAGGCTTGCTCGAAGAGGGCTTCAAGTTTCGAGCCATTCAGCAGAAGTCCGGTGACGAATGCCGGCTCTTGCTGTCCACCAAATGGACTCAGGTGGGTTTCATGAGGAGTGCAATTTTATCGTGGGTGTAGCCGGCATTCGAATCACTTCCGTCTTGTACTTACCATACTTTCACCCCTTTTCCTCCTCATATGCCACTCTCCTGTTTCAATCTCTTTCTCCTTCTTTTTCTTCCATTCTCCCTGTTGCGGCGCAGGTTGTGCGCGAAATGTCGCTGTCCCCCGAAGAACGAGCCAAACTCGAGGAAAAGCGCGCAGCTGAACGAGCAGCTGAAGCGGAGAAGCTGAAACCTGCTGAGGCAATTGCTGCAATTCCGGAGGAGAATAGTGGCACCACGAACTCCATTCACTCAGAGAGCTACAACAGTGCTGGGAGTGGGGCTGGATTAGGTCCTGAAGTGCCTCCACCACCACCACCGCCGCCGCCGCCGCCTTTGCAGCAAGAAGCAGCAGCAATAGACGGCCCGCCACCATCAGGAGAAGCGAACTCGTTTCTAAGTATATTGGCTTCTTTTGGCTGAGGTGTTTGCTGTTTATTTCATTTCCCTTCGCGTTTATAGCAAAGCCCGGGATTACGTACGCACGAAAGGTAGGAAGAAAGGAAATGATATACGATATATTAGTTAGGGAACAGGGAAGTGGCTTCTTCTTCTTCTTCTATTTCTATCTTCCAATTGCGACGCGCGACGTCGCCAGTGATGAAATTAAAACAAAGCTCAATTATCAATTATGAACGCCTGGCAATGAGAACGGGCTTTCAGAGATATCTCGAAATAAATTCGACTTTGGTATCAGTATCTCTAACTTCCCGTTAATATATTATTATTCAGCTATACTAAGCTCTATGCATTTAGGTGCTAATCTTAGGTGGGTGGTGTTTATTGAGGAATAAAGAAAAAGCAGCTCCTAGCTTCTCCCTCTCAAATAGGGAAGCCGATTTCATTGTCGACGAACTGGCTCTGTATGGGAATATGCCGTGCACAACACTCACCCTGCATCGTGTGCACCTTCTATTGTCACTATCTTATCTTGGGCAACGATGTTTCTTCACGCGGCCCCAGCATTTACCGTCCATTTTTGCGCCTCGATTGCCTTCAGCCGAAATCGACAACTGAACAAGAGATAATGCTTAAACTACTATTATTGTATGCTGCAAGTGCACTGGGAAGTGTCTTTGTCTTCAACCCTTGGAGGCTCCTCGATGGGCGCTGGCGCAGGAGGCAAATTCGCAGCTTGGAGACGAGCTGCACGTTCAGCGGATTCTTTCTCTGCCGCAGCGTCCGCCTTGCGCTGCGAGTCGCGGAAGTCTTGCCCGGGCTTTCCAAAAGGGTTTCCATCATGGGACTCTCCCGGGCCAAAGGTTGGATCACTATTATTCATGACGCTATGTATTTCAGGCCTCGTTGGCAGCTACTTATATGTTACGTGTCGCCTTTTTTTTGGCACAAAAGATATGGTCTCAGATGAACACGGAAAGCTAGCTATTATTACTATGTGAGACCCCGAGTGTAACACCCAATTATACTCCCAATTTATTTTCAAAGGAGTTAACCAACGTGTGGCAAATGTTGTAATGCCTTTTGCTTATGCTTTATGGGCACAAGACTACTGTATTTCAGTGTCTATCATCGGATCATCGGATCATCGCGTGATGCTTGTCCCCATGTCAGCAAGAGCTCCCATTGGTGCAAAAGGGTAGTGCCTGGCTGGTCACTGGCTGCACTACTGCACGTCGGCACGTGCACGTGTGGGCGTGTGGGACGTGGGTATCTACAGATACCCTACCCAGCCCAACAGGCAGTTTCGGGTTTCAGGAGGTTTCCATGTTAAAGGATCGAGGCTCAAAAATGTGTACTTCTCTTGTCATCAAAAGTCGAATTCCTTTTCGTACTGTGGTACCAAGTAACGTTAAGAGCGCGAGGGTTGAGGGCATATTTTGCCCTTCTTATTACCCGGAACTAACTGCACTGCTATTGCTCTGTGTACGCAGCAAGGTAGGCCCCTACGGCGGTGCGACGTGGCCACCGGGGCTGGAAGCGCTTCCTTCTTCTTCTGCTGTTCACCTACTTGGGGTGCCAGGCGTAAAGTCACGGGCCTAAGCAGGGAGTTCGCAGGATTCGGCCGTGGCTACGGAATTCGGTTGGGTTTTCGCGCTTCTTCCCGTATCGAATGAATGCACATAACAAATAACACATAGGATATCCCTTATACTCGAACTCGAACTAATACAAACCCAGATGACACGGAAGAAGCCAATGCTTCGGGCAGGCGTGGGAATGCGCGTGCGTCGCGCGAACAAAGCAAGTGCGGAATGGTTCAGGAGGGGAGGGGCATTGGCCAACTTCCTCCTAAAATTTTCAAAAGGCGAGGTATTTGTGGGTGTTGCGCACTCCGCAGAACAATGAAGAGGAAGGCGCGCGAGCGCGAGCAACGAAGCTCGTGACATGCGAAGGCCCTCCAACCTCAGAGCGAGTCGTCTGCGTATACCCCGAGGACCGAGGAGCACAGTTTCCGCGCTACTATATCTTATATATGAGATATCGGATATGGATATGCGTGTGCGTAGTGCGTGCGTGCGCAGTGCCCATGACTTTGAGCTTTGGATATGAGTATGAGCGATACGCTAAGTTTTTTTTTTTTGCTCGCCGATCTTAAACTTAAACCCGAGGTAAAAGTCAGCCGTCGTGTAGTTGAGGGCGAGGGAGCTTGTGTGTTTGGCGTCCCTAACGTTCTTCGCGATTCGCGATTTGATTTTTACGTGTGGGTGATGGATAAAATTATTATAAAAACAAAACAAAAACAGAGGAATACATAAGTTCCCAATTAGATATGAAGAGAGTTTTCGCGAGGGTTGAATGCCACATCAAAGTCCGATGTGTACGAAGTCCCCGGTATTTCCGATACTCTTCAGTCCGCTTTAGGAGTCGGCCCGAAGCGCCAAACCTGGCCCTTTTGAGTCTTACGGAACGCTTCGAGCCGAGGATTCATCACCGCGAACCAAAGAGGAGGGAAAAGGGCCAGGAAAATCATCGTCGTGTAGCCTGAGGGAAGCTGCGGGCTCGAGTCGTACGCCTGAAGCGTTTGGAAGCGCTTCCCAGCATGGGCGTGGTGATCTGCGTGGCGCTGCAGCTTGAAGAGGAACATGTTCGTGACTTTGGCAGGCGAATCCCACGAGTGCTGCGGTTTGACCGTTTCGTATTCGCCCGTCTTTGCATCGCGCCGTCGCTCGAGGCCGTAGTGCTCGAGGTAATTTACGCTCTCAAAAAGCAGAATTGCCACGGCGCTCTGCGCTAAAAACATGGACTTGGCTTCTGGTCCAAAGAGCGCGCCAAACGCATAGCACATGGCAATCGAGGCTCCGAAGTAGTACGGGATTTCATGGTGCCAAAAGGGCAAACCCTTGTTGTGGATCCGGTCATTCTCAAGGTGAATAGCCGACGCAAGTTCACCAAAGACCACCCGTGGAAGAAATGCGTAAAAGTTCTCCCCACAGCGCGCAGTAGCAGGGTCGTTGTCCGTGGCAACCATTTTGTGATGGCCCATGGTGTGCTCGATGTAAAAGTGCCCATAGGACGTTGAGCACATCAAAAGGCGACCGCAGAAGCGTTCAAACGCCGAATTCTTGTGGCAAAGTTCGTGGCCAACTGTGATGCCGATGCCTCCAGCGTAAATACCGACCGCCCACGCCATCCCAAAGAATTCGAAATTCGTCACCTCATGCGTGGTCACCCAGTAGCAGCCGTAGGATATCACAGCGAGCTGCACGGGAACAACCGACCAAGTTACGACCTGTAAATTTAATAGAAGAATGAGAAAAAATTGGGAAATCATTAATTAAAGAGAAGAAAATAATCGTCATAGTGTGTTCATTTGCTTGCAAAATTAGTCTAGAGAAGGCATGACTACAACCTCTGCACTACATGTTTGTAGGTACTCTACCTTGAAGCGCATCGCACTGTGCAGCTTTTTTTGGATGTCAGCAGAGTGGTTGATAAGGTCAACTCCAATGATATAGTCACCCAAAGGCATCAACACAAAAATGAAAAACATGGGCAGGTACGTCCAAGCACCACCGGCTTGAATGCTTTTCACGCTGAGAATGGCCACGAAGAGATGAGCGTAGTAAGGAATAACCGTCGTGCCATTATCGGGCAGAAGCAAAACAAAGAGCATAGCTGCGAATGAAAACATAGTAAAAGTAGGCATCGATGTTGCTGGTATGAAGCAGGGCACAACTAAAAATGCCCCGAGCCAAATGAACCAAAGAAATGTCCGAATTGCATTATCTTTGCCATCCGATGCCTCAGCAAGATTTCGGGGCGTGAACAAGCTCCACCACGTCGAAAAGTTTCCGTTCGAAAGGAAAGTAGACTTACGGGTTGCATGGACCTGTGAATGTATGTTTGCATATTACTGAAGGTATCATATTGAAAAAAATGGCACGCTGCATGAGACAAGATATATCTTGGAGCGTGGTGTCAGAAGTTGTAAGGCTATCCTACGCGCTCATTCGATACCTTGACACCGTCATCGGAGAAAATTGGAGCGGTGGAGATGCACGCTGATGTCGCGCTTGCGTATGTCTCGAGTAGAGGCATTTGCAGCTACTGCGCCTAGTTCTTCAAGGGGCAGTTGGAGTGTTGTTGTGTCACGAGTCACGAATCCCGTACAGGTAGTTCCGGGTAATAATAAGGGCGGGGGAATTTGGCCTCAGCCCTCGCTCTCTTAGCGTTTTTTAGTACAGTACTGACAGTACTGCAGTATAAGAGGGAAATCGATTTATTAACGTGGAAGTACCGAATTTTAACCCTTATTCCCTTAACGTGACAACCTCTTAACACCCGGAACTACCTGTATGTATCTGCTTGACTCGTGACTCGTGACTTCTGATACTTCTGATTTTCTGATGATTGTAGAGAAGAACGAACTCGTCACAAGCCGGGTGTTGGGTGTTGGGATCGAAGTGCCGGTACAGGGAATTCCTGGAACAGAGCCGTGCTGTACCAGCCCCTGGCCTGCTGACCTGGCCTGCTGGGTGCGCCAAAGAGCACGATACCAGATAGCAGTGAGGCGTGGAGCGGTGACTTCTGCCGCGCAGCTGAGGATTTGGCATGAGCCGTGTGAGGCAGTTGAGCAAGCAGGTGATACGTGATACGCCGGGAACCGGCGGGAGTCGCAGTTCACATCTAGATCAACTAGCACAAAACGAGAACAACAGCAAATATATCCCTATTCTTAGCTGGATCTACCTATAAATGGGCTAAGATACAGCGGCGCTACGGCATAAAAGTGAGAGCGATTACTGCTCGTGATATGCTGACACGCAGCAAAGCACGCTGCGACTACCGCCCATCATCCCGACCCTGGGACCCCGGACCCCGGCTCATCTCCCACGACCAAGTCAAGACATTTTCTTTTGGACAGGCCCCGAAGGGCCGGAATTAGAAGGCTAACAGGTAGAGATAAGAACATAGCGGCGCGAACTTAACCTAAGAAGCTAATCAGGCGCACATGCCCAAGACTTTTTCGAATGCTGCAAAGTCCTCTCCCAGTTTTTTTCTTCAAGACCGTTTATAGATAGTTAACTTCAAATGCGGAACCGATTTGACTATTCGGCTATTCATTAGTTTTGCCAGGCACACCTATGCAGAGGTACTTGATACTTGGTTGGTTCGAATCAGGTCATGCAGAGATAGAGTTAAAATTAAAATCGGCCTCGGCTTATGACACGCAATACACTTTTCTTGTTTCACTTGAGCTCGTTCCAAAGACGTATTTGCCACCCAGCACTACCTTTGATAGCTCGATTCTTGATTCGAGACAGCTAGATTTCCTGAGTGACCCCACATAAACGCTTATGGGCACATGAGGCTGTCGCGGGTGTCCACGCCAGTCTTATCGTTAGTGCCCGATGCCCGCTCGCATAGGTACCTACAGAGCAGTAAAAGCAAATGAAGGCCCAGAGATGCCACAACTTAAACAATACAAAGGCACTCAAGTGTCTTGCCGTCTGTGAGACCAAGTAACCTCCATGCTAAACAGTTGTGATCTCAGAACCATGTATACAACAACTTCTCTGGGCAAGATACTCACTTCTTCTGGTCTTTGCGAAGGAAAGTGTCAGTGAAGTCAGCGCCAGTGATGTCAGCTTCAAGAAAGGAAGTGGCGCCCGTTGTGTAGGCTTCGGTGAGCACTGCTTGTTTTAAGTTTGCACCCTCCAGGGATGCCATTTCCAAATTGACCTTAAATTGCGTATTTGGGCGAACAACACCAAAACAGAAAAGAGTTTAGAAAAGGGTAAGAATGACTTCGCATGTATAAATACCATCACAACAACTCGTTATTTCGCATTACGAGCCTAGGTGCGAAGATGAGACGACGGCACAATAATTCTCAATTATCGTTGATGATACCTGGTTCATATTGGCGCCTACAAAGGAAGAGTCTGTGAGCGTGGCATCAAAGAAGCTCGCGCCGACTAGGTTGGCACTGTTGAAATTGCCGCCGCGCTCCTGCGACTGCTGGAAGCTCACTCTGTGATGTAGAAAATGACAGAGTAGCGGCATTCGAGAAAAGGTGAGGAATCATGATCGAAAGCCTGTTACGAATCCTGTATATTCTTCGGACTTTTATTGAACGAGTGACAGCTTAAGCTTTCGGACAACGTTTTAATTGTGTTTTTGCTTTGTCTCGGCTAAAGCACACCTTTAGACAAGTCATTCGAACTCACCCTGAGAGATCTTCATTGGAAAAGTCAGCCCGGTCCAGTTGCACACCACGAGTAATCGTCTTCCTAGCGCCACGCTGGTTCACGATCGTGCTGGCTCCGCCGTTCCGAATTTTGCTGTTTTCGTTCGCGGTGGCGCCGCCCTCAAATGCAATCTGATATCAACGGAATCAAAGGCAAACGGCTAACAGTCAGTAAACAAACCCTAGCTAGCCAACATGATGGTATTAATTAATATCATCCTTCGTTTACGAACCGTACTAGATGAAAGCAATAGCGCAGCAGCTGTAGAAGCAAATGCAGTAGCGGCTAGTTGGTGTTGCGCCGGGATTGCATGCAAAGTGCGTGTCCTCAAAGGCCTTGTCTGAGGCACAAGGTTGAACGCGCTCGCAAGGCCATTCAAGCAGACTGCTATTAATAGGATAGAGGCTTTGCTGAGCATTTTAGATCGGAATTGTGAGGGCTAGCTCTCTGGTATCTTTCTAGCTTGATGCAGTGCTGTGAAATGTTGGATATTTTTGCTTCAAGAAGGTTTTGGTGAGTTTTGTGTCCGTCAGAAACACGAAGATAGTGACATCATGAAGTCAAGTTCTGGTTTCTCGTCAACCGAATTCCGTACCGCATGCAGCATGCAGCGTTTGCGTTCATTGCCACAGTACTCCTCGCGACGTTAACTTCACACATCTTTTTAGTTTTTACTGCCCAAGAGATCCTCTCAAGCAAACCAAAAGCAAAATGAAAAGAAGGGCACCTAGATGAATAACAGATAAATTATAAATCCGCCACGCATCAGCACATCAGCACATTACAATAACAGAATAACACAGCCGAGCGGCGCTTGTGATTGTGGTTTGCTATGTGGACTTCTTCAAGTATGGAGTACTTAATTTATAATCCATCTCGGTTCTTTTTCCTTGCTCTGGCTTACGAAGCGAAGATGTCGGCCACGAGCTACACATGGCCAATCGGTACAACAGGCAACGAAAAACCAATAAGGAATATATGGGGCCATGTGAATTATATAGCGGGTTCTTGCGCAGAAGAGCCACATACGTCTGGTACTCGTGAGAGACAAGAAGCGCCAATAAAACTTCCCTGGCTCAAGAAAGCAGCAAAATTCCCTTTTCTGGTTTAGAGTAGTATCAAAGGGACCATTCAGTCGTACTGGCGGAAGTCTTCGGTGGCCGCAGTGAGCAATCCCCAGGCGCGCGCAGAAGCAACGGGCAGCACGGGAGCCTCCAGCAATTCCTCTTGGTAACGCACCCCCATCCAAAAGGCACCGCCACCGAACGCCACCTAGTAGGGGATGAAAATTGAGAGACAAATAACACGGGAGATCAACGTATAGATCCAATTTAGGTTTTGAAGACATTCCGTGATCATAACCAAGGACTGAACTCGAAGTAATCGATCAAATACACAAAAGCCTCGATGCTGTGTATAAATGCAAAGCTATACCTCATTCCTGTGATTTTGTATTTGAAAGTGCCTACCTCATGAGCAGCTAAGCCGTGTGCCAAAAGAGCAGCAGCAGCAGCGTCAGAACTGGATCCAAAACCGTTCGCTTCGTTGTCCTGAGGGCAAGAGAGAGAGAGATTGAAAACGAGATATTTGCAGAAGCAATGTACAATGAGTTCATCGTGAGACAACATATCATACATAGAAGTAGAATTCGACTCAGAGAAAAGTGTTGAAGCAAACAACTTCCCCCCACACACACCTGCTGTAGGGCCAGATTTGCCGCAGCAGCTTGAGCCGCCAGCATGGGAATTTGCTCGTCGTTGGGGGGTAAGTGTTGGTGGCACCATCTTAGAGCCCATTCGTACGAGGCCTGCGCTTGCGCATACCTGACGTCAGAAAGGGGTGGCAGTGGTAAGAGGAGGAGCGAGTGCAGAGAACGGTGAAGTAAAGAATTCATAAGAAGGGAGACGGAGAATGAGAGAAAAAAAGTATTAAAAAAACATTGAAGAGCAAGAGTAAGCAACATAGAACGAAGTCTATTGTATAGTAAGAGAGGAAAAGACTGAGAGGAAAACTGAACAACGACTCACTCTCCGATTTGGGCGTAAGTGATGGCCTTCAGCACTGCCAGTTCTTTTTCGTCGCTTCTCAACAGCGACACGCTAGCTTCTTCCTCATCTGCACCACCACGATTGCTGTCGTTGTTGCGGCTATCACCAGTGCTGCTGCTACTGCTGCCCTGCTTTCCAGCGCTAACTTGAATATACTCCAGCTCTTCAAGCCGTGCACGCGCTGGCATTGCCATCAGAGCGGCCTGCAACTCCACAGTGACCACAGCACGAAGTGCGTCCTGCTGCGGCGGCGGTGGCGATCCTAGTGGAGGTGCAGTGCTCTTGCCATGGTCGATATCGTCGTCGTCGTCGTGTCGCGGTGTCACGTGAAAGCCTTTGCGTTGATCACTGAGCGCTTGCTGGCGCACTTGGTCGGACTCCGCGAGTAAGTCGTGGGAAAGGTAAGATATGCACAGCTCGGTGCCCCTGGGCACAGGCTGGTTGGTCCGAAACACCATCAGGTCCCCCAAAGAATAGCGGCTTACCTGTGGATGAGATGGAATGGTTGAAGGCCAAATAGAGAGGCAGAATGAGAAGGGGCAGTAGTTGCAAATAAATGTTAAAAATATAGTTACAGAAATGATGCAATAATTTGCAGCTTCAAGGCATTTCTGAAGATTGAAATCGAGAAATTTTGAGGAATAGTAAAGCGTAGTATGAGTTCATTTTCACACTTTACGCATTAGAGCGGTGGAGCCAAAGAAGAGAGCGTATGGGTGCTCATAAACCAAACGACAAGAACAACAATAGGAAGCTCCTCCTCTTAGTAACTTACGTTCGGCTGGCAGTTGTGGTTGAAGAAACTGGGGGCATGGTACAAACCAATGCCGCTGAGCCCGCCCATGCCCCGAGATGGGTCTGGAAAGCACAACAGCTCCGACGCCGTGTCCATTGAGAGCGCGTTGCAACGAATGATCTGACGACAACAGCAGTTTTTTTTTGGAAATGTTGATGATTATGATGTACCGTAATAACAAAGAAATCAGCGTCGCCCTCGAAAAGATCCGCAGTGAACAAGAGAGCATGAAACGGTATCAGTAGTAAAAGGAATATAAA
>Ga0307930_1000294_pt1 | contig 38718 bp, 46 predicted proteins | sample OrgLakmetageno46_FD_203161 | JGI IMG/M metagenome (GOLD analysis project Ga0307930, IMG submission 203161) | Saline water microbial communities from Organic Lake, Antarctica - #46 | ecosystem: Environmental > Aquatic > Non-marine Saline and Alkaline > Saline | place: Antarctica: Organic Lake...
GGTTCGATCCATCGATGAAAAGCGCGAGACGCTCGTCCCGATAAAACATAAATTGTCCTCTCAAATCTGCTCTGCGGTAGGTCCGTGAGTGTGCGTGGTGTAGAATCGCAGAATCAGGGTTATCTAAGGCATTGGATTTTTGACGCAAGCCGACAGTACAAAGGAGACAAGCGGTTTTTTTCTGATTGCCGCAGGGTCAAATGCGCCGTCGATCTGGGGCAATCCTGCCAAGACGGTCCGGCACGGTATCGCCCTGGTCGCAGAAGCGCTTGAAGTTTCACCAATTATCAGTGGTTTCTACGAGACACCCGCGTATCCTTCCGGTTCGGGGCCCGACTTTGTGAATGCCGCATTCGTGATCCGGACCTCGCTGTCGCCTCAGGGGGTGCTGGACCGTTTGCACGCGGTCGAAGCCGCAGCCGTGCGCGAAAGGGCCGTGCGGTGGGGGCCGCGCACGCTCGATCTCGATCTCATCGGCGTGGATGACGTGATCCTGCCCGATGCGACAACGGTTCATCGGTGGATCGCCCTTTCGCCCGACCGGCAACGGCTCGAAGCGCCTTCAGAGCTTATACTGCCGCATCCACGTGTGCAGGACCGCGCCTTCGTGCTGGTGCCACTGGCCGAGATTGCGCCCGACTGGCGTCATCCGGTGCTGGGACAGACCGTGCAGGACCTGTGTGATGCCCTGCCAGAGACGGAAAAGAAGGCGGTTTTGGCCCTTTGACCACAAGAATAGCCTTGTGAATCACTCTGTGAGCCCTTAAGTACAGGCTTCGCATTAATGCCTCTCATCCAAACGGAGTGTGCCCATGGCCCGCGTCACCGTCGAAGACTGCGTCGATAAAGTCCCCAACCGGTTTGAACTGGTCATGTTGGCCGCCCACCGGGCGCGCGAGATTGCGGCGGGCTCTCCGATCACTGTCAATCGCGACAACGACAAGAATCCGGTCGTGTCACTGCGCGAAATCGCCGACGAAACCCAGCAGGCTGATGACTTGCGCGAGCGGATGATCGAGGCGAACCAGACCCAGATCGAAGTCGACGAGCCGGAAGAGGACAGCATGTCCCTTTTGATGGGCGGCGAACCGGACCGTCCCGCCGACGACGACATGAGCGAAGAAAAACTGTTGCGCGCCCTGATGGAAGCGCAGGGTCAACGCTGAGGTCGACCACCGGCCTCATGGCAAGGGTGCCGGACCAGACATGAGTGACGCAGACGATCTCATTGCGCTGGTTCGCACCTATAATCCACGGACCAACGAAGACATGCTGCGCCGCGCTTTCGTGTTCGGCGCAGAAATGCACGATGGTCAGACCCGACATTCCGGCGAGCCCTATTTCACGCATCCTATTGCCGTTTGCCGCCTGCTTGCCGAAATGCAGATGGATGATGCGACGCTGGTGACGGCGCTGCTGCACGACACCATCGAAGACACCAAGGCCACCTTTGCAGAGGTCGAACAGAAATTCACCCGCGAGATCGCGGAGCTAGTCGATGGCGTCACCAAGCTGACGAACCTGCAACTGAACTCTGCCCAGACCAAGGAAGCCGAAAACTTCCGCAAGCTTTTCATGGCCACCTCGCGCGATCTGCGCGTGACGCTGGTGAAGCTGGCGGACCGGCTGCACAACATGCGCACGATCAAGGCGATGCGCCCTGAAAAGCAGGTCCAGAAAGCGCGCGAAACGATGGATATCTATGCGCCTCTGGCTGGGCGGATGGGCATGCAGTGGATGCGCGAGGAACTGGAAGACCTGTCTTTCCGCGTCATCAACCCCGAAGCCCGCAATTCGATCATCCGGCGCTTTATCACCCTGCAACGTGAAACAGGCGACGTGATCCAGAAAATCACCGTCGACATGCGGGCCGAGCTGGACAAGGTCGGCATTGATGCGGACGTGTCGGGCCGCGCCAAGAAGCCCTATTCGATCTGGCGCAAGATGCAGGAGAAGGATCAGGGGTTCAGCCGCCTGTCAGACATCTACGGCTTTCGTGCGATCACCGCCAACGAGGCCGACTGCTACCGTGTTCTGGGTGCGATTCACCAGCGGTGGAAATCGGTGCCGGGTCGGTTCAAGGATTACATAAGCCAGCCCAAGTCGAACGGCTACCGGTCCATTCATACGACGGTTTCGGGCCGCGATGGCAAGCGCGTCGAGGTCCAGATCCGCACCCGCGAAATGCACGAAGTGGCCGAGACGGGCGTGGCCGCGCATTGGTCCTACCGCGACGGCGAGCGTGTGGAAAACCGCTTTGCCGTCGATCCGGTCCACTGGATTTCAGCGCTGACCGAACGCTTTGACGAAACCGATCAGGACCACGACGAGTTTCTCGAGGCGGTCAAGCTCGAGATGTATGTCGATCAGGTGTTCTGTTTCACGCCCAAGGGCGACGTGATCAAGCTGCCCCGTGGCGCCACGCCGATCGACTTTGCCTTTGCCATTCACACCCGCATCGGCATGGCCTGCGTGGGCGCCAAGGTGGACGGGCTGCGCGTGCCGCTGTGGACGCGGCTCAAGAACGGGCAATCCGTCGATATCGTGACCGCCGAAGGCTCGCGCCCGCCTGCCACTTGGATCGACATCGTGGCGACGGGTCGTGCCAAGACAGCGATCCGCCGTTCCCTGCGGGAAGAGGACAGGCGCAGGTTTATCCGCCTTGGCCGCGAACTGGCCCGCGTGGCCTTCGAGAACGTCGGCAAGAAAGCGACGGACAAGGCGCTGAGCACGGCAGCCAAGACAATGGTCTACGATGGCATTGACGATCTGCTGATGCATCTGGGTCGTGCGGATATTTCGGCCCGCGAGGTCGTGCGCGCCATCTATCCCGAACTGGTGGTTCAGAACAGCGACGAGCTTGACGCAGAACGGGCCGTTGTCGGTCTGGAACCGGATCAGACACATATCCGCGGCCAGTGTTGTCAGCCGGTTCCGGGCGAGCGAATCGTCGGCATCGCGTTCCGCGGGCAGGGGGTCGTGGTTCATGCGATCGACTGCGCCGCATTGGCCGATTACGAAGACCAGCTGGACCGCTGGATCGACCTGCACTGGCAGGACGGTAACCATCCGGCGGTCAATACCGTGACGTTCGATATCACGATCACCAACGACGCGGGTGTGCTGGGGCGCATTTGCACATTGATCGGAGAGCAAGACGCCAATATCTCGGATCTCAGGTTTATAGACCGCAAGCCCGATTACTTTCGTCTGTTGATCGACGTCGATCTGCGAGGTCTGGAACACATGCACCGGGTGAAGACAGCGCTGGAAGCCGAATTGAACGTGTCGTCTATCGGGCGGCATCGTGATGCCCGACTGGCGGGAAAGACCTATCAAGAGGCCGGCTGACCCCGGCGAAAGGACTCTTAACGTGGTATTCAAGCGCAGGGACAGACGGCCAGCCTGGCAGGCCATGCTGAATTTCCTGTGGCCGCGCGGCGGATGGAAGCGGGCGTTCGAATACGTCAAGCACCGTGTGCGACGGTTGCCCGATACCCCAGAAAAGATCTCGCGCGGGATCTGGGCAGGCGTTTTCACGGCATTCACGCCCTTTTACGGCTTTCACTTTATCGTCGCAGGTGTGCTGGCCAAGCTGATGCGCGGCAACATTCTGGCCGCGCTGATGAGCACCTTCTTTGGCAACCCGCTGACATATGTGCCCATCGGGGTCGTTGCACTGACGACGGGCCACTGGCTTTTGGGGACGCGCCCGCACGACCCCGGCCCAGGTGGTCTTGGTCGGTCATTCGCGGATGCCGGCAACGATCTGTGGCGTAACTTTGCCGCGATCTTCACCCCCGAAGGGATGGATTGGAGCGGGTTGGCCGGCTTTTACCAAGAGGTTTTCTACCCTTACCTTGTGGGCGGTGTGATCCCTGGCGTGATTTTTGCGACGGTCTGCTACTATCTGTCCGTCCACGTGATCACGGCCTACCAGAATCGCCGACGCAAGGTGTTGCGCGACAAGCTGAAACGCCTCACCAAAGAGGACTAGCGCCGTGCGACCCGTGCGCTAGGTTGCTGCGAAAGGAGAGTCACATGCCAGCCAACGACCTTCGCCTTGGCGTCAACATCGACCATGTCGCAACGGTGCGCAACGCACGCGGCGGTGACAACCCCGACCCAGTTCGCGCGGCATTGATGGCACAAGAGGCCGGCGCCGACGGTATCACCGCACACCTGCGTGAAGACCGCCGTCATATCCGCGATGCCGATATGGCGGGACTGAAGGATGCACTGGTGATCCCGCTGAACTTCGAGATGGCCGCCACCGAAGAGATGCAGGCCATTGCCCTTGCCGCGCAACCGCACGCGGTCTGCCTTGTGCCCGAAAAACGCGAAGAACGCACAACCGAGGGGGGGCTTGACGTCGCGGGTAACGAAAGCGCGCTGGCCCGCTACATCACGCCCCTGCGCGACGCGGGTTCGCGTATTTCGATGTTCATCGCGGCGGACAGGTCTCAGGTGGACGCCAGTCACCGCATCGGTGCGCCGGTCATCGAACTGCACGCCGGTGCCTATGCAGATGCCTGGGCCGAGGGTCGGTGGGACGACCGCGACCGCGAGCTTGCGAGGATCACCGAGATGGTGGCTTACGGGGCCGAACTGGGGCTTGAAATCCACGTGGGCCACGGCCTGACATACGACAGTGTCGGCCCGATCGCGGCGCTGCCCGCCGTCAAAGAGCTGAACATCGGTCACTTTCTGATGGGCGAGGCGATTTTCCGGGGCCTTGGGCCCGCGATTGCCGAAATGCGCCGGTGCATGGACGCGGCACGTTCAAAAACCTGAGGAGTGCGATATGAAATATGCCTTGGCTCTTGTTCTGGCGGCCCTCGCACAGCCTCTCGCGGCGCAGGCCGTCACCGAGTGTGACTGGCGCGCCGGTGCGAGTGGCATCGTGGAGCCGTGGGAGGAAAATTCGCGGACCTTCGCGGGGGGCGATGTCCGTGTCGCCTATGTCGACAGGATTGAACCGGGGCTTTCGCCTGTCTGGATACTGGTTCTGTCACCGCCCTATGGTGTCTTGGGCGACCGTCAGTGCCGGTTGGTTGGCCTGACCGACACAACCGGTTTCGCGGATATGGATTTCCTTACCCTCGATGCCAGCTATGACCCTGCGACCGGGCTGCGGATGCAGGTCGACGTCAAGGTCTTCGATCCCGAAACCAGCGAATTCCTGACGCGTCCGCTCGCGATGACGCTAGACCAGTCCAGCGGCGATATTGTTGCAAGGTTTGCGGAATGACCGACGCGACATCCTTCGAACGCGAGGTGATGCAGGCGGTGGCGGATCATGCCTGCGACCTGCAAGCCCAAGGGCAGGACATCGTCTTTACTGCAGCGGTCATCAAGGATGGCAAGGTCGTCTGCCATGCCCGCAACGAGGTTGGTGACACCGACGACGTCAGCCGGCACGCAGAAGTCGTGGCAATGGCCGAAGCGTCCGACAGGCTCGCTACCCGTGATCTGTCTGGCGCGACACTCCTTGCATCTTGCCAACCCTGCGAGATGTGTCTGGCCGCGATGCGCTGGGCGCGGATCGACAGGGTCGTCTTCGCCGCCCAGAAGGCCAACGCCGGAGATGCGTTCTTCCGGTTTCCGGGGCTGGAGATCACCGATTTTCAGGCCGCATGCGACGGAGGCTTCGCCTTTGTCGGTGGTATCTGCGAAGACACCGTCGCCCATATCTACAAGGATGCATCATGATCCGGCATGTCGTCATGTTGCGGTTGCAGGACGCACCGGGTGAAACGCTTGCTCAGGTGATGCAGGGTCTCGACGACCTGAAAGCCGAGTTGCCGGGCCTGACCGATTTCCAGCACGGCCCAAACATCGACGCCGAAGGCAAATCCCCCGATTTTCCATACGGCTTCATCTGTACCTTTGCCGACCGTGCAGCTCTCGACACCTATGCAGCCGACCCGCGGCACCGCGCCTTGGGTGCGCGGCTGGTCGCGCTGTGCGAGGGCGGGGCTGACGGCATACTGGTCTACGATATCGATAGCGGTGCGGTGTGATCATCGGCATCGGCACCGATCTTGCGAATATCGACCGGATCGCAGGCACGCTGGACCGGTTCGGCGACCGCTTTCGCAACCGGGTCTTCACGGAGATCGAACAGGCCAAGTCCGAAAGGCGCCGTGACGTGGCGGGAACCTACGCCAAGCGCTGGGCCGCGAAGGAAGCCTGCTCCAAGGCGCTGGGCACTGGCCTGCGGATGGGGATCGCGTGGAAGGATATGGCGGTCAGCAACCTGCGGACAGGCCAACCCGTCATGGAGGTCACTGGCTGGGCCAAGGACCGGCTTGATGCCCTGACCCCGCCGGGGCACGAGGCTGTGATCCATGTGACGCTGACCGACGATCACCCATGGGCGCAGGCTTTCGTGCTGATCGAAGCCCGGCTGCTTCGCACCGCGCCGCGAGGCGTTCCTTGACAGTGCAGCCCCCGCCGCGCATATCGCCTGAAATCTCCGCGACACCGGCAAAGGACGACCCATGAGCGAAAGAAGTGGCTTTTTAGCCGGTGTGATCGAAACGGTGAAGACGGTCGTCTACGCGCTTTTGATCGCCGGTGTATTTCGCACCGTGTTCTTCCAGCCGTTCTGGATTCCCTCGGGGTCGATGAAGGACACGCTGCTGATCGGCGATTTCCTCTTCGTCAACAAGATGGCCTACGGCTATTCCTATGCCTCCTGCCCGTCGATCCGGATTCCGCAACTGGGTGTCGATATCGGAGCGGATGACTTCTGCGGGGTCTTTGCCGACGCGGACGAGCGGCTTTTCGGGTCCGAGCCCGAGCAGGGCGATATCATCGTGTTCCGCCATCCGGTCACGGGGCGCGACTTCGTGAAACGCCTGATCGGAATGCCCGGCGACCGCGTCCAGATGAGGGACGGTCAGCTGCATATCAACGACGAAGCGCTGGATATCGTCCCTGATGGCGACTTCATCGAGACGATGGCGCAACAGGGACCGATGCGGCTTCTTCCACGCTGCGCGAGCAATCAGGCGGTTGGTCCCGGTGCGGACTGCGTGAAGGAAAAGTTCGTTGAAACCCTGCCCAACGGCAAGTCATATTCAGTTCTCAACATCGGCGACCAGCAATCGGACAACACCGGCGTTTACAGTGTCCCCGAGGATCATTTCTTTTTTATGGGTGATAACCGCGACAACTCGACCGACAGCCGCTTCGCGCAGGCCGCGCGCGGTGTGGGCTTCGTCCACCGGCGTGATCTGATCGGGCGCGCCGACCGCGTCATGTTCTCGGCTGCCGGCCGGTCCATGTTCGCTTTCTGGACGTGGCGGTCCGACCGATTCTTTGAAAGGTTGCAATGAAGCTCTCGGCCGATCTTGCCGCGTTTCAGACCAGACTGGGCCACCAGTTCAAAGATCCTGCCCTGCTGATCCGGGCCGTCACTCATTCATCGATGGTCAGCGTTCACCGGGACGATAACCAGCGTTTGGAATTTCTGGGTGACCGCGTCTTGGGCCTTGTCATGGCCGAGTCGCTCTTGAATGCTGATGCTGCGGCCCCGGAAGGATTGCTGGCCCCGCGCTACAACGCGCTTGTCCGGCGCGAAGCCTGTGCGGACGTGGCGCGAGAGGTCGATCTGGGGGCGGTACTCAAGCTGGGCCGGTCCGAGATGAAATCGGGCGGTCGTCGGAAAGAAGCGCTTTTGGCAGACGCGATGGAAGCGGTAATCGCTGCAGTCTATCTTGACACCGGCTTTGATGCTGCGCGGGCGCTGATCCAACGCCTTTGGGGCAAGCGGATCGAAGATGTGGCCGAAGATGCCCGCGACGCGAAGACCGCGCTGCAGGAGTGGGCGCAGGCAAAAGGTGACCTGCCGCCGGATTATATCGAGGTCGCCCGCTCGGGACCGGACCATGCGCCGGTCTTCACCATCGCGGCGACGCTGCAGTCGGGCGAAAGCGCACAAGCCACAGCCGGATCGAAGCGGCAGGCAGAACAAGCGGCGGCTGCGGCCCTGCTGGAAAGGGTCGGCGGATGACGGATGGAGAGACACGCGCGGGCTTTGTCGCCCTGATCGGAGAGCCGAACGCAGGCAAGTCCACCCTGCTGAACCGCATGGTCGGGGCAAAGGTCAGCATTGTGACCCATAAGGTCCAGACGACGCGGACCCGCATCCGCGGCGTCGCGATGGAAGGGCCGTCGCAGCTTGTGTTCGTCGATACGCCGGGCCTGTTTCAACCCAAGCGCCGCCTCGACCGTGCAATGGTCAAGGCAGCATGGGGCGGGGCTGCCGATGCGGATGTGATCGTCCTTATGATCGAAGCGCACCGCGGTGTCACCGATGGGGTCAACCGCATCCTTGGTGCGCTCTCGGATGTTGCCAAAGGACGCACCGTCGCACTGGTGATCAACAAGATCGACCGGGTGAAATCCGAGGTCCTGCTGAAACTGACACAGAGCATGAATGAGGCCTTTCCCTTTGCCGAGACCTTTCTCGTCTCTGCGGAAAAAGGGTATGGCTGCGACAAGCTGCGCGCATGGCTGGCGGGGGCCGTCCCGGCGGGGCCGTGGCTTTATCCCGAAGATCAACTGTCGGACTTGCCGATGCGGATGATCGCCGCCGAGATGACGCGCGAAAAGCTGACCCTGCGCCTGCATCAGGAACTGCCCTACCAGCTTACGGTCGAAACCGAGAGCTGGGAGGAGCGCAAGGACGGGTCGGCGCGGATCGACCAGATCGTCTATGTCGTGCGCGACGGGCATAAGGGGATCGTGCTAGGCAACAAGGGCGAGACGATCAAGGCTGTGGGACAGGCCGCGCGCGCCGAGTTGCAGGAGTTCCTGGGTCGCTCCGTGCACCTTTTTCTGCAGGTCAAGGTCCGCCCCAACTGGCTTGAGGAAAGCGAGCGATATTCCGAAATGGGCCTCGATTTCAAGGACGGCAATACCTGATGCGACTGACCGCGCGGCTTTGGGTGGATGCCTACCTGACCCGACTGCGCCTGACGGACATCCCCGCTTTTGTGGTGGCGCATGGCGACGACACGGCAGGCGCGGTGGTTGTAAAGCTGAACACGCTCGACGGGCGGGCGGCGGCCTATCAGCGGTCCTTTGACCTGATGACCTGGACGCGAGCATGGATGGTATTGACCGACGGTTCCGAGACAGAGGTCGACACCTCGATTGCAAGACAGCGTTCGTTCGACAGCGATCTCTGGGTCATCGAGGTCGAGGATCGGCACGGGCGGCATCTGCTGGACGAGCCGGGGCTGGCGGATTGAGAGGGTTGATGCCTCCGGCGGGGATATTTGGGGCAAGATGATGAGTGCTGGCTCTGCTTCATTATTTGTTAGCGCCGATCGGATATCTTTGTCGTGCGGTACAGGCTGGGAAGCCGATGATCGTGCAAGGTGATGATGTGGGGTTCAATCCCCGCTGTCTCCGGGGCAGGGTGCTGAGATGATCATCATCTTGCCCCAAATATCCCCGCCGGAGGCATCCGGCTCCTACTTCAAGCTCGACAGATGATTAGCTGGTCGGATGATGCAATCCTTCTGACTGCACGCCCCCACGGCGAGACGAGCGTGATAATCGAGGTTTTCACGCCGGAACGGGGGCGTCATGCCGGTGTGGTCCGCGGCGGCGTCAGCCGCAAGATGTCACCACATCTGCAACGGGGCGCGCAGGTGTCGGTCGAATGGTCTGCGCGGTTGGACAGCCATCTTGGCAGCTTCAAGCTGGAACCGGTTCGCAGCCGCGCGGCTGTCGCCATGTCCGACAGGTTGGCGCTGGCAGGGTTGAACGGGGTTACCGCGCTTCTGGGGCATGTCCTGCCCGAGCGTGAACGGCATCTGCCCCTATATGATCGCACGCTCGGGTTGCTGGACCTTTTGGGACAGGGTGAGCTTTGGCCTCTGGCTTATCTGCGGTGGGAGCAGGCCTTGCTCGATGAAATGGGCTATGGGCTGGATCTGTCGGCCTGTGCGGTGCGGGGTGTGAATGAGGCTCTGGCCTTTGTGTCGCCCAAGAGTGGGCGTGCGGTCAGTCGTGAGGCGGCGGGCGTTTGGGCCGACCGACTGCTGCCACTGCCACCGGTTCTTGCGGGGCAGGGTGATGCCACCAACGCCGAAATCCTCCGCGCCCTCGGGACCACAGGATGGTTCATCGAACACCGGTTGGTGAAGGGGTTGGGCGATCGCCCCGTTCCCGTCGCGCGGGCGCGACTGCTGGACGCCATCGCCCGGCAGGGTCGCGTCTGAGGCATGGCGCTGCGGTCCACGACATCAGGTGGGCCGCTTCCTTGGAGAAACTGGCGGGCCGGTGGTCATGGTTGTCTTTAGAAGAAGACGCCGATGATCGTCATCCTGTCGGTATTCTTGCGCACATTGATCAGGAACGGTCCCTGTCCTGCAATGCGGAGGCGAGGTGCCCCAGATGACATGAAGGCCGTCCGCCGGAAACTTTATCCGAGCAACCGTCGAGCGATGACCTGCGCCTGAATTTCTGCTGCACCCTCGAAAATGTTGAGGATCCGTGCATCGCAGAGGATGCGGCTGATCTTGTATTCCAGTGCAAAGCCGTTGCCGCCGTGGATCTGCAGCGCATTGTCCGCGCAGGCCCAGGCGATGCGGGCACCCAAGAGCTTGGCCATCCCTGCCTCCAGATCACAGCGGCGGTCATTGTCTTTTTCTCGTGCGCTGAAATAGGTCAGCTGACGGGCCACCATGATCTCGACCGCCATCATGGCAAGCTTGCCGGAAACACGAGGGAAATCGATCAGGGCCTTGCCGAACTGTTTGCGATCGCGCGCATACTTCAGGCCCTCGTCCAGTGCGGATTGGGCCACACCGACGGCACGGGCGGCGGTCTGGATGCGTGCGGATTCGAAGGTCTGCATCAACTGCTTGAAGCCCTGCCCTTCGACCGCGCCCAGAAGGTTTTCATCCGCGACGCGGAAGTCGTCGAAGTTCAGCGTGTATTCCTTCATGCCGCGATAGCCCAGTACCTCGATTTCGCCGCCAGACAGGCCGCTGTCGGGGAAGGGGGCGTCGTCGGTGCCCGGCGTCTTTTCGGCAAGGAACATCGACAGTCCCTTGTAGTCGTCCGTGTCCGGCACCGTGCGTGCAAGGACGGTCATGACATGGGTGCGCGAGGCGTGGGTGATCCACGTCTTGTTGCCGGTAATGGTCCAACCGTCATCGGTTTTCCTTGCGCGCGTGCGCAGGCTGCCAAGGTCCGATCCGGTGTTGGGTTCGGTGAAGACCGCTGTGGGAAGGATTTCCCCCGAGGCGAGGCCGGGCAGCCATTTGGCTTTCTGATCTTCGGTTCCGCCGCAGATGATTAGCTCGGCCGCGATTTCGGAGCGTGTGCCAAGCGATCCGACGCCGATATAGCCTCGGGAGAGTTCCTCGGACACAACGCACATCGCGGCTTTGGACAGCCCGATCCCGCCGTGCTCTTCCGGTATGGTCAGGCCGAAGACGCCAAGTTCCGCCATCTCGTCGATGATCTCCATCGGGATCAATTCGTCCTTGAGGTGCCATTCGTGCGCGTGGGGTTCGATGCGGTCGATCGAAAAGCGGCGGAACTGTTCGCGGATCATCTCCAGCTCGTCGTCGAGGCCGGAGCGCCCAACGGTGATATTAGCGGATTGCTCCTGCATCAGCACGGCAAGGCGGCTGCGGGCGGCCTGCGTGTTTCCCGACTGCGTCAGCGTCATGACCGCTGGGGCCATCAGGGCGCGCATGTCGTCCTGCGTCAGGCCAAGATCCTGCAACCGCACGACTTCGCCCTGGTTCATCTGGATGCCGCCGTAGATCTGCCAGAGGTATTCGCCAAATGCGATCTGGTGGATAAGCTGCTCGATTTCTCCGAAAGTGCCGTCGCCGGACAGGCGCGTGGCCCAGTCCTGCATCTGGTGCAGGGCCTGCGCGTAGGTGGCGAGCCATGCAAGTCCGTGCGCCGCCGTCTGATGCACTTCGATCAGGCCACCGGACACCTTGCCGTCTTTCGTGACCAGCGCAGCGACAGTGGTCGTCGCGCGGGACAGGATGTCGTCGACGGCGGGAAGTGCCGCACCGGTCAACGTCAACAGATCCGGAAGAATCACAGGCGCTGTCATCGGAAAGTCCTGTCCATCGTGCGGCATCGTCAAACTCCTGTCCTTTTGCAAGTGCAGCAGTAGCGTCTTTGCAGGCGCCGCGCAACATTCGTTCGCTTTAAAAGTAAATAGTGCATCTTTGTGTCGCGCTCAAATCAGGCGAGCTATGCCCTTCCGCCTGCCATGACATTCTATATGGAGGTGCAATGCCTGATCTCTGCTTCGCCCTCACTTGCCCTGAATTTCTCCTTGCCATCGCGGTCACTCTCTTTGCCGGTTTCGTCAAGGGCGCGGTGGGGTTCGGGATGCCGCTGGTCATGATTTCGGGGATGGGTATCCTGATCGCGCCGAAGCTGGTGGTGGCAGGCATTATCCTGCCCATCGTCTTTTCCAACGGGCTTCAGGTCGCACGGGCCGGGTTCGGGCCCGCTTGGGATGCCCTGCGTGAACACTGGGCCTATTGCCTGATCGTCTGCGTCATGATCCTGATCTCGGCGCAGTTCCTCAGCGTGATCCCTTCCGACGCGATGTTCGTGATCCTTGGCGTGCCTGTCGTGGTCCTTTGCGGTATCCAACTGGCGGGATGGCGGCCCCGGATCGCGCCGCGTTGGCGGGGCGGGTTTGCGGCGGTCGCCGGTGTCATCGCGGGCACTCTGGGTGGTCTGGCGGGGACATGGGGGCCTCCGACGGTTCTGTATCTGTTGGCTTTGGACACGCCGCGGGCCCGGCAGATGGCGGTGCAAGGCGTGATCTACGGGCTGGGGTCTGTCATGCTGCTGGTCGGGCATTTGCAGTCAGGCATACTGAACGGGGCGACCTGGGGGCTGTCTGCCGCGCTGGTCCTGCCGGGGTTCGCCGGCATGGCGTTGGGGTTCCGCTTTGGGGACCGGCTGGATCAGGACCGGTTCCGCAGCGTGACCTTGCTGGTTCTCATCCTTGCGGGGCTGAACCTGATCCGCCGCGGGGTGATGGGTTAGGACAGCAGGTTTTCGAAACCACAGATTCCCGCCAATTCGGGCACTTCGTCAGGCGGCAGGATGTCAAATTCGGTCGCGTAGATCACTGTGTCTCCCGACAGGGCCTGCATCGTCCAGCGGCCCACCAGAAGCTCGTAAGCGTAGTCGAACTGGTAGAAGGTGATTGACCGGGACTCGCCGCTCAAATGGCTTGTGAACTCTTGCGAGGTCACGCCGTCCTCGCCCATCGGGGGGTGCGTCACGACCATCGTAACCGGCATCCCTTCGGCGAAAACAACAGACGCTCTTACCCCGAACCCGATCCCTTTCACGGCGGGCACCTGATTTGCCACTGACACGAAAGGCGGGTTCTCCTCGATCACGTGGGTGACGCCCGCGACCGTTCCCGGTGCCACTCGCTCACCCGTGGTCGGGGGCGGGCAGATGACGCCGGATTCAAATTCGGCCACATAGTCGGACACCGTTTCCGCGGTGGCTGTCAGGGGGGAGAAAATCGCGAGGGCAAGAGCAAGGCGCATGATCTTATCATAGCGTCCAGGACGGCAATGGCAAAGCCGCCGTCCCGGCTTTGGTCAAATAGCGGCAGCGCGGACGTCGTCGTCGATGTAGGGCACGTATTTGGCGAAGTTTTCGCTGAACATCTCGACCAGTTTGCGGGCTTGGGCGTCGTAGGCGTCCTTGTCCGCCCAGGTCTCGCGGGGGTTCAGGAGGTGGTCGTCGACGCCCTCGCAGGTGACGGGTGCCTCGAAGCCGAAGTTGGGATCCTTGCGGAACTGGTTTTCCACCAGCGTGCCGTCCAGTGCGGCGGCCAGCAAGGCGCGGGTCGCCCTGATCGGCATGCGGCTGCCCGTGCCATAAGCACCGCCGGTCCAGCCGGTGTTGACCAGCCAGCACGTCGCGCCGTGTGTCGCGATCTTTTCGCGCAGCAGGCTGCCGTAAACCTCGGGGCGGCGCGGCATGAAGGGCGCGCCGAAACAGGTCGAAAAGGTCGGTTCGGGCTCGGTCACGCCGCGTTCCGTGCCAGCCACCTTGGAGGTAAATCCAGAGAGGAAGTGGTACATGGCCTGCGCAGGTGTTAATCGGGCGATCGGGGGCAGAACGCCGAAGGCATCGCAGGTCAGCATGATGATGTTCTTGGGGTGCCCGCCCAAGGCCGTCTCGCTTGCGTTCGAGATATAGTGCAGCGGGTAGGCGCAGCGCATGTTGGCGGTCAGGCTGTCGTCGTCAAAGTCCAGTTCCTTGGTCTCGGGGTTGAAGACCATGTTCTCGATCACCGTATGCGGCATCGCGCAGGTTGCATAGATCTCGGGCTCGGCCTTGGGGTCGAGACCGATGGTCTTTGCATAGCAACCGCCTTCGAAGTTGAAGGTGCCGCGATCCGACCAACCGTGTTCGTCGTCCCCGATCAATGTCCGCGACGGATCGGCGGACAAGGTGGTCTTGCCAGTGCCGGAGAGACCGAAGAACACGGCGGTATCGACGGGGTTGCCGGTGGCGTGATTTGCCGAGCAATGCATCGGCATGATGCCCTTTTCAGGAAGAAGGTAATTCAACAGCGTGAAAACGGATTTCTTGTTTTCGCCGGCGTATTCGGTGCCGCCGATCAGGATCAGCCTGCGGGACAAATTCAAGGCAATTACGGTCTCTGACCTGCAGCCGTGTGCTTCGGGATCCGCCTTGAAGGTCGGGCAATTCACGATGGTGAAGTCGGGCGCGAATGTTTCCAGTTCAGCGACGTCGGGACGGCGCAGAAGATGACGGATGAACAGCCCGTGCCAGGCCAGTTCCGTCACGATCCGCACGTCAAGACGATGCGAGGGATCGGCGCCGCCAAACAGGTCCTGCACATGGTAGGTGCCGCCCTTCATGTGCGCGATCATGTCGTCATAAAGCCTGTCAAAAGCGGCCGGATCCATCGGGGTATTGTTGTCCCACCAGATCGTGTCTTCGACTTCGGGGGTGCGGACAACGAACTTGTCCTTGGGGGACCGGCCGGTGTGCTTGCCGGTGGTGACGAGGAATGTGCCACCCCGACCCTCCACGCCTTCACCGGCCGAGATGGCTGCGGCCTGAAGCTCTGGTTCGGACAGGTTGTAGTAGACATGACCCAAACCCTCGATGCCCTGATCGGCGAGTTTCATCCCGGGGTTGACCTGTCCGTGGTCCATTGTCTTGCTCCTGAATTGGTGCACCCTCCTCGGTGCAGGCGTCTACATAGGCATATCCTTTGCAGGGCGCATAGCCTTCAACCGCAGCGTTAGCGCAACCAAATGCACGTTAGCGCAATCATGTTTCGATGGGCGCCTAGTTGCACCGCAATTAGTCTGTCCTTCACCATTGGTGGCGCAAATAAGGCACGGGTCAGATGGCGAATCGAAATTGGGATTGATTCGTTTGGTGAAACCGGTCAAGGATTTTGAAAAAGCAGTCAAAAAAACAATAATCAGGCAGTAGGCAGCATCCTCATGAATAAAATTGCACTTGTCGATGACGACAGGAATATCCTGACGTCCGTCTCGATGACTCTCGAAGCCGAAGGCTTCGAAGTCGACACCTACAACGACGGACAGTCCGCGCTCGACGCCTTCAACAAGCGTCTGCCCGATATGGCCGTTTTGGACATCAAGATGCCTCGCATGGACGGAATGGACCTGTTGCAGCGTCTGCGTCAGAAGTCTTCGATGCCGGTGATCTTCCTGACCTCGAAGGACGACGAAATCGACGAGGTTCTGGGCCTGCGTATGGGGGCTGACGACTATGTCAAGAAGCCCTTCAGTCAGCGCCTGCTGGTCGAGCGTATTCGCGCCTTGCTTCGCCGTCAGGACGTCATGTCCGGCGAGGAAGTGCCGGAAACGGAAGAAACCAAGATCATGGTTCGCGGCGATCTGACGATGGATCCGCTGCGCCACGCGGTAAAGTGGAAAGGCAAGGACGTGTCGCTGACCGTGACCGAATTCCTGCTTTTGCAAGCGCTGGCCCAGCGACCCGGTTTCGTCAAGTCGCGTGATCAGTTGATGGACGTGGCCTACGATGATCAGGTCTATGTCGATGACCGCACCATCGACAGCCACATCAAGCGCCTGCGCAAGAAGATGCGCACCGCCGACGAGGAATTCACCGCGATAGAGACCCTCTACGGGATCGGCTACCGCTATAACGAAGATTAAGCGATGACGGACGCCACGCATATTGATGTGCGCGATCTGAGGTCGGTGCGTCGTGCGGCAGCGACCGCCGACGAAGCCAGCGTCGTCTTGGGCGACGATTGGGTGTCCCCCCCGTCGATGTCGGAAGATGAACTGTTTGCCCGACGGCAAAGGCGTGGGTTCATGAACCTGCGCCATTCGCCCTTGGCGCGTAAGATCGTCACGTTCAATCTGATCGCCGTTATCCTTCTCGTGGCGGGCGTGCTGTACCTGAATCCCAGTCGCGACAATCTGGCATTTCAGCGCGCCAGTGGTCTTGTGAACGAAGCTGAACTGATCGCCGACGTCTTCGAGGCCCGCTTGCCATCCAGCGCGCCGGTCAACCTGATGACCGGCGACGGTCTGGACGTTGCGCGAACCTTGCAGGACATGAACCTGCGCGGCGGCATCGATGTGTCCGTCTACGACGCAGAGGGTATTCTTGTCGCGACCGCAACAGGTGCAACCGGCGGCTCTGCCATCGATGGCCTCAGTCGCAGGGACGGGGCCACCTTCATCACGGATTTCTTCAGTTCCAGCTGGACCCGGATGCAAGACCTGATCGGAACTGAAACGGTCATCCCGCAGGGCGGCAATCCGCCCCGTCTGAATCCGCAGAACGTGGACAGCGTCTTGACGGGCGGCACGCAGGTCCAGACGCTTCAGGACGCCAACGGCATGACGTTTTCGGTTGCCACCACGATATTGCAGAATGGCACACCCATCGGTGTCGTTGCCATCGCCAGTGCGGCCGGAGAGCTGGACGCCCTCGTTCAGCGCGAACGCGAACAGGTGTTACGGCTGTTTTTCGTCGGCATAGCAGTCTCGATCGGATTGAGCCTTGTCCTCGCCTCGACGATCGCCAATCCGCTTGCCGATCTTGCCGCGGCTGCAGAGCTTGGCCGAGACAAGAATGCCCGCAAGATGAGCCCGCAAAAGATCCGCATTCCCGACCTGACGGGCCGCCCTGATGAAATAGGCCGGCTGTCGGGCGCATTGCGCGGCATGGTGCAGGCTCTCTACGACCGGATCGAAGGCAATGAACAGTTCGCCGCGGATGTGGCGCATGAAATCAAGAATCCGCTGGCCTCGCTTCGGTCTGCCGTCGGCACGATGCGCGTCGCCAAGCGTGAAGACCAACGCGAAAAACTGCTTGAGGTCATCGAACACGACGTGCGTCGTCTTGACCGTTTGGTCAGTGATATCTCCAATGCCTCACGCCTTGATTCCGAACTGGTCAAGGAAGAGGAAGAAAGCTTCGACCTTCTCAAGATGCTGGGGAACATCAACGAATTTCTCGGGCGTGAAGCCGAAGCCCAGGGTGTTGATTTCATCACCGACCTGCCGCAGGAGCCGATCCAGGTCATGGGTCTGGAAGGCCGTCTGGCGCAGGTCTTCGTGAACCTTATCACCAATGCGATCAGCTTTTGCGAAGATGGCGATGCGATCCGTGTCTGGGCCCGCCAACGCGACAACCGCGTGCTTGTCGTGGTCGAGGATACCGGCCCCGGCATCCCGAACGAGGCCCTGACAAAGGTGTTCCAGCGATTTTACTCTCAGCGGCCCGAAGGCCAGTTTGGCAACAACTCGGGCCTTGGCCTTGCGATTTCCAAGCAAATCGTCGAAGCCCACGGGGGCGTCATCTGGGCCGAGAACATCCGGCCTTCCGAGGCGGACATGACATCGGACCCGCTGGGCGCACGCTTTGTCGTGGGTCTGCCGATCTAGACCCGGATGCTCGTACACGGCACTTGCGTAGCACTTGATGGGCGCGGGCTGCTGATCGTAGGCGCGTCTGGGTCCGGCAAGTCCGCTCTTGCCTTGCAACTCATGGCTTTCGGGTGCGGGTTGGTTGCGGATGACCGCGTCGAATTGACGCTGTTCGATGGAACGGTCCTTGCATCGGCACCGCCGACGCTGCCACCGCTGATCGAAGCACGTGGAGTCGGGCTTTTGCGAGCTGATCCGCTTGCCAGCGCCCCCCTTGTGGCGGTCGTGGATCTGGACCAATCCGAGGACGCGCGCCTTCCCAAAAGCTATCTGACGGCTTATCTGAACATCACGCTGCCCTTGCTTCGCGGCTGCGGCTCCGTACATTTCGCCGCATCGCTTTTGCAGCTTCTTCGCCTAGGCCGACATACACCATGACAGATCCGACCCGTCAGACGATCCTGCTTGTTACCGGACCATCCGGTGCGGGACGCAGCACGGCCATCAATGCGCTTGAGGATCTGGGCTACGAGACGATCGACAACATGCCGCTCAGCCTGATGCCGCAACTGCTTGCCGGACCCAGCGATTACCCGCTGGCCGTGGGTGTGGACGTACGCAATCGTGACTTCAGCGCGGATGCCCTGCTTAACCTGATCGAAGGGCTGAACGAAACCCACGGTGACGCGGCGCAGGTGCTTTATATCGACGCTGAGGACGACATGCTGGTGCGGCGCTTTTCCGAAACCCGCAGGCGGCATCCCTTGGCGGCTTCGGGCACACCTGTCGAAGGGATAACCCGCGAAAAAGAGCTTCTGATCCCGATCAGGGCACGTGCCGATATTCTACTCGACAGTTCGCAGATGACCGTTCACGAAATGCGGTCCGAGATGGAGCGTCTCTTTGCCGACCCGTCGACAGCGACATTAAGCGTATCTGTGCAAAGCTTCTCCTACAAACGTGGCCTGCCGCGCGGGCTGGATATGGTGTTCGACTGCCGCTTTCTGAGAAACCCGCATTGGGAAAGTGCGCTTCGGGGCCGGGATGGGCGCGATCCTGCCGTCAGCGATTATGTGCGGCAAGATGCACGGTTTGCCGAATATTTCGATAAGGTCCATGATCTGTTGCAGTTGCAATTGCCGGCCCACTACGAGGAAGGGCGCGCGCATGTGACGATCGGTTTTGGATGCACCGGGGGGCAACACCGGTCGGTGGCTTTGGCCGAGACACTGGCGCGGACCCTTGCAGACGAAGGCTGGCAAGTGTCTATAAGACACAGGGAAATGGAACGTCGCGATACGGCGACGTCGGCGGGACAACAAGGGCGACCCCTTTGATCGGTATCGTGATCGTTGCACATGGTGGTTTGGCGCGGGAATATCTCGCCGCTGTCGAACATGTCGTGGGCGAACAGGATGGCATCCGTGCGATCACGATCCTTGCGGAAGAAGACCGCAGCCTCAAGCAGGCAGAGATCTGCGACGCAGCCGATGACGTCGATCAAGGCGACGGTGTCGTGATCGTCACGGATATGTTCGGCGGATCACCGTCCAACCTGTCGCTGAGGGCCTGTAGCCCCGCGAACCGACGCATTCTGTATGGTGCCAATCTTCCGATGCTGATCAAGCTGGCCAAGTCACGCCACAAGCCGGTGCAAGATGCCGTCGAGGCTGCGATCAATGCTGCACATAAATATATCGACAGCCACGCCGTAGGACACCCCTGACACATGCCCGAAGCCACTTTGGAAATCAAAAACGTCAAGGGACTGCACGCGCGCGCCTCTGCCAAGCTGGTCGAGGTCGTGGAAGCGCATGATGCGACAGCCACGATCTCGAAGGACGGGATGGACGCCGAAGGTGACAGCATCATGGGGCTTTTGATGTTGGCAGGGGGGATCGGAACGCATATCCAAGTCAGAACCGACGGTCCCGAGGCCGATGCGCTGCTTGGCGCGATCACCGCACTGGTGAACGACAAATTCGGAGAAGGCGGCTGATGTCGCAGGCAGAGGGCATCACGTGGCTAGTCCGACTGAAAGTAAAGTTCTGCTAGGAACCTCTCGCCCTGATAAACGGCGTATGGATCGCAGTTCTCTGACCTACGCGAACAGCTTCGAGAACGGGTTCAAGCGCAATGTGATCCGGACAATCGAATGGCTGACCGGAAAGCTGACGATTCTGCATCTGATCCGGCGGTTCGAGGATCGCGGACCCTACACCGACGAACAGATCTGGACCGGTGCGCTGTCGGCGATGAATGTCGATGTGACAACACCGCAAGCCGAGATCGAGAATATCCCCACGACCGGGCCGGTCGTCTTTGTCGCCAACCATCCGCACGGGATGGTTGACGGCCTTGTGATGGCGCAGATTCTGGCGCAAAGGCGCAAGGATTTCCGCATCCTGACGCGGTCTCTTCTGACCAATATTCATCCGGTTGCGGACAAGTTTCTGATCCCGGTGCCGTTCCCCGGCCAATCCGACTCGCAGGAGAAAATGGTCGCGATGCGCCATGCCGCGATGGAGAATCTTGCCGGTGGCGGTCTGGTATCCCTGTTTCCATCGGGCATTGTCGCACATTCCGACAGCCTCATGGGTCCCGTCATCGAACGGGAATGGAATGTGTTTACGGCCAAGCTGATCCGCCGGTCAGGCGCTACGGTCGTGCCCTGCTATTTTCCCGGTGCGAATTCACGCTGCTATCAGATGGCCAACCGGATCTCGCCCACCCTGCGGCAGGGCCTTTTGATACACGAGATCGCCCGGTCCCGTAACAGCGCCTACCGACCCGTCATCGGAAAGCCCATCACACCCGACCAGATCGCCCACCTTCCGGAACGGCCCCGTGCCTTTGTCGCATGGCTGCGGGACCAGACCCTGTCGCTGGGACCTAGCGGGTCGGGATAGGTTCGGCCTGCGAATAGTCGTAGAAGCCGCGCTTGGTCTTGCGTCCCAGCCAGCCGGCTTCCACGTATTTGGTCAGCAGGGGGCAGGGGCGATACTTGGTATCCGCCAGTCCGTCGTGCAGCACGTTCATGATCGCAAGACAGGTGTCCAGACCGATGAAATCCGCCAGTTCCAGCGGACCCATGGGATGATTGGCCCCCAGTTTCAGTGATGTATCGATGGACTTTACCGATCCCACACCTTCGTAAAGCGTATAGATCGCCTCGTTGATCATCGGCATCAGGATGCGATTGACGATGAACGCCGGGAAATCCTCGGAGGCTGTCGAGGTCTTGCCCAGCTTTTCGACCACCTCCTGACAGGCGCGGAATGTCTCTTCGCCGGTGGCGATGCCGCGGATCAGTTCGACCAGTTGCATCACGGGAACCGGGTTCATGAAATGAAACCCCATGAACCGCTCGGGCCGGTCCGTTCCGCTGGCCAGACGGGTGATCGAGATGGAAGAGGTGTTCGACGTCAGGATCGTTTCCGGCTTGAGATGCGGGACAAGGTCTTCGAAGATCGCCTGCTTGATCGTCTCGCGCTCGGTCGCGGCCTCGATGATCAGGTCGGTCGGCCCCAGATCGGTTAGCGTCGGCGTCGTCGCCAGCCGTTTCATCGCGTCGGCCTTTTCGGTTTCCGAGATCACCTCCCGCCCGACCTGCCGTTCGAGATTGCGGTCGATCAGAGTCACCGCCCTGTCCAGCGCGTCCTGGCTGATGTCGGTCAAAAGAACCTCATAGCCCGCCAACGCAAAAACATGGGCGATGCCGTTGCCCATTTGCCCGGCGCCCACGACGCCAACCCGTTCGATCGTCATTGCCCGTTCCTTTGCAAAGTCAGCCGACCATAGGCCGGGCGAAGGGTGCGCTCAAGGCCCCGTGCCTTCTTAAAATGCCGCTCAAATTAGGGTTTTAGCTATATCGAAAGACCCGTCCAGCAGTGTTGCCGCACCAAACGGAACAAGATCGCGGATGACCCATGATACATGACGGATTTGAAGGTGACGGCATTGCCTATTCCCCCTGCCGCTATGGGTTGTCGCGCATCCAGTTTCGCGGCCCCCGCCGGTCGTTGGAGAACCCTTACTATGCCTTCATCGGCGGAACCGAGATTTTCGGCAAGTTCATCCCACGTCCGCTGCCCGATCTGGTGGAAAAGGCGGTCAGGATGCCCTGCGTCAACTTTGGGTGTGTAAACGGCGGTGTCGATGCCTTCGTGAACGACCCCACCATCATGGCGGCCTGTCACAACGCGGCAGGTACGGTCGTGCAGGTCATGGGGGCGAATTTCATGTCCAACCGCTTTTATTCCGTGCATCCGCGCCGCAACGATCGCTTTCTGCGTCCCTCTACGGTGATGCAGGCGATCTACAATGACGTGGATTTTGCAGAGTTTACATTTACCCGCGCGATGTTGGCAAAGCTTCTGGATACATCAAGCGAGCGGTTCGATATCGTCGTGCAGGAACTGCGTGAAGCCTGGACGGCGCGGATGAAGAACATGCTGAACCAGATCGGCCCGAAGGCGGTTCTGCTGTGGTTCTCGCGTGACCGGATGACGAACGACGCCTGGGACGACCGTGTGAACCCGATCCAGGGCGATCCGCTGTTCATTACCGCTGCGATGATCGAAGAGTTGCGCCCGCAGGTCGCCGCCGTGATCGAGGCCAACCCGTCAGAAGAAGCGATGGCGAAGGGCACGAAAGGAATGGTCTTTCCGCAGCTTCAGGCCAAGGCCGCCGCGCAGATGCTTTGGCCCTGTCTGCCATGCAGAGGCGTCGAAGAAAGTCACCGAAACGCTTTTGCGGATCGAACGGCAGAACCGGGCCGCCTGACGCAAAAGGCCCGCCAGAGCGGCGGGCCCTTTGTGTTGTGCCTGACGCGATCAGCCCAGCTTTTCGGTCAGCTCGGGAACCGCGTCGAAAAGGTCGGCCACAAGGCCATAGTCTGCCACCTGAAAGATCGGGGCTTCCTCGTCCTTGTTGATGGCAACAATGATCTTGCTGTCCTTCATGCCGGCGAGGTGCTGGATCGCACCCGAAATGCCGACCGCGATGTAAAGCTCGGGGGCGACGACCTTGCCGGTCTGCCCCACCTGCCAGTCGTTCGGGGCATAGCCCGAATCGACGGCCGCGCGGGACGCACCTACGGCGGCACCCAGCGCGTCGGCCAGTTTTTCGATCATCGCGAAGTCTTCCTCGGACCCGATGCCGCGCCCGCCGGAAACGACGATGCCAGCCGATGTGAGTTCGGGACGGTCGCTTTCAGCCACCTTGTCTTCGACCCATTCAGACAGGTCAGAGGCGATGGCGCCACCGATGGTCTCGACCGAGGCCGACCCGCCCATGCCTGCGGCGTCGAAACCCGCTGTGCGGATCGTCATCACCTTGATCGCGTCCCTCGATTTCACAGTCTGGATCGCGTTGCCCGCATAGATCGGGCGCTCGAAGGTGTCGGCGTCGATCACGCCGGTGACTTCCGAGATGATCTGGGTGTCAAGCAATGCCGCGACACGTGGCATCACGTTCTTGGCGTCCGTCGTGCCGGGGGCGGCGATATGGGTGTAGTCCCCCGCGAGGCTGACGATCAGGTCGGCCGTCGGCTCGGCCAGACGGTGACCCAGTGCCTGATCTTCGGCGCAAAGAACCTTGGCCACGCCGTCGATCTTCGCGGCTTCTTCGGCGGCAGCAGAGGCGGATGCCCCGGCACAGAGAACGGTCACGTCACCCAGTGTCGTCACAGCCGACACGGCCTTGGCGGTTGCATCAAGGGCCAGCGCCCCCTCGGTGACTTCACCAATCAGAAGAACAGCCATCAGACGACTCCTTTTTCTTTGAGTTTGGCAACCAGCGTATCCACGTCGGGCACGATTTCCCCGGCCTGACGTTCTTGCGGCTCGACGGTCTTGATCACGCTGAGGCGCGGCGCGGCATCGACGCCATAGTCGGCGGGCGTCTTTTCATCGAGCGGCTTTTTCTTGGCCTTCATGATGTTGGGCAACGAGGCGTAGCGCGGTTCGTTCAGCCGCAGGTCCACGGTGACGATGGTTGGCATCTTGACCCTGATGGTCTGCAACCCGCCGTCCACTTCGCGCGTGACGGTCGCATGATCTGCGTCGATGGATACTTCCGAGGCAAAGGTTGCCTGCGACCAGCCCAGAAGGGCTGCCAGCATCTGTCCGGTCGCATTCATGTCGTTGTCGATGGCCTGCTTGCCGCACAGAACAAGACCCGGCTGCTCTTCGTCGACGATCGCCTTGAGGATCTTGGCCACGGCCAGCGGTTCGATATCCGAATGGACGTCATCGGTAGCGACGACGAGGATCGCACGGTCCGCACCCATCGCAAGAGCGGTGCGCAGCGTTTCCTGGCTTTGCTTTACGCCGATGGAAACCGCGACGATTTCGTCCACGGTGCCGGCTTCCTTCAGGCGGATCGCCTCTTCCACGGCGATTTCGTCGAAGGGGTTCATCGACATCTTGACGTTGGCGAGATCGACACCGCTTCCGTCCGCTTTGACGCGGACCTTCACGTTATAATCGATCACACGCTTGACCGGCACGAGGACCTTCATCGGCGCATTCTCCCAAATTACATTCGATTGCTGCGAATGCATAACAATGGGCGAGGGGCCATGACAGAGCAAAATCGACGCAGAAGAGGCCTTCGACGCCACGTCCTTACGTTAACGTCAGGGCGTTGGCGCTAACTGTTCGGCGCGCAAAGCGTCAGCGATTGGCGCCCGGAACCCACAGCACATCGTCGCGGCCGTCGTCGTTGGCAATGCGGCTGGCCTGAAAGAACCAGTCCGACAAGCGGTTCAGATATTTCACCGCCGCGTCGTTTACCGATTCCACGCTGGCCAGTTCCACGCACAATCGTTCGGCCCTGCGGGCGACGGTGCGGCACAGGTGCAGATGTGCGGACAAGGCCGACCCGCCGGGCAGCACGAAGGACCGCAGCGGCTCGACTGCCTGCGTCATCGCGTCCAGCTCGGTTTCCAGCCGGCTGACCTGAGCGTCGGTCATGCGCAGCACCGGATATTCGGCTTCAGCGTCCTTTTCCATGTCGGGCCGGCAGAGATCCGCACCCAGATCGAAAAGATCGTTCTGAATCGCGGCCAATTGCGTGTTCATCTCGCCGGTCGCGTGCAGCCGCGCCAGACCGACAGTGGCGTTCAGCTCGTCCACCGTCCCATATGAGTTCACGCGCGCCGAATACTTGGCGACGCGATTGCCGTTGCCCAGAGCGGTTTCACCCTTGTCCCCGGTTTTCGTGTAGATCTTGTTCAGCACAACCATGTCACGCTCCTCTTCTCAGCCAGACGAACAGCAGGATCAGGACGACAGCGCCGAATTGTGCGTAAATCCGGTAGCGCATCAGCTTGTTTGACCGTTTTCCGTTGTCAGTGCCGCCCTTGCCGAAAGTCCCGATGCCCATCGCAAGGATCACAAGGACGACAAGGCAGGCGCCCGCCGCCAGCAGAAAAAGTGGATCGTTCAGCATGTCGTCCCCGTCTGTCGTTCGGCTGTGATGTAGCAGAGAGGGCGGTGAAGGAAAGCGTCAGTTGCGCCGCATGATCATGTCGAGAAGCCGCGTACCCAGTATGCGCCGCAGGTTTCCGGCCAGATAGGTGGGGGTCGTGACATAATAGCGCGGGCGGGGCCGGGGGCTTTCCAGCGCCTGTTCCAACCGGCGGCAGACGGCTGCGGGGGGCAATTCGAATCGGTCGGTCGATTCGTCCGGCTCGTGAAGGCGCTTGAGCAAGGTTTCGTATTCCGCGCTGCGGGCCGAGCCTTTCCAGTCGATCCAGCGCTCGAAGTGCGGGATCGCGTTTTCGCGGATTTTCGACGTGACCGGTCCCGGTTCGATCAGCACGATCCGGATGCCGGTGTGATGCATCTCAAGCCGCAGAACGTCGGTCAGCCCTTCCATTGCGAACTTGGTCGCCACATAGGCGCCGCGCCATTTGAGACCCACCAACCCAAGGACAGACGAGCAGTTGACGATCCGCCCGTGTCCTTGTGCGCGCATCGCAGGGATCACGGCGCGGGTCAGTTCGTGGACGCCGAAAAGGTTGGTTGAAAAGATCGCCTCCAGCGCCTCGCGGGGCAGATCCTCGACCGCGCCGGGGCAGGCGTAGGCGCCATTGTTGAAGACCGCGTTTAGCGTGCCACCGGTCTGGTCCAGAACGGCTGCCAAGCCTGTGTGGATGGTCGCGCTGTCGTCGTAGTCGATCAGCGGAGCATCGAAGCCTTGAACACGCAGGTGGTTGCAGTCTTCGGGTTTGCGGCAGGCCGCGAAGACCCGCCATCCGCGCTCGCGCATGTGGTGGGCGGCGGCGTAGCCGATGCCTGACGAGGCACCTGTGATGAGGACAGAGCGTTTGGGCAAGGCTTGTGCGTCAGCCGTCGTTCAGAAGGCGTTCGGCCATCCAGCCTTCAAGGCCGGTGTCGGTGACACGCAGATGCGCCCATCCGTTTTCCGAGATGTCCAGTATCTCAACCTCTGTCCCTTCCTGTAGGGTGTCGAGGACGGGAAATTGCGTGCCCGATCCGCTGCGCATGTTCACCCTGGCACCTGTAACAATCCGCAGATCAACGGGTTCGCCGGTTGTATCCTCCTGCGATGCCGCAGCGGTGAGGGACGCGGCTTCTTCGGCGGTAAGATCGAACGTGTCGGTGGTCGTATCGGTGACGAGGCTGGCCTGAACGACCTCGGGTTGCGGTGGCGTTTCGGAAACAGATGGCAACGCCACGAGGCTTGCACTTCTGGCTCGTGTCACCTGCACGTCGTCGACGGGTGCGACGGGTGCGACGGGTGCGACGGGTGCGACGGGTGCGACAGCGGCTACTTCGGTCGTGCGGGTTTCGGGTGCGAAGTCCGCACCGCCCGACATTTCGAAAAAGGCCCACCCCAAGACGAGAAAGGTCACGATGATAAACTTTGGCATAGGTGTCCCCCCGGACAGATTCGCAAGCAATGGCAGTCGCAGCATGGTCATTATATCGCATCGGCAGGGTCCTGCTGAGGGGAAATATTCGGTCAGGGCTGCAGTGTTACCTTTACGCCGATTCAGCGCTTCGCTAGTTTGCACCGATGACCGAGCAGGACGACGACACACCCGTCACACAGACGACGACCGAAACCCTGCGCCGCGCGATCGGCGACAGGTATCTGACCTATGCGCTGTCCACGATCATGAACCGTGCGCTGCCAGACGCGCGCGACGGGCTCAAACCGGTGCATCGGCGTATTCTTTATGCGATGTCGCGCTTGCGGCTGTCTCCGACCGGCGGGTTCATGAAGTCCGCCAAGATTTCCGGCGACACGATGGGTGATTTCCACCCGCACGGCGATGCGGCGATCTATGACGCCATGGCGCGTCTCGCGCAGGACTTCGCCGTTCGCTATCCGTTGGTGGACGGTCAGGGCAACTTCGGCAACATCGACGGTGATAACCCCGCGGCGTCGCGCTATACCGAAGCGCGGATGACGGTGGCCGCCGAGGCGCTGCTCGAAGGACTGAGCGAGAACGCGGTCGATTTCCGACCCAACTACGACGGGCGCCTCGAAGAGCCTGTGGTCCTGCCCGCTACCTTCCCGAACCTGCTGGCCAACGGGTCGAGCGGGATCGCCGTCGGCATGGCCACCAACATTCCGCCGCACAACCTGCACGAGGTCATCGACGCCTGCCTGCATCTGATCAAGACGCCCGACTGCCGCGACGATACGCTGTTGAACTACATACCCGGCCCCGATTTTCCGACAGGCGGGATCATCGTCGAGCCCGCCGAGAATATCGCGACCGCCTACCGCACGGGGCGCGGCGCGTTTCGCTTGCGCGCAAGGTACGAGGTTGAGGATCTGGGGCGCGGCCAGTGGCAGGTCGTGGTGACCGAAATTCCCTATCAGGTGCAAAAATCCAAGCTTATCGAAAAGCTGGCCGAGGTTATCCACACCAAGAAGGTGCCGCTTCTGGCAGACGTGCGTGACGAAAGCACCGAGGATATCCGCATTGTGCTGGAGCCGCGCAGCCGTGGCGTGGACCCCGAGATGCTGATGGGCATGCTGTTCCGCAACTCTGATCTGGAAACGCGATTCAGCCTGAATATGAATGTGCTGATCGATGGTGTGATTCCCAAGGTCTGCTCGCTCAAAGAGGTGCTGCGCGCCTTCCTTGACCACCGGCAGGACGTGTTGGTCCGTCGGTCGCAGCACCGGATGGACAAGATCGACAACCGGCTCGAGGTGCTGGAAGGCTTTATCATTGCCTTTCTCAATCTGGACCGCGTCATCGACATCATTCGCTACGATGACGAACCCCGCGACGCGCTGATGCACGAGGACTGGTCGCTGGATCATGTGCGTGCGACCTCGGAAAAGGACTATGTCCCGCCCAAGGTCGACGACCCCGAGATCAGCCTGACCCATACTCAGGCCGAGGCGATTCTGAACATGCGCCTGCGGTCGCTGCGGCGGCTCGAGGAGCTGGAGTTGCGCGACGAGCGTGACAAGCTCATGCAAGAGAGGATGGGGCTTGAGGATCTGCTGGGCAGCGGCGACTTGCAATGGACGCGAATCGCAGAGCAGCTGCGCGAGACCCGCAAGCTCTTTGGCCGCGATACGCCCGGCGGTGCCCGCCGCACCCTGATCGAGGAAGCTGCCGAGGTCGAAGACGTGCCTCTTGAGGCGATGATCGAACGCGAGCCGGTCACCGTGGTCTGCAGCCAGATGGGTTGGATCCGTGCGATGACCGGTCATATCGACCTGACGCGCGAACTGAAGTTCAAGGATGGTGACGGCCCACGCTTTGTTTTCCACGCTGAAACGACCGATAAACTGCTGGTCTTCGGGTCGAACGGCCGGTTCTATACGCTGGCGGCGGCGAACCTGCCCGGTGGGCGCGGCATGGGCGAACCACTTCGGCTGATGGTCGACCTGCCGAACGAATGCAAGATCGTCGCTCTTTTTGTCCATAAAACGGGCGAAAAGCTTTTGGTTGCCTCGTCCGAAGGCAATGGATTCGTCGTGCCCGAGGCGGATGTCGTGGCCCAGACCCGTGCAGGGCGGCAGGTGCTGAACGTGAAAGATGACGCGGTGGCCCTTGTCGTGCGCCGGATCGTCGGCGATCACGTCGCGGTCGTGTCCGAAAACAGCAAGCTTTTGGTCTTTGCGCTGGATGAGCTGCCCGAACTGGGCCGTGGCAAGGGCGTGCGGCTGCAAAAGTACAACAAGGCGCGTGGCAAGCAGGGCATGCTGGAACTGGACGGCGGCCTGTCCGATGCCAAGACGTTCGCTTGGGCAACCGGCCTGTCCTGGACCAGCGACGGCGGCATCAACCGCAGCGAGCCTGACATGACTGAATGGAAGGCTGCACGCGGCACGATGGGCAAACGCCCGCCCCGTGCCTTCCCCAAGAGCAACCGGTTCGACTAGGCGTCAGGGCACGGCTTTACCGTTCGTTCCAACCCTTCCCGGCCATCACCTTGTCGCGGCTCTTTGCGACTCGCGATACCTGCGTTTCCGCCTTCTTCGCGCCGTTGTAGTGCAAGGCCCAGCCCCTCTGGCGACCGGGGGTCAGGGCGTGGAAAGCCTCTGCAAAGTATGGGTCATCGTCCATTGCAGCGGTCAACTCGTCCGGCAAGGAAAGCGTGCGTTCGGACTTTTCGGGGACAAGTCCCTGTTCCGCATAGCCCATCGCTTCTTTCAGGTAGGACGACAGCGTTGCCTCCATCCCGAGCACCTGGTCATCCGTCGTGAACTTGACGGTGCCGGCGTCTTGCGTGTTCGGGCCCTGCTTCACAAGAATGCCTTCGGGGTCCGTCATCAGCGCGGGGTGGAAAAAACCAAGCCGGTAGCTGTCTCTGAGCGCGCCGATCAGGACGATGTTGCGTCCCGCATGCATGTAGCAGGGGTGGCCCCATTTTGCATGTTCGGTCAGACCGGCGGCAAGGCAGATCCGGCGCAACTGGGTCAGGCCATCCGACCAGTGCCGGGTCACGCAGTCGGGTGTTTCGAACTTGTCGCACCGTCCGCAGCCTTTGGTGAAATAGACGTGCGGGTCGGTGATCATTGCGCGGTCTGTCATCGGTTTATGCAAGTCTCCGGCATGGTGCCTGTGTGCCGCCAATCCTACGCTTGATTTCCCATCCGATCCACAATACATCGCCCGCGACGTTACAAAGGCGGGATTCCCGTCCACAGAAAAGGGTGGCCCCATGGCTAAGGCAAAGTTTGAACGCAATAAACCGCACGTGAACATCGGTACGATCGGCCACGTTGACCACGGCAAGACGACACTTACGGCTGCGATCACGAAGTACTTCGGCGATTTTCAGGCCTATGACAAGATTGACGGCGCGCCCGAAGAGAAGGCCCGCGGCATCACGATCTCGACCGCGCACGTGGAATACGAGACCGAGGGCCGTCACTACGCCCACGTCGATTGCCCCGGCCACGCCGACTACGTCAAGAACATGATCACCGGTGCCGCCCAGATGGACGGCGCGATCCTGGTCGTGAACGCCGCCGACGGCCCGATGCCGCAAACGCGCGAGCACATCCTGCTGGGCCGCCAGGTGGGCATACCCTACATGGTCGTCTACATGAACAAGGTCGACCAGGTGGACGACGAGGAACTGCTCGAGCTTGTCGAGATGGAGATCCGCGAACTGCTGTCCTCCTACGACTACCCCGGCGACGACATCCCGATCGTCAAGGGCTCTGCCCTTGCCGCGATGGAAGGCCGTGATGCGGAGATCGGCGAAGAGTCGATCAAGGCGCTTATGGCTGCCGTGGACGAGTATATCCCGACGCCCGCACGCGCCGTGGACCTGCCGTTCCTGATGCCGATCGAGGACGTGTTCTCGATTTCGGGTCGTGGTACGGTCGTGACCGGTCGTGTCGAGCGTGGCGTCGTGAACGTCGGCGACGAACTGTCCATCGTTGGCATCCGCGACACCAAGAAGACGACCTGCACGGGCGTCGAGATGTTCCGCAAGCTGCTTGACCGTGGCGAGGCCGGCGACAACGTGGGCGTCCTGCTGCGCGGCATCGACCGTGACGGCGTCGAGCGTGGGCAGGTTCTGTGCAAGCCGAACTCTGTGAACCCGCACACCAAGTTCGAGGCCGAGGCCTACATCCTGACCAAGGAAGAGGGTGGCCGTCACACGCCGTTCTTCGCGAACTACCGTCCGCAGTTCTACTTCCGCACGACGGACGTGACCGGCACGGTCGTTCTTCCCGAAGGCACCGAGATGGTGATGCCGGGCGACAACCTGAAGTTCAACGTCGAGCTGATCGCGCCGATCGCGATGGAAGACGGCCTGCGCTTTGCCATCCGCGAAGGCGGCCGCACCGTCGGCGCCGGAGTTGTGTCGAAGATCGTCGAGTAAGACGCGCCTTGGGCGCAAGCCCAAGCATGGCCCATAGCCGTCGTTCAACCAAAAGGCCGCAGGATCTGCTGCGGCCTTTTGCATGGCACCGGTCGCAGCGGCGCCCGACCGGCACAAGACTGCCGGTCCCGCCGCGGGTTCTTGCCTCATCGCAGGCAATTGCCTAAGCCATCGTCATGTCTCGTACACCATTTCTTCTCGCTCTTGTCGCTGGCTTGGCCACGACGCAGGCCAGTGCCCATCCGCATCTTTTCGTCGAGGTCGGCGTGACCGTCGTTTTCGAAGACGGCAAGGCCACGGGCGTCAAGCTTGACTGGGCCTATGATGACTTCTTCACGTTGCTGCTGCTGACCGATCTGGGGATCGATCTTGATGGCGATTCTGTCCTCACGCCAGAGGAGGAGGAGATCCTGAACGCTGCCGTGACGACATGGCCGCAGGATTTTGACGGCGATCTGGAGGTGCTGCAGGGCGACGCGCCCGTGACACTCGCAGGGCCGGCGGATCACGGTGTTTCCTATGACAACGGGCTGATCACCGAGGTGCACACCCGACCCTTCAGCGAACCCGCAGATAGTCCGATCACGATTCGCGCCTATGATTCCAGCTATTACGTGGCCTACACCCTGTCGGGTCCCGTCCAGATCGAAGGGCGCACCGATTGCGACGTGTCGGTCATTCCGCCTGACCTGAACGAAGCCTACTCCCTTGTGGACGAACTGCTTTACGGCCGGCCTGCCAGTGATGTCGGTCCGGAAGAAGACTTTCCCGAGGTCGGCATCGCCTTTGCCGAAACGATCACGGTCACATGCGCGGACTAGCTATCATCGGATTGCTTGCACTTACTGCCGCAGCACTGTGGCTTTGGGGCTATGGCGGGGCCGATGCGGTGATGCGCTGGGCCAGTGCGACCCAGCGGGACGTCCAGAACGCGATGGCTGCCAGCCTGCGTGCTCTGCGGGCGGGTGACGCCGGCGCGGTGTTGACGCTTTGGATGCTGTGTTTCGGCTATGGTTTCGTCCATGCTGCGGGTCCGGGGCATGGCAAGCTGGTCATCGGCGGCTACGGAGTGGGCGCGCGCGTGACGGCTCGCCGGCTGACGGCTCTGGCGGTGGTTTCTTCCGTGTTGCAGGCGGTCACGGCCATCGTGGTGGTCTACGCCGCGATCTTTCTGTTCGGCTGGGGCCGCGAACAGATGACCGGGGTTGCCGACAACGTCATGGCGCCTCTCAGCTATGCGCTGATAACGGGGGTCGGAGTCTGGCTTTTGCTGCGGGGGATGCGCAGTGCCCTGCGCCTGCACAAAGCCGAAGGCGATTCGCACACCCATGACGGGGCCGATGGAACGTGCGACAGTTGCGGCCACGCCCATGCCCCCACACCGCAACAGGTAGACAACGTGCGGACATGGCGCGATGCCGTGGCTGTGGTGGCCAGCATCGCAATCCGGCCCTGCACGGGGGCCATCTTCCTGTTGATCCTGACGCATGCGCTTGGGATTGATTGGGCCGGTGTCCTTGGTGCGTTGATCATGGGCCTTGGCACGGCAAGCTTCACGGGTGTCGTCGCCCTGACGGCGGTTGCTCTCAGGGAAAGCCTTCTTGCCCAGACGCTTTCGGGCCGGGGCACCGCACGCTTGCTGATCGGCGTCGAAATCGCGGCGGGTGCCATCATTGCGGCGCTGGCCTTGCAGCTGTTTCTGCGCGCGCTCTAAAATCCTTCAAGACCCGTCGTCCAGCAACTGTTCCGCCCGCTCGGTGACGGCGTCAAGTTCGGTGCGGAACGTCTGCCGTATCGCGTCGCGTTCGGCGGCGTCGGTCTTGCGGGCCAGCCGCACCGGCAATTTGCGGAATACGAGCGCGCCCTTGCCGCCCGCCTTCGGCAGAATCATGCTGTCCCACGTGCCCAGCACCCATTTGCGACGCGTGGCAAAAGCGTAGACGTGGACCGGACACTGCGTTGCCCGCGCCCATTCGAGCGCCGCATCCCGGACGTGGCGCGCAGGGCCGGTCGGCCCATCCACCGCGATCCCGATGCTGCAGCCGCTGCGGACAAGGCGCAGCACCTCGCGCGCGGCGGCAGCCTTGCCTTTCGCCGAACCCATTCCGACAGGGCGCAGGCCGGCGCGGCGCTGCACGACCCCGCCGACCCGCCCGATGGGTGACGGGTCATGCAGGCTGAGCAATTCGCCCGCATCGTGTGGCCAGTGAAACGGGCCCATCAGGGACCGCTGATGCCACATCAGGTAAAGCACCGGCCCCTTGCACAGGTCCTCGCGCAGTTCATCCAGCCCTTCCGTCTGCCAGTCTGTCGTCCGTTGCACCCGGCGCAGATAGGCGGTCAAGGCACGGCCCAGCCGTTCGGCCAGCCAGTCGGACGACTCTACTCTGCGTCGCAGCCGTCTCAGCACTTGCGCTGTCCTTTCCTCGTTGTGTTCATGCCCCGTCTCTTGTCGCATTTCCGCACGAGGGTGCAAGTCAGGTGCCAACACCCCTTGATCCCTCGGGCGCTTCGGGCTAACCCCTCGATTGGTCGTAGGGGTATAGCTCAGTTGGTAGAGCGACGGTCTCCAAAACCGTAGGTCTGGAGTTCGAGTCTCCATGCCCCTGCCACGACCACCGGCCTTTTGAGGTGACAGACACACTTCGATGACCGCCCCCGACATCATCTTTCATATCGGCGCGCACAAGACAGCGACGACCCATCTGCAGCGGTCCATTGGGGACCGTCGCGATACGCTGCGCGACAGGGGGGTCGCCTTTTTCGGGCCCCGCGACCTGCGCAACGACCATCCGACACTTGGACAGCGCTTCGGGATCGCGCCGAACGGGGGACGGCTGGTGACCGGTCTTCAGGCCATGGCCGAACGGGACAGGATGCTGGATGGTGCATCCCGTCTGGTCCTGAGCGAAGAGAATTTCGTCGGCGGGATCAACAACAAGTCGGGGCGGATGTCGCTGCCTCTCTATCGCGATGCGCAGACCCGGCTGACCGAGTTGGTCGCCAAGATCGCGCCGCAGGGGATGACGCTTGCGCTGGGTATCCGGCACCCCGCCGCGATCACGTCATCGGCCTATGTGCAGCACCTCATGGCGGGTGGGCGGACAGGCGTGCGCCGGTTGCGGCCGCATCTGGACGTCGCGGTTGTCGATTGGGTGGACTTTTTACAGCGACTGGCAGGCGTCGCGGGGGTCTCGCGGCTCTGTGTGTGGCGCCACGAGGATTACGACCGCCTGTTCGGTCAGATCACCCAGCTTCTGCTTGGTGATGCGGCGGAGGGGATCGAGCCGATCGAGGGACGAGTCCACATGGGCCTGAGCCAGACCGCCGTTGAGCATATCAACGCCAATCTCCGGGAAGAGGATATCGTGGCCAAGGCGCGGGCAAGCTTTCCGGTGTCCGACGCACACCCCGCGTTTTCGCTTTTCGATGCAGCCGAAATCGCCGAGGCGGACAGGCTTTATGCGGCGCAGGTGCGGCGGATCGCTGACTTGCCGAACGTCACGCTTTTGACACCGCCGCCAAGCCGGACTTGAAATCGCCACGCAGCCCGCGTATTTGGCGCTGAACACCGATGAAGGATCGCCCGATGGCTACCAATCCAGTCAAATTCGCCAACGAAGTCCGCGCCGAGGTGGCCAAGGTCGTCTGGCCGACACGCCGCGAAGTCGTGATGACGACGATCATGGTATTCATCATGGCTGCATTGTTCGCCGTGTTCTTTTCGCTGGTCGACTGGCTGATCCGTTTGGGCCTTCAGGGCGTGCTGGGTTACTTCGGCTCCTGATCCCTCTTGAAACTGTGGGGGCAGGGGAGTATGAAGCCCCTGTTCCGAAGGCGCTCCACTCTGACAGGTGGCGCGCCGATTTAATTTTCGGGACTCGGAAATTGGGAATCACCCGCATTCGGGTGGCAGCGGCAAAGGTGTGCAGATGGCGAAACGTTGGTATTCGGTGAGCGTCCTTTCGAACTTCGAGAAGAAGATCGCCGAGACGATCCGCACGAAAGTCGAGGAAATGGGTCTTCAGGACCAGATCGACGAGGTGCTGGTGCCGACCGAAGAGGTCATCGAGGTGCGCCGCAACAAGAAGGTCACCGCCGAACGCCGTTTCATGCCGGGTTATGTCCTGGTCCACATGGAAATGTCGGACGAAGGCTATCACCTGATCAACTCGATCAACCGCGTCACCGGCTTTCTTGGCCCGCAAGGCCGCCCTATGCCCATGCGTGACGCCGAGGTTCAGGCGATCCTGGGTCGTGTCGAAGAAGGCCAGGACGCCCCGCGCACGCTGATCCACTTCGAGATCGGCGAGAAGGTCAAGGTCAACGAAGGCCCGTTCGAAGACTTCGATGGCATGGTCGAGGAAGTCGACGAAGACAACCAGCGCCTTAAGGTGACCGTGTCGATCTTCGGTCGCGCGACGCCAGTCGAGCTGGAGTTCACGCAGGTGACCAAGCAGGGCTGATCCGGATCAGACCGGCATGTTGTCATTCGGGTCGGTATCGTCGTCTTCGGAACTTTTGCGGTCCTCAAGCCAGGCTTCGGCGGCGTCTTTGCGCGTCGGAGAAAAGCTTTTGATATCGAGGTTTGGAAACAGTGCGCCTTCGACTTCGGCCGCAGTGCGCAGCCACGCGGTATCCGAGACCACGGCGCAGCGGTCGAACTTGGACAACAGCCCGAACAGCTTTGGAAGCCGCATGAATTCCACGCCGAAGGCACCAAAGGTGGGAATGGAAAAGCCGGTGATCGTATAGAGCATCTTGCCCTGCGTGATGCCTTTGGACTCTGCGATCAGGCTATCGAGGCCGTCTCGCATATCGTCGGCATCTATTTCGCCAGTGATGGTGATATCGACACGGTCGGCAGAGGACTTGGTGATCTTGATCATGGACGCTCTCCTTGGGATGACGTCCAACAATAGCATGAAAGGCCCGTTGTTCCTTGATCCTTGTCAAGGCATCCGGGCAACGACGTCCATCGCCCGAGCGTGTTGCGCGAGAATACGGCAGACCCAAAGTTCAGCAAGGTCTGGGGAACGATCGCCCGAAGGATCGCGGTCATCAGATGGCCCAGAAGCAGCTTGCAATAAAAGCACCCCGCGTGTAGTTGCCCGATCTGTCGCTCTCTGAACGGCATCCGACGTGGGAGGCTGGACGCTCGCGAGCGCGAAGTCGCACCACACAACGTAAAGCCCGAAGGTCGCGACCCAAGGGCGTTGGACAAGGACATGGCACATGGCCAAGAAAGTCATGGGGACGCTGAAGCTTCAGGTTCCCGCCGGACAGGCAAACCCCTCTCCGCCCGTCGGCCCCGCATTGGGTCAGCGCGGCATCAACATCATGGAATTCTGCAAGGCGTTCAACGCCAAGTCGGCCGAACTCGAGCCGGGCGCACCATGCCCGACCGTGATCACCTACTATCAGGACAAATCCTTCACGCTGGAAATCAAGACGCCGCCCGCGTCCTATTACATCAAGAAGGCCGCCAAGCTGAAATCCGGCTCGAAAGAGCCTGGCAAGTCGACGGCAGGGTCCATCACCGGCAAGCAGGTGCGTGAAATCGCCGAAGCCAAGATGCAGGACCTGAACGCAACCGATATCGAAGGCGCAATGCTGATCATCGCGGGCTCGGCCCGCTCCATGGGCATCGAGGTGAAGTAAGATGGCAAAGCACGGAAAACGCACAACCGCCGCCCGCGAAGCCTTCGCCGGGAAAGATAACGTAACTGTTTCCGAGGCCGTCAGCCTCGTGAAGAACAACGCCAAGGCGAAGTTCGACGAGACGATCGAAATCAGCATGGTTCTGGGCGTCGATCCCCGTCACGCTGACCAGATGGTCCGTGGCACGGTCACGCTGCCCAACGGCACCGGCAAGACCGTTCGCGTCGCCGTCTTCGCCAAGGGCGAAAAGGCTGATGAAGCCAAGGCTGCCGGGGCCGACATCGTCGGCGCCGAAGACCTGATGGAAACCATTCAGGGCGGCGATATCAACTTTGACCGCTGCATCGCGACCCCTGACATGATGGGTGTCGTCGGTCGTCTCGGCAAGATTCTTGGCCCGCGCAACCTGATGCCGAACCCTCGTGTCGGCACCGTGACCATGGACGTGACCGAAGCCGTGAAAGCGGCCAAGGGCGGCCAGGTTCAGTTCAAGGCCGAAAAAGCCGGTGTGGTTCACGCCGGTATCGGGAAAGCCTCGTTTGACCAGAAGGCGATCGAAGAAAACCTGCTGGCATTCGTCGATGCTGTCTCCAAGGCAAAGCCTGCAGGCGCCAAGGGCACCTACATGCAGAAGGTATCGCTGACCTCGACCATGGGTCCGGGTGTTTCGGTCGATATCGTATCGGCGACAGGCAACGCCTGAGCCAGGTCAGGTCGCAGACCGGATTGCTACAGTTTCAAAGGGCGGCCCTTCGCAGGGTCGCCCTTTGTCGTTCACGGAACCCTGCTTTCGGTATCGCGTTCTTCTTGTGACTCAACAAAGGAGGCCGCCATGCCCGATGATCACGAGAAGAACGAAGACCGTCGCCCCGAAGTGGCGAAAGACGACCCGTCAAAGCCGCGCGAAAAGGCAAAGGACAAATGGCACAATCCCACCGGCACCATGAACGAAGGTCCGGCAGGCAGTCCCGATGCCGAAGAGCAAAGCCGCAAAACCTGATACCGGCGCCTTACAGGTCGCGGACCAGCATGACCGAGATCTTTGCATGGCTTGCGACCTTGCCGCCGTTGGATGGCCAGAAGTAGTCGCCGAAACCCGGCTTGTGCGAGGCCATGATGACCAGATCGGCATCGCTGTCACCGATGGCCTCTAAAAGAGCATCGTCCACGTCGGTCGTGATATCATGCACGACCAGCGCCTTGGCTTCGATCGAGATATCGTGGGCGGTTGCTTGTTCCTTGGCGTAGGCTTTCAGCTTTTCCTCGAATTCTTTCGGATTGTGCGCGATCGAGCCCGGTGTATTGGTTGTCGCTGACACAAGAGTCACCTTGGCATTGTAGTCCTTGGCTTGTTTGAAGGTCACCGACAAAGCGCGGTCCAGTGTCTCGAGATGCGCCAGATCGACGGGTGCGAGGATGTGATTGAACATGTTCAGTCTCCTTTATGTGTCGGGGCCAGTCCAACAGGACTGAACCCTCGGGTCCTTGATCCATCGCAAAGGTGACGGCAAAGCGCCACCCGGATTCCGGCCTTCACAAGACCTGACCCAACCCCTATACGTCCGACATCGGCATGGCTTGTGATTCGTTTCAGGCTTGTCGGTATCGTCCTAGACGGTGGGTTGGTCCCTAAGACCGCTAATTCCTGCCTGAGACGGGAAAGACCAGATTGGCCGACGGGTTCTCCGCCGGTTTCACTTTGGCTCCGCCCGTAACACGGACTGTGACCGTCGGGCGTGACCTTCACTCCCGACGAA
>Ga0307930_1000299_pt1 | contig 38378 bp, 36 predicted proteins | sample OrgLakmetageno46_FD_203161 | JGI IMG/M metagenome (GOLD analysis project Ga0307930, IMG submission 203161) | Saline water microbial communities from Organic Lake, Antarctica - #46 | ecosystem: Environmental > Aquatic > Non-marine Saline and Alkaline > Saline | place: Antarctica: Organic Lake...
AGTGAATCTGTAATATCCTTTAACAGATTATCACGATCTAGAGTGGATAACAATAGTATTTCCTCTTTTAAATTATCTATGTTCATAGTCTAAATATACATATAATAGCTGTATTAAACTAGAGCCTTTTGATTAAATAATTTATATTAATTTAAATACTATTCACAAGTTTTAAATATGATGCCTTTAAGCCAACTAAGTAAATATTTATTATAGCATTGAGAATCTAGTGACTGTAATTGATAACCCGTTAAAGGATGAAATCTTCTTTAAGAAGTGTTCTTTTTTTTTACATTGAAATAAATTAAAAACTAAATATTATGAACCGAATTATTACACTATCATTCCTAGCCTCATTATTAACCTCTTGTTCTTCTACAATTCCATTACTGACTAATCTTAGTGACCAAACTATGCTCATAGCAGATAATAAGAATATAGAGGCTGACTATAATTTAATTTCTGATGTTCCAGATGGTTATATTACTCTTAGATCTGTGATGAAGAACGGAAATTCAAAAGAAAATACCCAAGCATTTGAATATGCATCTACAACCGCATTTACTAGATTGTGGGATTCTTATTTTTCTAGTAAATTCAATGATTACGCTGACAATAAAATGAATATAAAAATAGAGTTACTTGACCTTTTACTTATTCAGAAATCAGCATCTTCTGTTGGGTCACAACTCTTGACGGGAAATAGTAAATTCAATCTTGATGCAGTTGCAGTGATACACGTTTATACAACTTATAAGGGTAAGGATTATGAAAATGAATTTGAAGTGAATGCATCAGGTTATAACGAAATACAAAATGTGAACAACGGCTATGGTACATACTCAATTACTGAATCCAACCCTATGCAACAAAGGGCTAAACTTCTTGAAAGTTGTTTAAACAAATCAATTATTCAATTTGACAATTTTGTTAGTAATGTAATCATGGAAAGCGAAAATTAATTAAAGTGTAAATACTTACTTAAGTATGTAATTTAAAATTTTTGTTATATCAGCCTAAAGTGGATAATTTACTTTAGGCTGTTTTGATTAAACAAGTTTATTCAAGTCTAAATTTAATCATCAAAGGATATGAATCGTAAAGTGAAAACCGAAAACCATAAAAAGAGTTGGTGTTAAGTTATAAACGGCTTATAAACGGGTAAAGTGAAAACCGAAATCTTTATTATTACACGAATTACACACTATAAAAGAGCAAAAGGAAAACAATATGCGCGCGCGCGGGATTACACAAGTTAAAAAGACTAAAACCATACGAATCTGACTACCCTAAAAGAAAGTATTTTTAAAACAACTGTTTTTCCAACATTGAAAAGAGAATTAATAGAAAAACAAGCAACAAAAAACGACTTTTATTTAATTTGTGGGCAATGTATCTAAATTAAAAAAGCCTAACTATATGATAGTCAGGCTTTAACATGTGCTTTATTGAGGTGTCGAGCGGATTCGAACCGCTGTGGATGGTTTTGCAGACCACTGCCTAGCCACTCGGCCACGACACCTTTTTTGAGAAGTGCAAATTTAAGAATTTTTTTTTATCCCCAATGCAAATCTATGAATTAGATTTTACCTCTTTTTTTAGATAAAGTAATGTTGACATCTTCTACATCACCACCCAATGGAGGATTTACTTTTGCAACTTTTACTTTTGCCTTTTTAACTATCTCGAGTTCAGCAAAGATTCTATCTAAAATACGCTTAGCGACATGTTCCAAAAGTTTAGAGGCTACAGCCATTTCTTCCTTTACAATTTTATTGAGATGAACATAGTCTACAGTATCACAGAGCTCATCGGATTCTGCTGATGTATCCAAATTTGCATCAACGCTTACATCCACTTTATAATCACTTCCTATCTTAGTCTCTTCTGGTAAACACCCGTGATAAGCGTAAACTCTGATGTTGTTTAAATTAATTGTGTCCAAAGGTTTTTTGAGTGCAAAGATAACTTTGCTTTGAATTTATTTAAACTATGAATGCCTCTTGTTTCATAAAATTATTTAAATTTTAACACTTTTATAACAAGATGCTCTGTAACGTTTCTAACATTTACATGTCTTAACAGGAGTAACTACTCAATTATGATAGAAATTAAAGATTTGCACAAGTCCTATAAAATGGGAAAGAATTCTCTTCATGTGTTGAAGGGAATCAATTTTAACGTAGAAGAAGGAGAATTGGTTGCTATCATGGGATCTTCTGGATCTGGTAAGTCTACTCTTCTTAACATTCTTGGAATGCTAGATGAAGCAGACCAAGGTTCTTATAAATTAGACGATGTGCCAATCAAAAATCTTAATGAGAAGCTTGCTGCTCAATATAGAAATAAGTTCTTGGGATTTATTTTTCAATCTTTCAACTTAATAAATTACAAGTCTGCTATAGACAATGTCGCTCTTCCTTTGTTCTACCAAGGTATGAAAAGAGCAGAACGGATGGATAGGTCTATGGCTTATCTTGAAAAAGTAGGCCTTGCAGATTGGGCTACTCATAAGCCTAATGAACTTTCAGGAGGACAAAAACAAAGAGTTGCTATCGCAAGAGCATTAGCAAGTAATCCAAAAGTGCTACTTGCAGATGAGTTAACTGGTGCTTTAGATTCCAAAACATCGTATGAAATCATGGATTTAATCCAAAAAATAAATGATGAAGGCAGGACTGTTTTAATAGTGACTCACGAGAAAGATATCGCTCAAATGACTAAACGAATAGTGAATCTAAAAGATGGTGTCATCATTGATGATAAAAAGATAACTCAGGTAAGAGCCATGCAAAATGTTTAGTTTAGAACGTTGGCAAGAGGTTTTTGAAACCATTTCAAAGAATAAGCTAAGGACTTTTCTTACAGGGGTTTCTGTAGCTTCTGGGATATTTATTTTAGTAGTATTATTAGGCGTAAGTGAAGGGTTTCAAAATGGAGTTGAGAAACAATTTCAGAATGATGCTGAGAATATTATCACTATTTCTACTGGCTCAACCAGTATAGCTTATAAAGGATTTAATAAAGATCGCCGTATCCAATTTACAAATGGAGACTATGCTTTGGTCAATAGAGAGACCGACCAAGAAATTGAATTTGCCTCTTCCTTATATCAGATTTTTGCTGGTTTAGTATCTTATGAAAATGAATCTGGTAGCTATCGTGTAGAGGGTATTTTACCAGATTATCAATTTTTGGAAAGAGCTGACATTATAGAAGGTCGATTTATTAACATCACCGACGTAAAGACTAAAGAGAAGTATGCTGTTATAGGTAACAGAGCTAAAAAGGACCTTTTTAAAGATAAGTCACCGATAGGGGAATATATAGACGTAGCGGGACTTAATTTTAAAGTCATTGGGGTGTTTACGGATCCAGGTGGGGATAGAGAAGAAACTAGAGTCTACATTCCTATTTCAACAGCTCAAATTGTTTTTGGAGCAGGAACAGATATTAGGTCTATGGGCTTCACGCTTCCAAAAGAAGAAAATTATGATCTAGCCTTAAAGCAATCTAATGCTTTTGCAGCCCAGATCGAGCGAATGTTGAAATCTAAACTGCAGATAGATCCTAAAGATGAAAGTGCCTTATTCATAAGCAACAATATAGAAAACACCAAAGAAATATATCTGCTGATAAATGCCATGAAAATATTTTTCTGGGGAGTTGGAATTGCCACCTTACTAGCAGGAATTATTGGGGTAAGTAATATTATGCTCATTATCGTAAAAGAACGCACCAAAGAAATTGGGATCAGAAAAGCCCTTGGAGCTGAACCCCTTTCTATAGTGGGTATGATTTTACATGAGTCTATATTTGTTACTTCTGTGTCTGGTCTATTTGGATTGATATTTGGTCTTGCCCTCTTAGAAATTGTAGGACCTTATATAGAATTAGATTTTATTAGAAACCCAAGTGTAAACTTCAGCATTGCAGTTTCCACGTTGGTATTATTAATAGCTGCCGGAGCAATTGCTGGTTTCTTTCCTGCATGGAGAGGAGCAAGAATTAAACCGATAGATGCTTTAAGAGACGAATAATATGTTTAATAGAGACAAATGGAATGAAGTCATCGAGTCCTTAACGTCTAATTTATTTAGAACGATATTGACTGCTTTTGGAGTATTCTGGGGTATTTTCATCCTTGTGATTTTACTAGCTGCAGGGAATGGCCTAGAGAATGGAGTCAAACAGATATTTGATGGAATTTCTTCTAATTCCATGTTTATGTGGTCTCAGACAGTTTCCAAATCCTACAATGGGTTACCAAAAGGACGTCGATATAATTTTGAGCTTGGTGATGTTGCAGAAATTAAGAGGGAAGTTAATGGTCTAAAGTATGTCTCCCCAAGAAACCAGCTTGGAGGTTTTGGAGGAAATAATAATGTTGTAAGAGGCCTTAAAAGTGGTGCGTTTAACGTTTATGGAGATTATCCAGATATCCAGTTTCAAGAGCCAATGAAAATTTTAAAAGGTAGATTTTTAAATCGGAATGATACCGAAAGTAAGCGTAAAGTGGCAGTCATTGGCGAAGGTGTTATTAAAGGGCTTTATGATTTTGACGAGGATGCTATAGGAACTTATGTAAAAGTACAAGGGGTGAACTTCATGGTCATTGGTGTCTATAAAAAAAGAGGCTTTGGTGGAGGTAATGCAGAGGAGGACCAAAAACAAATTTATGTTCCATTTACAGCCTATTCGCAAGCCTTTAATATGGGACAAAAAGTAGGTTGGATGGCTATCACAGCTGAGGATGATAACTCGATTACCAAACTAAAATCACAGGTGTTTGATATTATAAAAAGGAATCATGATATTGCTCCAGAGGATGACAGAGCTATTGGGAATTTCGATTTATACGAGCAATATTCAAAAGTTTCTGGGCTTTTCATTGCGTTAAATGCTGTCGCCTATTTTGTAGGGATCCTTATTTTACTTTCAGGGGTTATAGGAATTAGTAATATAATGCTTATCGTGGTGAAAGAAAGAACTAATGAAATTGGAGTTAGACGTGCCCTAGGAGCAACCCCTTGGCAAATAAGAGGACAGATTTTATTTGAATCTGTCTTCTTAACTATTATTGCAGGTATGACAGGTATAATATTCGCAACTGGAGTGTTAGCGATTGTTAATGCACTCCTGCCCAAAGGTGCAGATATACCCTTTGCCAATCCTAGTGTAGATCTAGTAACCGTCTTTATAGCATTAAGTATACTCATCGTCTCAGGTCTTTTAGCTGGATTTATTCCTGCTCAAAATGCTATACGTGTAAAGCCCGTAGACGCCTTAAGAACTGAATAAAAAAATAAACTTACCTAATAGTATTTAAACATGAAAAAAGTTGTCACCATTATTGTATTGCTAATTATTGTAGCTCTTTTTGGAGGGTCTCTCTATTACCTCTACCAAAAGAATCAAGAAAACCCAGAAATTTTTAAGACAGAATCCCCAACGACTCAAACCATCGTTAAAAAAACAATGGCTACTGGAACACTTGTGCCAAGAGAAGAGGTTGATATCAAACCCAATATCTCTGGGGTTGTGGACAGACTCTTTGTAGAAGCTGGAGATAACGTGGAGGTTGGAGATATGATAGCTCAACTTAAAGTAGTTCCCAACATTACCAGCTTAAATTCTGCAAAAAACCAAGTTAGACAATCTAAAATCAATCTTGAAAATGGAAAAAAGATTTTTAGCAGACAAAAAGAATTATATGAAAAGGGCGTCATCTCAATAAATGATTTTGATCTTGCTAGAAATTCATACGACAATGCATTGCAAACTGTAAAAGCAGCCGAGGAGAATCTTGAAATCATAAGTACAGGAACTACTCAAGATGCTGGAAATGCTGCCACTACAGAAATAAAGGCAAGAATATCTGGAATGGTCTTGGACGTAGCTGTTGAAGTAGGAAACCAAGTTATTGAAGCCAATAATTTCAATGAAGGAACCACAATCGCCACTATTGCTAAAACGGATGATATGATTTTTCAAGGAAAAGTTGACGAGTCTGAAGTCGGTAAAATAAAAGAAGGACTTCCTTTAGAAATTACTGTTGGAGCTATTGAAGATGAAACTTTCAATGCTATGTTAGATTACATTTCCCCTAAAGGAACCGAAGAGAACGGTGCTGTTCAATTTGATATCGAAGGCAGCTTAAAAGAAACTAAGGGTATTTTTATAAGGGCTGGGCTTAGTGCAAATGCTTCTATTATACTGGAACGATCTACAGATGTATTAGCGATAAGTGAGTCGTTAGTACAGTTTGAAAAAGAAACAAAAGAGCCCTTTATTGAGGTCGAAATTGGTGATCAGCAGTTTGAGAAAAAGAAGGTAGAATTGGGACTAAGCGATGGAATAAATGTTGAAGTGATTTCTGGCGTTAAAGAAAGTGATAGAATTAAAGTATGGAATAGAGTTGAAGAACCTGTTGCTGGAAACCCTAATAGAAGATAATTAAAGATAATGAAAATAAAACTTACCTTATCAATATTAAGCGTTATCCTTTTAGGATGTTTTACTGGTCTTAAAGCGCAAACCGATATACCTACAAGATGGACTCTTGGGGCTTGTGTTAAGTATGCCATGGATAATAATATATCCATTAAGCAATCGATGCTCGATCTGGAAACCGCAGACATCAGTAGAAGTGATGCCATAGGAAACTACCTGCCTTCACTTAATGGAAATTCTAATAATACCTGGAACTCTGGTTTAACTCAAAATATAACCACAGGAGTACTGGAGAGTCAAGTGACACGTAACTTTTCTGTAAATGCAACCTCGGGAATAACCATATTTGACGGTTTACGGAATTTAAGAGTATTCCAGAGAGCTAAACTAGAGAAATTGGCAAGTCAATATTCACTCCAATTGATGAAAGATGATATTGCGATATTTGTAGCAAATGCTTATTTACAGATCCTTGTCAATAAACAGCAGCTTGAAGTTTTGGTAGAGCAAAATAATGTGACTCAGGAGCAGATTGATCAAACACGGAAAACCGTAGAGATAGGAATAGCCCCTCAAGGAGACTTGTTGGAAATTAAAGCTACAAATGCAGATGAGGAACAGCAAATCGTTGTCGCTGAAAATAATTTAAGAATCTCTAAAATCAGCTTAGCGCAAACCTTACTTATAAAAGATTATCAAAATTTTGATATTGCAGATAAGCAGTATAATGTGCCTATCACGGATATCATGTCTAGAACACCTGAAGAGATTATTGCAAAATCAAGGGGAGAGCGTTACGAAGTTAAAGTGGCAGAGCAAAATGTAGACTTAGCTGTAAAAGATGTTCAAATAGCTAGATCCCAGCTTTACCCCTCATTAAGGGGATTTGTCAACTACAACACCAGAGAAACAGATAGAGATAGAATCGTTCAAGGAGGTCTAGATCCGAACAGTCCCACCAGACAAATTGGAATTCTAGAGTCTACAGGAGGAGCTGTAGTCGCTCCAAATTTTCAATTCCAAACCATAGGGCCAAGAAATTTTATAGACCAATTGTGGAGAAATGACGGTTTAACTTACGGTGTACAACTTGATATCCCCGTTTTCAATGGTTTTGCAACAAGAAACTCTATTAAGAGAGCGGAAGTAAATACCAAACGCGCAGAATTTCAGTTGGAGCAAGCTGAATTGGATTTGGAATCTAATGTATATCAAGCTTATGTTGACGCTCAAGGATCTGCTAAAGCCTATGATGCCGCTTTAAAAGCTGTCGAGTCTCAAGAACTAGCTTTTGAATATGCTCAGCAACGCTTTGAAGTTGGTGTGTCAAATGCTTTTGAACTAAGCCAATCTAAATTTAGATTAACCAACGCAGAGAACAGATTAATTAATTCTAAATACGACTATATTTTCAACTTAAAAGTCTTAGAATTGTTTTTTGGAATTCGAATTGTTGACTATTAAACCCTTATCTATTGAATTTTATTCTTTGTCTTGAAACCTCTACGACCAATTGTTCTATAAGCATTGGAAAAAATGGACAGCTGCTAGCCTTAAAGGAAATAAACAATAAAAACTTTTCACATTCTGAACAGTTACATACGTTTATTAAAGAGCTACTTAACTCTGAAGATATCTCTATTAAAGAACTTAGTGCCGTTTCTATAAGTAAGGGTCCTGGCTCTTATACAGGTCTAAGAATAGGCGTTTCTGCAGCGAAAGGTCTAGCTTATGCCCTAAATGTTCCTTTGATTTCTGTATCGACCTTGTTGTGTTTAGCAAAGCAGATTCATGTCGATAAAGCAGTCATCGTCCCCATGATAGATGCTAGAAGGATGGAAGTCTATTCTGAAGTTTTTAATGCTAGTTTTGAAAGTAAGCGAGGAATTAAGGCTGAAATATTGGAGGAGACTTCCTTCCTTGAAGAATTAGAAGCCAATGAAGTTCACTTTATAGGAAATGGAGTGGAAAAATTTCAAGCGATCTGCCACCATCCCAACGCTGTTTTTCATATAGAAAAACTCCCATCTGCAAAGGAGCAATACCTTATAGCAAAACGAAAGTTTGATGATGGTAATTTTGAGGATGTGGCTTATTTTGAGCCTTATTACCTCAAAGATTTTGTGAGTAACTAATTATTTTTCCTTACTCATGTCGTATACATGTACATCGCGTTGTGGAAATGGGAAGGAAATTCCTGCCTCTTCAAGTTCCGTTTTAAGCTTTTCGATCGTATCGAAGTGTAATTCCCAGTAATCGTCTTGATTAGCCCAAAATCGCAAAGACAAATCAACGGAGTTATCTCCTAGGCCTCCTACAAAAACAACGGGAGCAGGATCTTTTAAAACGCGCTTATCAGAATTAACGATGTTTAATAAGACTTCTCTAGATTTTTTAATATCGCTATCATAGGAAATTCCAACGGTCATTACATTTCTGCGAGTAGGCTCGTAAGAATAATTGGTCACTTTATTATTGCTTAATTGACCGTTGGGAATAACAATACGCTGATTGTTTGGAGTTGTTAAAATCGTATAAAAGATGCTGATTTCGGTCACTGAACCTGATTCGTTCTGGGCTTCAATAAAATCGCCAACCCGAAATGGTTTCAGTATAATAATGAGAACCCCTCCAGCAAAGTTGGAAAGCGATCCTTGTAGAGCAAGACCAATAGCTAAACCCGCTGCTGCCAAAATCGCTGCAAACGAAGTGGTTTCTACACCAAGTTTTGTAATGATGACAATAAACAAAAGGATTTTGAGCACTATGCCCAAAATACTTAAGGAAAAGCCTCTTACGCCTGGGTCTACGTCGCGTTTTTCCATTATTTTTCTTAAACGACTTATGGTCATCTTTATAACCCATAACCCAAGGATCAAGAGAACTAAAGCAGCAATAATGCTTGGAAGATATGTTAAGATGCTGTCTAACAAATAATTGGCGTACTCACCAACACTGTCAATTGAGATATTTTCCATGAGCAATGATTTTTTAACAATATTAAATATATCAATTAATTGTCGAACCATTTTCAACCTCTCCAGACGGATCTGGGTTCACAAAGGTCAATTTTCCAGAAGGATCTTCTGTCATTAAAATCATCCCTTCGCTTAAAGTGCCTTTAAGTGTAATAGGTTTAAGATTGACGACAACACTCACTTTACGGCCAATAAGCTCTTCTGGCTTATAATGTTCCGCAATTCCAGAAACTATAGTTCTTTGATCTAGACCCGTATCCACGGTAAGCACCATTAATTTTTTGGTCTTTGCCTTTTTCTCTGCTGTTAAAATAGTCCCTACTCTAAGATCAAGTTTAGAGAAATCTTCAAAAGTGGCTACTTCTTTTTGGGGTTCTAGTTCTTTCTCTTCATTTTCTATTTTGGAAGCTTCAAGTTTATCGACTTGCTTTTGTATCTCCTCCTCTTCAATTTTACTAAAAAGGAATTCAGCTGAATTGATGTTATGACGAAAAGGAAGCAATTCATCTAGTTTCGAAATATCATTCCAAAATGGATAAGAAAAGCCTTCAAAATTGAGCATAGTTTTCAACTTTGAAGCGGTAAAAGGTAAAAAAGGCTCACTTAAGACCGCTAAAGCACTTGACACTTGCAAAGCCACATACATAATAGTAGATGTCCGCTCAGGATTTGTCTTTTGCAGTTTCCAAGGCTCTTCATCAGCTAGATATTTGTTGCCAAGACGCGCCAGATTCATCATAATCGCTTGGGCTTCCCTAAAGCGGTACTTCTCGATAGAAGCTGAAATTTGTGAAGGAAATGTTTTAATATCTTCAAATACTTTGAGATCAGTTTCACTAAATTCAGAGGCTTTTGGCACTACTCCTTTATAATACTTATGCGTTAGAACCACGACTCTATTGATAAAGTTCCCATAGATGGCAACTAATTCACTATTGTTTCGGGTTTGGAAATCCTTCCATGTAAAATCATTATCCTTGGTTTCAGGAGCATTTGCTGTGAGCACATACCTCAACACGTCTTCTTTCCCTGGGAAGTCTTCTAAATAGTTGTGCAACCAAACTGCCCAATTTTTTGAGGTGGATAGTTTACGGCCTTCTAGATTCAGAAATTCATTAGCGGGTACATTATCTGGTAAGATATAGCTGCCTTCTGCTTTCAGCATCGCAGGGAAAATAATACAGTGAAACACAATATTATCTTTGCCTATAAAATGAACAAGCTTAGTGTCCTTATCCTTCCAATAAGGCTCCCAATCTTTGCCTTCCCGTTCTGCCCATTCTTTGGTAGAAGAAATATACCCAATTGGAGCATCGAACCAAACATAAAGGACTTTACCTTCTCCTCCTTTTACAGGAACTGGTATACCCCAGTCTAAATCTCGAGTAACTGCCCTTGCTCGTAAACCTTCATCTATCCAAGATTTACATTGTCCATACACATTAGACTTCCAATCCTTTTTATGATCTTTTAATATCCAATCTTTTAAAAAGCCATCATATTGATCTAAAGGTAAAAACCAGTGCTTGGTTGACTTTAACGTAGGCACATCTCCTGTGATAGCAGATTTTGGATTTATTAAATCTGTAGCATTCAGAGAAGATCCGCATTTTTCACATTGATCGCCATAAGCTTCTTCATTGCCACATTTTGGGCAAGTTCCTGTTACAAAACGGTCGGCTAGAAATTGATCGGCTTTGGCATCATAGAGTTGTTCTGTCGTTTCTTCAATAAACTTTCCCTTATCGTACATGGTCTTAAAAAACTCAGTCGCCGTATCATGATGGATTTTAGCAGAAGTTCTTGAATAATTATCAAATTGAATCCCAAAATCTTGAAACGATTGTTTGATGATCGCATTGTATTTATCGACAACATCTTGTGGACTTATGCCTTCCTTCTTAGCTTTGATGGTAATAGGGACGCCATGCTCATCACTTCCACAAAGAAAAGCAACGTCTTCTCCCTTCAGTTTTAAGTAACGAACGTAAATATCTGCTGGTACATAAACCCCCGCCAAATGTCCTATATGTATAGGCCCGTTGGTATAGGGCAATGCTGCGGTAACTGTATAGCGTTTTGGATTCTTCATGAGTCTAAAATTTCTAAAGCACAAATATAATAAACCCCTTTACATTAAAAGACTAAGGCTATTGTATAATATGTGTGAAAAAGCCATTGAACTATACATAAATAAATATATTTGAACTTAACCAAAAACATCCTATTATGAAGCTTATCTCAAAACTTTGCCTTACGGCGCTAATCCTTATGTTCTCTTTTTCATGTAGCAGTGATGATGATTCTGCTCCTCCCATTGAAAACGAAAACTTTTTAAAAGTTGGAAATGAAGAATTTGAACTCAAGACTGGGTTATATCAAACTGATACCTTAGAAGATGGACTTTATGCTTTTGAAATTACTATATATGATATTAATATAAGTATAGTAGATGGTGAGCCAACACCAGAAGACAATATATTTAATGGTATTCTTTTACAAATTTATACAGGTAACAATATTAAGCCAGACCTTGGTGAATACATTTTTACAGGAGCTTCCAATCCAGGTGAAGATTCACTTGCCGCAGCATTAATTTTATCTAACATAAATGTTGAAAACCAAACAGGGGAAACTATTGAAATTGAAGTTGGTATATTAGAAATTGTAGAAAATGAAAATGAGTATGTACTTAATTTTACGGGTATTGACGAGGAGGACAATGAAATCTCAATGAACTTTAGAGGTCCTCTAACTTTATTTGAAAATTAAACTATTGTATCCTGATTTTTAAACTTCATCAATAATACCTCTCTTATTATAAAAATAATTTTTTAGCGTTTTTTTGTCCCTTTTTTGCATCACAAGCATCTGCTTAAGATCAAAGTAACTTAGCCCCTACAAGCGTAGAAAAATCAATTTATGGCATCCAAACTGGGTTCTTAGGGACTTGGCTGTATAACGAAAGCCGACTTAATAATGAATTTGCCCTAAGAAGTCAAGTGGGTTTTGACTTTAGAGTAGAAGGCATTAGAGAATTTGAGTCATTTGGACCTAATAGTGACTTTTATGGTATTCTCCATTTAAGCTTAGAGCCCAGATGGTATTATAATTTAGACAGAAGATTAAAAAAGGAAAAAACATCGATCGTAATAGCGGGAACTTTGTTGCTTTACTTACCTCTTTAAACTTGGAAAGTGTGTCTTTTACGAACAATGATAGGATAAGAAGTTTAGATCAGATCAGATTTGTTCCGAAATGGGGAATTCGTCGTAGTTTAGGAAAGCATATTTCTTACGAAGCTGGTTTTGGATTTGGCTACGCTTTCTTTTTGAATAACACAGAAAGAACTAGGTTTTTTCCATTTAGAAATGAAAGAACTAGTAATTTTTCAGTAGACATTCACTTAAGAATTGGGTTTGATCTACAAAATTCATTACTTTTAGGTGATAGATTTATATCTTCTAGTGTTTCTATAACGTTAATGAAACCATAGAAGCACTAGAAGTTATGAACAATTTACAAATTCGATTATGAGTCTTCCACCCCCACTCCAAACTGGCGACCAAGTCGCCATCATAGCCACCGCAAGATATATTTCTAAAGCAGAGATACAGCCTGCAATTAACCTATTAGAAAGTTGGGGGCTCAAGCCTATTTTAGGCTCTAGCATTGGTATACAGGAGAACCAATATGCTGGGAGCGACCTTGAACGTGCAAAGGATTTTAAAGACCAATTGGATCATCCAAATATCAAAGCTATTTGGTGTGCAAGAGGGGGTTATGGATCTGTTAGAATCATTGACCATATTGACTTTTCTAGTTTAAAAAAACAACCCAAGTGGATTATTGGTTATTCGGATGTAACGGCTATTCATATGCATTTACAGCGTTTAGGAATTGCCAGTCTTCATGCACAAATGGCGAATGGAATCGAAACTAAATCAAGCTCTACCTCTACTCAGCTTCAAAAAGTATTATTTGGGGAAAATACTGGTATCTCCTCTCAAGACATTCATCCTTTACAAAAAAATGGAACAACTACTGGAGAAGTCATTGGAGGAAACCTATCTGTGCTCTATTCCCTATTAGGGAGTTCGTCCACTCCTAGCTTTGAAGGGAAAATCTTGTTCCTTGAAGATCTCGATGAATACCTTTATCATGTGGATAGAATGATGCAAAACTTAAAACGCAGCGGTGTTTTAAAGGTGATTAAAGGTCTCATTATTGGAGGTATGACAGATATGAATGATAATGCCATACCCTTCGGGAAAACCGCAGAAGAAATCATTTCTGAAGCTATACAAGATTTTGATTATCCTGTCTGTTTTTACTTTCCAGTGGGACACATACATGATAATTTGCCCCTTATTTTTGGTATAATAGCAAAACTTAAGGTGTCCTCCAATCAAGTTCAATTAACCTATTAACGATGGCAGAGCACAATGAACTTGGAAAAAGTGGAGAGAAAGAAGCGGTAGAGTTTCTTAGAGCAAAAGGCTACACTATTTTAGAAACTAATTATGTCTACGATAGAGCAGAAGTCGACATTATTGCTAAAACTGGTAAAACCTTAGTCGCTGTGGAAGTGAAAACCAGAAGTACGCCAGAGTTTGGTGACCCACAAGATTTTGTGAAACCCGCACAAATCAAACGATTGGTAAAAGCCATTAATTTTTACATCAATGATAAAGACCTCGACCTAGAGGTAAGGTTTGATATTGTAGCTATTATTAAAAATAAATTAGGAAAACGTATAGAGCATTTGGAAGATGCTTTTTATTACTTTGAATAAATATAAAAGAGGATGAGTGATGTTATTTTAAGAATTAAGGAGCTTGGTTTTCAATGGGAAACCAAAGATCCTTTTCTGTTTTGTGCTTTTCATGAGGATCAATTTCCGAAGGGAGAAACCAATCTTGGTCCTTCCAAGGAAGGCTTAAAAGATCGGTTTTTGGGAAATGATTTTCATAAAAAAGACGGCTGGCGGATGTACCACGGGCAAGAAGTACCTGGATTTCCTTACCATCCCCATGCTGGTTTTGAAACCATTACTTTGGTAGAAAAAGGCTTTGCAGATCACTCAGATTCTATGGGTGCCAAAGGGCGATTTGGCCAAGGTGACGCGCAATGGATGACCGCAGGAAAAGGTATTTTGCACTCTGAAATGTTTCCACTTATAAATCAAGACAAAGAAAATCCGCTTTTATTATTCCAAATCTGGCTGAATTTACCCAAACGTTCCAAAAAAGTAGACCCTCATTACAAAATGCTTTGGCATGAAGATATTCCTGTTGTTGAAGAAAAAGATGAACATGGAAAAACCGTCAGTATTAAAATTATCGCTGGAAAATACAAATCAGAAAAAGCCTTGGATCCCACTCCAGATTCTCTAGCAGCAGAGGATAATACCGATATCCAAATCTGGAGAATTAGCTTAGCAGCAGGCGCGGAGTTTACACTTCCTGCGGGAGAGGCAGAAAGTAATCGCATTTTATTTTTTTATGAAGGAGATCAACTTAAAACCGAAGGTTTTGAGATTCCTGCTGGTCATTCCTTAGACCTTGAAGCCTCTCAAGAACTCAAACTTGTAAATGGTGATAAAAAAGCTGAGCTTCTTTTACTACAAGGGAAGCCCATCGATGAACCTGTTGTTCAGCAAGGACCTTTTGTAGCCAATTCTCCTGAAGAAATGAACAGTATCATAAGAGAGTACCAACGCACTCAATTTGGGGGTTGGCCATGGCCAAAATCTGAATTTACACACGGAGACAAAGGACGTTTTGCTTTATTTGCTGATGGAAATTTTGTGGAGAAATAGGAAACAGATTCAGAACTGCCTTAACTAGCAGTTTTGACCTAGCTCGACCGGCAAAAGCAACCTCTACATAGGAGAGGTAGTAAAGTACTTGGGTATCAAGCTATCAAGAAATTAAACCCTTTATAATGAAAAAACTAGTTTTCCTTTTAATTGTTAGTCTAAGTTTAATCTCCTGTGAGGAGTTATGGAATAATGATGATGACGGTCTTTATTATCCTTTTCCTGAAGAACCCATCACTTTGTTTGAAATAAGTATAGGGAATTCTGGTGATCGTGTCGCAGAAACGAGTTTAGGTTTTTTTGAGGACAACAGAAGTGCCATTTTCCAAATTAGGGGTCAGCATTACATGATAAGTGAACTAGACCAAAATCTAAATACTGGAGAAATTATCTTTAGATACCAACCTCGTCGAGGTTTTGTAGGCGAGGATTATGTTGAAATCATCGCTCCAACAGATGGAGGTGGAAATCAAATTTTTGAAAGTAAAACTCTTGAATTTTATATTAAAGTACAAGATTAAATAAAAAAGCGAGACTCTCATCTCGCTTTTTTCTACTTATTCTTCCAGCTGTCTCTTAAGGTCACCGTTCTATTAAAAACAAGCTTATCTTCCGTAGACTCTCTATCCACACAGAAATATCCAATGCGTTGGAATTGGAATTTGTCTTCCACTTTTGCAGACTTTAAGCTAGGCTCTACATAAGCTTTGCCGATCTGTAAAGAATCAGGATTCACAAAATCTAAAAAGTCTTTGTCCTTATCTGCTAAGGGATCTTCAACAGAAAACAACCGATCATAAAGTCTCACCTCTACTTCTTCAGCATGAGGAATAGAGACCCAGTGAAGAGTTCCTTTTACTTTTCGTTGAGAAGCCTCTGTGCCACTCCCACTTTTGGTGTCTGGATCATAGGTACAATGGACTTCTAAAACAGTTCCATCTTCAGCTTTCACTACCTTTTCAGCTTTAATGATATAAGCGCTTTTCAAACGTACTTCTTTGCCTAATTTTAAGCGAAAAAACTTGCGGTTAGCTTCCTCCTTAAAATCTTCTTGTTCTATATATAGCTCCCTAGAAAAGGGAATTTCGCGTACTCCAGCAGACTCATCTTCTTGGTTATTTTCTGTGGGAAGCCACTCTTCTTTGCCTTCAGGATAATTGGTGATAATCACTTTTAAAGGATCCATCACTCCCATTACTCGCGGTGCTTTTTTGTTGAGATCGTCTCTCACACAAAATTCCAGATGCGCTACATCTATCATATTTTCTCGCTTACCTATCCCTATACTCTCAGCGAAATTACGGATAGATTCTGGAGTATAGCCTCGTCGTCGCAAACCCGAAATAGTTGGCATTCTAGGATCATCCCAAGACTTAACGATATTTTGCTCAACGAGTTGCGCTAACTTTCGTTTACTAACCATAGTGTGGCTCAAGTTACGTCGTGCAAACTCTCTCTGTTTTGGGATGAGCTCATCAGGTTGACTTATGCGATCGATAAACCAATTGTAGAGCTCACGATGAGGTAAAAATTCTAGGGTACAGAAAGAATGAGAAATAGATTCTATAAAATCTGATTCCCCATGAGCCCAATCGTACATAGGATAGACTTTCCAGTCATCTCCTGTGCGGTGATGCAACTTGTGTAAACAGCGGTACATCACAGGGTCACGCATAATCATGTTGGGGGACGACATATCAATTTTAGCTCGAAGTACATGAGCTTTTTCTGCGGTATCCCCATTTTTCATCGCTTCAAAAAGCTCTAAGTTTTCTTCTACAGAACGCTGTCTATACGGACTGGCTGTTCCTGGCTGAGTAGGAGTTCCTTTTTGAGTGGCAATATCTTCAGAAGATTGGCTATCTACATAAGCATCACCAGCTTTAATTAACTCCACCGCCCAGTCATATAGTTTCTGAAAATAGTCTGAAGCATAACATTCCTCTGCCCATTCAAAACCGAGCCATTTCACATCGGACTTAATAGACTCTACGAAAACCGTTTCCTCTTTAATAGGATTGGTATCATCAAATCTTAAGTTGACAGGCGCTTTATACTTTAAGCCCAAACCAAAATTCAAACAAATTGATGAAGCATGACCTATGTGCAAAAATCCGTTAGGTTCTGGAGGAAACCTGAATTTAAGATCATCTACTTTATAGTCGGTTTTCAAATCTTCTTCAATAATCTGCTCGATGAAGTTCAACGATTTTTTTTCTTCAGACATAATTAAAAATTAGATCGCAAATTTACTTAAAATCAATTTCATATCTAGAAGGGTATAAATAAGATTTTGGAGGGTTTATTCTAAATTTAGAAATCGTTTATTCTGTCCTAAAGTAAATTAATTTGAGGCTGAATAAACTGATTTTAACTTTTGTCCATTCAGCTATTCTTCTGAAGACTTTATACCAATGTCAATTGAATACTATGGTTTCTGATCTCTTGAGCTAAGGTACTACTGATTCCAGAATCGGTGATAATGTGATGAATTTCAGAAATATCACATATTTTTCCAAAGCCCTTTCGGTTGAATTTAGAGGAGTCTGCTAGAATGATTATTTTTTGAGCCGACTCAATCATCTTCTTATTAAGCATCGCTTCACTTAAGCTTGTAGTTGTACATCCGTAACTCATATCTATACCGTCTACCCCAAGAAATAATAAGTTACAGGAAATGTTTTCCAAGATAGCCTGAGAAAAATGACCCGTCACTGATGAAGAGCTATGCCTTACATTTCCTCCCAGCTGTAGAATATCATAATGAGGAGACTTGGTAAGCTCTAGTGAAACATTAAGTGAAGAAGTCGTTACGTTGAGATGGCCCTCAATGTTAATAGCTTTAGCAAGAGACTGCATACTTGTCCCAGAACCTATCATGATAGAGTCCTCCGGTTTGATTAATTTTACTGCAGCAAGCGCTATTGCATTTTTTTCTTTAATATGGATTTTTTCCTTTTCACTAACATTCCTATCATTAATATATGGATTTTCGAAGGTAGCACCACCGTGAGTCCTAAAAAGAAGGCCTTTGTTTTCAAGAAGTTTCAGGTCCTTTCTTATCGTGACGGCTGATACATTAAACATTTTACAAAGTTCGGAAACGCCTATATAACCTTCCTTCTGTAATAAATCTAAAATAGCTTGATGTCGTTTCATTTGCATTTCACTTTGAGATGACTAATATAAGGGATATTAAAACACTGAGGTCGGCTAGGCTTGCATTTATAGCTTCACCTGTGACATTATAAGTATCAATACAGCTTCATTATGTTTCGTTTTATCCTAATTTTTAGACTTATTCTTTCGTTTTATTATATTTTTATTATATTTGGTTAATATTCGAAATAAAACAAAATGATAAAACAACAAGTTTTCGACAGAAAATGTCTCGTTGAAAAGGCAAAAAAAGTAAAGGAGTGGGATGTCATCATAATCGGAGGAGGATCCACGGGTCTTGGAATTGCATTGGATAGCGTTACTAGAGGTTATAGAACGCTTCTTCTGGAACAGTTGGATTATGCTAAGGGAACATCTAGCAGAAGTACTAAGCTCGTGCATGGCGGGGTGCGTTATCTTGCACAAGCCAATTTTTCATTAGTTACAGAAGCTTTGAAAGAAAGAGGTTTACTAGAGCAAAATGCTCCGCATCTGGTTAAAAATCAAACCTTCTTAATCCCAAACTACACTTGGTGGGAAGGTCCTTACTATACGCTAGGTTTGAAAGCCTACGACTTTCTTGCTGGAAAATTAAGTTTGGGAGCTTCTAAACATCTGAATAAAAGTGAAACCGTTCGTAAGTTAAAAACGATTAAAAGAGATAAATTGAGAGGGAGTGTTAGTTATCAAGATGGTCAATTTGACGATTCTAGACTCGCTGTGAATATTGCACAAACTGCCATTGAAAAAGGAGGCTCTTTACTCAATTACTTCAAGGTCAAAAATTTAACGAAAGACACGGCTAATAAAGTATCTGGTGTTATAGCCATCGATCAAGAAACTAAAGAGGAACACCTCTTTAAAGGAAAAGCTGTTATCAATGCCACAGGAGTTTTTGCAGATGATATCTTGCAAATGGACAAACCTGGCTCCAAAAAAATAATACAACCTAGCCAAGGAGTTCATTTGGTTTTTGATAAAGAGTTTCTTCCTGGTGAAGATGCTCTAATGATACCTAAGACAGATGATGGGAGAGTTCTCTTTGCAGTCCCTTGGCATGATAAAGTAATTGTGGGTACCACCGACGAAATGGTAGACTCTCACACCACAGAGCCTAATGCCTCAGAGAAAGAAGTTGAGTTTATCCTTGAAACCTTCAACCGTTTTATAGAAAAGAAGGCGACACGAGCAGACGTAAAAAGTATATACGCCGGTCTTAGACCACTTGCTGCTCCCGAAGATGACGGTGGAAAAACAAAAGAGATCTCCAGAGGGCATAAAATCTTCGTTTCAGATGCTGGTCTTGTTTCTATTACGGGAGGTAAGTGGACGACCTACAGAAAAATGGCAGAAGATACACTCGATAAAGTTATCGCGTTAAATAAGCTTCCAGAAAAGGAATGTGTCACAGAGCATCTTTTGATTCATGGTGCTATGGAAACAGAAGAAAGAGGGAATCACCTGTATGTTTATGGGACAGATCAAATCCATCTTAAAACCTTAATACTTGAAGACCCTAGTCTAGAAGAAAAAATACATCCAGATCTAGAGTATCAGAATGTAGAAGTTTTATGGGCAGCAAGGCATGAAATGGCAAGAACTGTCGAGGACGTCTTAGCACGAAGAGTAAGAGTCTTATTTCTAGACGCTGAGCGATCTATTGAAATGGCTCCTAAAGTTGCAGAAATTTTAGCAAAAGAGCTCCACAAAGATGAGCGGTGGATATCCAATCAAGTTGAAGATTATACCCAACTCGCTAAAGGATACCTCATGTAATCTTTTAGCGAATATAAAATATCAACCTTAACCAGTAACCTTAAAACATTTAATTCCATGGAGAAGTACATTTTGGCCCTAGATCAGGGAACAACAAGTTCAAGAGCAATTTTGTTTAACAAGAAAGGAGAAATCTATTCTGTTGCTCAAAAAGAAATCACTCAATACTTTCCAAAACCAGGATGGGTGGAACACGACCCTTTAGAAATTTGGTCCAAACAAGCTGGTGTTGCTGCTGAAGCAACAACCAAAAAAGGACTGAATGGTAAAAATATTGCCGCCATAGGAATCACCAACCAAAGAGAAACAGTTGTTATATGGGATAAACATACTGGAGAACCTATTTATAATGCGATTGTTTGGCAAGATAAACGGACCTCTGACTATTGTGACCAGCTTAAAGCAGAGGGTAAAGAAAAGATGATACAAGAAAAGACAGGCCTTGTGATAGATTCCTATTTTTCAGGAACTAAGATCAAATGGATTCTCGATAATGTTGGAGGGGCAAGAGAAAAAGCGAATGCTGGTGATCTTATTCTTGGGACCATGGATTCCTGGTTAATTTGGAACTTTACCAAAGGAGAACTCCACATCACAGACGTTACCAACGCTTCTCGGACTATGCTTTTTAACATCCATACCATGGACTGGGATGATGATCTATTGGAATTGTTTGACATTCCAAAAAGCATGCTGCCTGAAGTTAAGGATTCAAGTGAAGTGTATGGACATACCAAAACCACAGTATTTGCCTCCAAAATTCCTATTGCAGGTATTGCTGGAGATCAAATGGCTGCCTTGTTTGGTCAAATGTGTACAGAAAAGGGAATGGTGAAAAACACCTATGGAACAGGCTGTTTTATGCTGATGAATATTGGTGACAAACCTATTATTTCAAAAAACAAATTACTAACTACTGTAGCTTGGAGAATTAACGGTAAAACTGAATATGCACTAGAAGGGAGTATTTTTATAGGGGGTGCTGTGGTCCAATGGCTGAGAGATGGTCTGGGAATTATAAAAAGATCTCAGGATATTGAAAGATTGGCGACTTCTGTAGAATCGACAGATGGTGTATATTTTCTTCCTGCATTTGCTGGTATTGGAGCTCCATACTGGGATCAAGAAGCAAAAGGTACGATGTTTGGAATTACAAGAGGAACTACCGATGCCCATATTGCCAGAGCTTCTTTAGAAGCTATAGCTTATCAAACTATGGACATCTTAAAAGCAATGGAGGCCGATTCCGAAATCGATATAGAAGAATTACGTGTGGATGGTGGAGCCACTGTTAACGACATGTTGATGCAATTTCAATCTGATGTTTTAAATACCACTACTGTAAGACCAAAAGTGACTGAAACCACTGCTTTGGGGGCTGCCTATTTAGCGGGATTGGCGGTTGGTTTTTGGAAAGATATGGAAGAAATTCAGGCCATCTGGAAAGAAGATGTCAAATTTCAACCAACAAAAGACCAAGATAAAATTCAAAACGGTATCAAAGGTTGGTACAGAGCTATTAACGCCCTCCAATCTTGGAGTAAATCCAAATAATTATGACACCATTTATTGCAGAAATATTAGGGACAGCTATACTCATTCTTCTTGGAGGAGGAGTGGTTGCTAGCTGCGTATTAAAAGAAACCAAAAGCAACGGCTCTGGGTGGATCGTTATTACCACAGGATGGGCAATGGCTGTTTTTATAGGAGTGCTTATTGCTGCTCCTTATAGCGGAGCGCATATTAACCCAGCAGTAACTTTAGCTTTAGCTCTTGAAGGAAGCTTTCCTTGGAAAGATGTGCCTGTCTATATTTCAGCTCAACTTATTGGAGCAATGATCGGTTCTGGGACGGTTTATGCCCTCTTTAAAGATCATTTTGATGCCTCGGATGATGCTGCAGGTAAACGCGCTATCTTTTGTACGGATCCAGCGATTTCGAATACATTCAGGAATTTATTAAGTGAAATTGTGGGGACTTTTGTACTCATTATCGCTGTATTTTATATCTCAGGAGCAGAGTTGCATGGTGAAAATGGTGCTCCCGTTGGACTTGGAGCTGTTGGTGCTATTCCCATTGCATTTGTCGTGTGGAGCATCGGTTTATCCTTAGGAGGACTTACAGGATATGCCATAAATCCTGCAAGAGATTTAGGACCTAGAATTATGCACTTCCTCCTCCCTATTAAAGGAAAGACTCATAGCAACTGGTCGTATGGATGGATCCCTGTTATAGGCCCATTTATAGGTGCGTCACTAGCTACTTTACTTCATTTAATGCTTAGCTAAAAACCCAAATGATGATACATTTTATAAAAATAATAGGACTTTTTTTAGTCCTAATCACCACCGTTTTGTCTTACGGTCAAAGAGATTATGGGAGAATTACAAATTTACCTAAAGATAGTTTGGAGACCAAAGAAAGAAAGGACTCCTATCGCCCATTTGATTTTAACTTAACAGTAAAAAACATGCACTTATGGCGAGGGTATCGGGTGACAGATGAAGCTATGACAGCTGCTAATGTATATTACGTATCTAAGAATGGAAAATTTAAAGCTGGACTTTGGGGAGGTGTAGGGTTTGCAGGAAATTTTACTGAATTTGACTACTACCTTTCTTACGAGCACAATAACTGGACGTTTGCTGTTTGGAATATCAATAATTATACTGACTTTCCTGAAGCTCAAATCTTCAACTACGATAGAGCTGAAACCTCTCATTTTATAGATGTCTCTATAACTCATAGATTGGATCAAATCCCTTTACAATTGACTTGGAGCACAATAGTTCAAGGTCGGGATACCTATATAAATTCCAATGGTAATTTAAGCAATGCTTTCACAAACTACGTAGAAGCTTCCTACAGTATTGCCAATGGTAAAAACTGGAACCTAAGTGCGTATGTTGGTGCAGCATTTTCATTTGTAAGTGATGCAAACTTTTATGGAAATAAAACCGGTTTCAACAATTTTGGTCTGACTTACACAAAAAAATTAAAGATTCTAGATAAGTATACTCTTCCTGTAGCAGCTACTGCCATGTGGAACGATTTACAAGACTATGGTGCTTTAGAAGTCGCTGTTGATTTATTTTAAACGCAACTCATTAGATCATAATATCAAGTCCAATCTCTTTTGATTTTGTGTTTAGAAAAATTTTAAGTTCGGAATACCTTAGCTTAAAATTCAACAGTCACTTGAACCCGTAGTTTGGCGTGTAGCATCTAATTGAAGGTCACCAAGAAACAGTTTAAATATTATTTTTTAGGAGTTTTCACACCTCTGCATTAAAAAAAAAGTCCCTTTCTATGACTAAAAGGGACTTTTACGGTTTAAAACAGTGAATGTTTACTTCAATTTTACTACCAAATCATCTGAGTATACCATTATTCCTGAATTTAGTATAATATCACTAATTTCTCCTTCCGCATTAGCGGTTACAGTGGTTTCCATCTTCATAGCTTCAATAATGAATAAAGGCTGGTTTTTTCTGATCTTGTCTCCTTTTTTAACCAGAACTTCAGTTAACGAACCTTGTAAAGGAGCACCTACTTGTTTTTCATCTGATTTATCAGCTTTTTGATGAGCTATTTTTTCGACCTCAACATTATTATCTCTAACAAGGATGTTTCGAGTTTGACCGTTAACCTTAAAGAATACATTAACCATTCCATCTTCATCCGTCTCACCTATTGAGACCAAAGTAATCAGTAAAGTTTTTCCCCTATCCAATTCGACTACAATTTCTTCACCAGGTTCCATTCCATAAAAGAAATTTTTCGTTGGAATATTGAATACACTTCCGTACTTCGTATGGTGATTATAGGCGTCTGTGAAAACTTTAGGATAAAGTTTATAAGATAGGAAATCTTCAAAATCTAAAATTCTGTCCATTCCATCTGAAAACATATCTTGAAAATCCTTAAATTCTTTCTTAAAATCCACAGGATCCAAATGGGCGTTAGGTCGATCTGTGTAGGGCTTTTCTCCTTTTAAAATTATTTTCTGAATTTTCTTTGGAAAACCACCAACAGGCTGCCCTAAGTCTCCTTTAAAAAAGCTAACGACCGATTGTGGGAAAGATAAGTTTTCACCATTTTCCAGCACATCCTCAATAGTCAGATTATTGCTCACAAGGTATTGTGCCATATCCCCCACTACTTTTGAACTTGGAGTCACTTTAATTATGTCTCCAAAAAGCAGATTTACTTTGGCATACATATTTGTAATCTCATGAAAACGATCTGCTAACCCTAAAGATTCTGCTTGTGGTTTAAGGTTGGAATACTGTCCACCTGGGATTTCGTGAGTATACACTTCTCCTGTTCCAGATTTTAAGCCAGACTCAAATGGATAATAATAAGTTCTCACTTGCTCCCAATAGATAGAATATTCATTTAACTTCTCATTGTTCATTTTATTTTCTCTAGGATGGTATTTCATGATCTCAACTAGAGAGTTAAAATTAGGTTGAGACGTAAGCCCAGATAATCCGCCAAGAGCTACATCTACCACATCTACTCCTGCTTCTATAGCATTCATATAAGTGGCGCCTTGCATGGACGAGGTATCGTGAGTATGTAAATGGATTGGGATTTTAATTTCAGATTTTAAAGCTGAAATAAGCTCTGTTGCTGCCCTTGGTTTTAATAAACCAGCCATATCTTTAACAGCAAGAATGTGAGCACCGGCATTTTCAAGATCTTTGGCTAGTTGTATGTAGTATTTAAGCGTGTATTTTGTTCGGTTTGGATCCATGATATCTCCCGTATAACACATGGATGCTTCTGCCAAACCTCCTGTATTTTTTCTTACATACTCGATACATGGGACAATGGATTTCATCCAGTTTTGAGAATCAAATATTCTAAAGATATCTACCCCATTATTCCAAGACTCGGTTACGAAACGTTCTATCAGATTATCTGGATAGGCCGTGTAACCAACTCCATTGGAACCTCTTAGCAACATTTGCAGTAAGATATTGGGCACAGCTTTTCTAAACATACGAAGCCTTTCCCAAGGATTTTCTTTTAAAAATCGCATGCAAACATCAAAAGTTGCTCCTCCCCAAACCTCCATGCTAAAAACTTCAGGATGATCTCTAGCAAAGTTAGCCGCTACTTTTTGCATATCTAAGGTTCGCATTCTAGTAGCCAACAAGCTTTGATGCCCATCTCGCATGGTCGTATCTGTATAGTGAATTTTCTTTTCGTTGGTTAACCATTTGGAAAACTCATCAGGACCCAATTTGGTTAATAAATCTTTAGTCCCTTGTTGATAAGGAGCTTTCAATAAGCTCTTAGGCACTTCAGGGATTAAAAACCTTGGGTTCTTAATCGTATTCTTTACATCTGCATTTCCATTCACAGTGATATCTCCTAAAAAATTTACCACTTTGGTTGCACGGTTTCTAGGCTCCTTGATATCAAACAGCTCTGGAGTATTTTTGATATAGTTGACCGTGACTTTTCCTTCCCGAAAAGTGGCATCTTTTAGAATGTTATCTAGAAAAGCCATATTAGTTTTAACACCACGCACTCTGAACTCAGCTAAAGCACGGCGCATTTTCTTGCAGGCATCGTCCAAAGTCCTGCTACTTGCCGAAACTTTTACCAGCATAGAATCGAAGAACGGAGAAATCATGACCCCTTGGTAAACACTTCCTGCATCTAGCCGTATCCCAAAACCAGAAGCACTCCTATAAGTTGAGATAATTCCATAATCTGGTTTGAAATCGTTTTTCGGATCCTCTGTAGTGATTCTACATTGTACAGCAAAACCAGTGATGGTAACCGATTCTTGATTGGGAATATTAATTTCTTCATCCGAAAGTTTATAGTTGGCCGCTATATATAATTGTGTTTTGATGAGGTCTATTCCTGTGACCACCTCAGTGACTGTGTGCTCCACTTGAACCCTAGGATTTACTTCTATAAAGTAGATGCTACCATCATCATCTACAAGAAATTCTACTGTACCAATATTGTTATAATTTACAGCTTTACAAATTTTTATAGCATAGCTGTAGAGTTTGTTCTTAACGGTTTCATCCAAGTCTTTAGATGGCGCAAATTCTATCACTTTTTGATAACGCCTTTGCACAGAACAATCTCTTTCAAATAAATGTAGGGTATTTCCAAAATTATCTGCGACAATTTGGATTTCAATATGCTTTGGGTTTTCGATAAATTTCTCCAGAAAAACCGTTTCATCACCAAATGCATTTTTGGCTTCTCTCCTAGATTCACCATAAGCTTTCTCCAGCTCTCCCATGCTTCTCAACACCCTCATACCTCGTCCACCACCACCTGAAGCTGCCTTGAGCATTAGAGGAAAACCAATTCGCTCAGCTTCCTCAGTCGCGACCTCTAAGGTGTCTAAATCTTTTTTATTGCTTTCTATAACGGGGACATTGCTTTTAATCGCTACTTTTTTGGCGGTGATCTTGTCTCCTAGGGACTTCAGCACATCCACTTTAGGGCCTACAAAAATGATATCATTATCAGAACAGGCTTGAGCAAATTTTGAATTTTCGGAAAGAAAACCATAACCTGGGTGAATAGCATCTACATCATTCTCCAGAGCAACCCGAATAATCTCATCAATATCTAAATAAGGTTTTAAAGGTTCATTATCCTCTCCAACTTGGTAAGATTCATCAGCTTTATATCTATGTAAAGAATATCTGTCTTCGTATGTATAAATCCCAACAGTTCTTATACCAATTTCTGTACAAGCGCGAAAAATTCTTATGGCGATTTCTCCTCTGTTAGCAACTAAAACTTTTTTGATGTTCATTCTATTTATCTTTAATTTGAAAATTTTCAGGTTGGCTTTAAAGTTATTAAATAAATTGGTGAGCACTACTTCATTGCTAATTTTTAAGAAAAAAAAGATGAATTCTTTCGTAAATCCTCTACGAAAAACTCCTTATTCACTCTAATTGGTAAAGAACTCGTACTTTCTCAACTCACCAAAAAAAAGAAAGACCGACCTTATTTTTTTGTACAACACGCATCGCTTAAATTGTACAAAAGAAGTACTGCATCTGCCTTCTAACTTTTTCTGCAGTTTCCTAGATGAATTTATTAGTTTTTCTTATTCGTTTAGGAAACCCATCATTTTCCAAGATTGAAGTTTGCAACCTATTGACCTCTGAGGCTTTTCCTTTTGAAATTATCTGCCACTATTTTTTCATAGAAACTAGCAAAGCTAAAAAGTCTTCGTTTAATTAAAAAAAGGCGGTTATACAATTACGAAATCGAAAAAAACAAAAGCTTTATTTTGAGCTTAGGCAACATTCTGATATAATTATCATTGATTTTTTAAACTACTTACTTTAAACATGGGTGGAAACAATCATGATTAAGGGCTTTATTTTGAGTTTAAGCATAGTAATTAAAGAGAAAAAATTGTTTTACTTAACCTGCATTAAGTTAAAATGAACATTAAAGTTCACGTACCCAAATATTTCGAAAACTCACTCCACTATTGTCTTGATGGTCTTGTAGTTTAATTGGTGCTTTTCCGTGTGGTTTGTTTATTGGCAGACCGATATATTCTGTAGTGCCCGCTATCTCAAAATGATCCTGAATAAGCACCCCATTATGTAATACAGTCATATAAGCTGACTTTATTTTATTACCCGCAGAATCAAAAATGGGTTGTCGATAGATAATTTCATAAGTGTTCCACTTACCCGTTGGTGAAGAGACCATTGCAAGCGGAATAGATTGTTTATAGACAGACCCAACTTGGCCATTTACATAAGTTTCGTTGTTATTATTATCAAGTATTTGTAACTCGTAACGGTTTTGCAAAAACACACCGCTATTACTTTTATTTTGACCAATCACACTACTTTCTGAATTAGAACGCCACTCAATATATAATTGAACATCTCCAAAATTTTGCTTGGTTTGAATATCGCCTGTTTTGTCTTTTACCGTCATACTCCCTTCATCATTCATTATCCATTTTACAGCTGTGGAATCTACAGATGACACCCATCTGTCAAAGTTTGAGCCGTCAAATAAAACGAGAGCATCTGAAGGAATTTCCGTAACAGAATCAACATTTATTTGCTTGGGTTTGGGTTCCCAAACTTCTGTTTCTTCAGGTTTTGTAAGTTCTTTTTTTTCTACAAGGATAGTATCTTCACTTTGTTTGTCTTGTGTTTTGGTTTCTGAATTTTTGTTTTGGCAACTTATTGATCCGATACAAAACAGACCTATCCAAATATATTTGTTCATCGTTTAATGGTTTAAAAATATTAAATACCCAATATGCGTTTCAAATACGCTTCATCAGTTTGAGAGCCTCCCGCAAAGTCGTCAAAAGCTTTAGTGGTTGCCTCGATAATGTGCCTATTGATAAAAGGGGCTCCTTCTCTAGCCCCTTGCTCAGCGCTTTTTATCACACATTCCCACTCCAAAACAGCCCAGACATCACAACCATACTCCGTTAATTTAGAAAAAATGGTTTTAAAATCAACTTGTCCGTCACCTGGTGAACGGTATCTACCAGCACGATCTTTCCAATCGTTATAACCTCCAAAGGCCCCCTTCTTACCTGTAGGATTGAACTCAGAATCTTTAACATGAAAAGCCTTTATAAATTCACTATAGTGATCTATAAAAGCTATATAATCTAACTGTTGAAGAACAAAGTGTGAAGGATCATACAAAATATTTACTCTTTTATGGTTACCCGTAGCAGCTAAAAAACGTTCAAAGGTATCCCCGTCATGAATGTCTTCTACGGGGTGTACTTCATAACAAACATCAACACCAGCATTATCAAAAGCATTAAGAATAGGTTTCCAGCGTTCTGCAAGTTCTTTAAAACCTTCTTTTACTAAACCTTTAGGTTGTTGTGGCCATGGGTGCATCATAGGCCATAAAAGTGAACCAGAAAAAGTGGCATGTACATTTATTTTTAAGCGTTGGCTAGCTTTAGCGGCATATTTAAGTTGTTGAACAGCCCAAGCGGTTCGCTCCTTTGGCTTACCTTTTAAGTGGTCTGGAGCAAAGACATCAAACATCAAATCGTGTGCAGGATGTACAGCAACTAATTGCCCTTGAATATGGGTTGATAGTTCTGTTATCTCTAAGCCATAACTATTGATTTTCCCTTTGATTTCATCAGCATAAGTTTGGCTCTCGGCCGCTTTTTCTAAGTCGATGAGGCGGGTATCTGTAGTTGGTATTTGTATGCCTTTATAGCCTAAATCACTAGCCCATTTACAAAGGTTGTCCAAAGTATCAAATGGGGGTTTATCGTCCATAAATTGAGCTAAAAATATAGCTGGCCCTTTAATAGTTTTCATGGTTAAGTGTTTTTGATTTTAATCCATATATTTCCTTTATGATGAGACTCTACAGCTTTTTCAATAAAGTTCATACCTCGTGTGCCGTCTAGAATAGTTGGGAATTCTGCAGGATTGTAAGGTTCGTTGGAAACAGCTTTGGCTACGCCTTTGTAGATGTTACCCATAGCATCAAAAATACCCTCTGGATGTCCTGGTGGAAGTTTGGTACCGTCTAAAGCCAATTCAGAATTATAGGCATGTCCTGGTTTAAGAACTTGCAGAGCTTTTCCTTCTTCCATCAAAAAGAGGTAATTAGGGTTTTCTTGCTCCCATCTCAATCCAGCCTTATCTCCATAAATTTTCACTATAAAGCTGTTTTCTTCTCCTGTAGCTATCTGGCTTGTACAAATAACACCTTTGGCTTGCTTGCTTAAACGAAGAAGAACGGTAGCATCTACATCCATTTTGTTATCCTTATACACAAAATTTAAATCAGATAAGACAGATTCTATTTTAAGATCACTTACATATTCAATCATGTTAAAAGCATGCGTACCAATGTCTCCTAAACAACAACTTATACCGGATTTATCTGGATCTAAGCGCCAAATGTTCGAACGCTGTTTTGCATCATGAATGATGGGATTTATCCAGCCTTGGTAGTATTGAGCATCAACTTTTTGAATTTTTCCAATAGCACCGCTCAAAACCAGTTCACGCATTTGTCTAACCATTGGGTAACCTGTATAGGTGTAGGTTACTGCAAAAACGCTCCCTGCATTTTGCAAGGTTTTTTGTAAGATTTTGGCTTCTTCAAAAGTAGTTGTCATGGGTTTTTCACAGATGACATTAAACCCATTTTCTAACAATTTTTTAGCCATGGGGAAATGCAAAAAATTGGGAGTGAGCACAGATACCACTTGCATGCGTTCAGACAGAGGAAGCCTTAGCTCTTTATCTACCAAAGTCTCTAGATCTTCGTAAACACGATGACTCGGCAAGTCTATTGATTTGGCAAAATCAAGACTCTCGGTATGATTTGCATTAAAAACACCACCTACAATTTGATATTTATCGTGCATAACTGAAGCAATGCGGTGAAGGATACCTATAAGAGAATCACTACCACCACCTAGAATGCCTAACCTTATTTTTTTTGACATAAATTATACTTTATATTTAATGGTTTCATTTTTAAAGAATAATCCAAATAATATGAGAACGCCGATGGCAGAAATTGCAGGAAATAACCAAACGTCTTGCCAAGTGTGTGTTCCATCTGCTAAAGCGTTCTTATCTACAATCTGTCCCGCAACCCAAAACCCAATCAACATTCCAATGCCATAGGTGGCTAAAGTGATGAGGCCTTGTGCTGCATTTTTGTACTTTTCCCCAGCTTTAGAGTCAGTATAAATTTGACCTAAAACAAAGAAAAAATCATAGCAAATTCCGTGTAGGGCAATACCTAATATGAGCATGAAAAATAAATCACCTGAATTGCCAAAGGCAAAAAGGGCATAGCGAACACCCCAAGCTAACATTCCAAAAAGCAGAGTCTTTTTAAATCCATATTTCTTAAAGAAGAAAGGCAATAAAAGCATGAAAAACACCTCAGAAACTTGACCCAAAGAAGCCCAAGCTGTAGAATTTTCAACCTTTAATTCTGTAAGAAAAGGGCTGATGTTTTGATAGTAAAATGCCAATGGAATACAAATAAGAACCGATGACATAAAGAATACTAAAAAGTTTCTGTCTTTTAAAAGTTTGAGTGCATCTAAACCTAAAATTTCAGATAAACTTAAAGTACCCCCTTTGTTTTGTGGTGAAGTTTTGGGTAAAGAAAAACTATATAGCCCTAAAACTGCTGAAGCAATAGCCACCATTATAAAGGTATTGAAGAGCATACCATTTGCAATATTTTCTGCGGCATCCCATTTAAATACAAAGCTGATAATTAAGCCTGCAACAATCCAACCTAATGTTCCGGAAACTCTAACATGAGGAAAGTATTTGGCAGGATCTTTCATTTGATAAAATGAAATTGAATTGACTAGAGCTAAAGTAGGCATGTACACAATCATATAGCCTGATATATAAGTATAAAACTATGAAAACCAGTGGCTTGATACATTTTATACATCAAAATAGCACCTATGAGATGAAGTATCGCTAAAATACGTTCAGCATTAAAAAACCTGTAGGCAATGAGTCCTATAATAAATGGTGCAACAATAGCTCCCCATGATTGCGTAGAGAAGGCCATAGCTGTCTCGGCTCCATAAGACTTTAGGTTATTCCCCATAAAAGAGCCTAAAGTTACAAACCATCCACCCCAGATGAAAAGCTCCAAAAACATCACTATAGACAATTGTATGAACCTAGATATTTTCATATTGATTTAAGGTATATTAGTTTATAGATTCTGATGATTTTAATAATAAATTTTTAATGGCCTCAACGCCCTCTTTTTCACTTAATCTATTCCCTTCATACTCAACGCCTATGTAGCCAGTGTAGTCAGAATCTTTAACTAATTTTAAGATACGCATAAAATCTAAAGTAGTTTCATTTCCATTCTCATCGAAGTCATATCCTTTAGCACTTACTGCTTTTGCTTCTGCCAACATCAATTCAATACCTTGATATTTATCAGGAAATTCTTCAAGACACTCCCCCCAATTTCCCCCTGCTTTTCGCTTTGTGCACCAATTACCAAAATCGGGTAAGGTTCCACAATTTTCCATATCTACCTGTTCGATAGCTTCCATCAACAAAGGAGCATCAGAAGAAAGCCAGCCATGATTTTCGCAAAGAATATTGATGTTTTTCGTCTCAGCATATTCTGATAGTTTTTGGAGACCGTCAACCACAGAGGGTAACCATTCCTCTGGGTCATTTGTTCCGAATGTATTAACTCGAATAGAATGACAGCCAAGTTTTTGAGCAGCATCTACCCATTTTTTGTGGTTTTCTACAGCTTGATTTCTAATGGCTGTAACTGGGCTTGCTAAATCACCTTCACCATCAACCATAATAAGCACATTGTCCATACCCTGTTTTTTACTTAGTATTTTAAGTGAATCAATCACGGCAATAAAGCCCAAAGAATCGATTTGTTTGGCATAGATATGATTGACATATTCTAGACCTTCAAAGCCCATGTTTTTTGCTATTTCAGCAAATTTAAAGGGATCTGCCCCTTGTTCATTAAAGGAACGATGAAGTGACCATTGGGCTAACGAGAGTTTAAAAAAAGGTTTAGTCTTGGCCTTTACAATTCTAGTTTCTGAATTTTGATCAGAATTGTTTTTGGACTTATTGCAACTTGTCAACAAAGTAATAAACAGAAAACAAAAAACAGATTGGAGTAAAATAGAACGTTTCATTAGAATTAAATTATTTGGTTTTTAATATCAAAAGATCATATTTGAAATTGTGTTGAAGTTTATCCAATCCAAAGAATTAGACAAATTTCAGTCGGTATATTTATTTTTTTTTAAATTAAACTAAAAAATACAACTGCAAAATAGCAAAATAAACTAAAATGTGTATTTTTATTCCTAAGTAATTAAAGAATCACTATTTATTTAAAAAAAATTTATGGCTACTGAAACGATTGATATTTCCAATGAACAATTTGATGCTATTGTTGTAGGTACAGGTATTTCTGGAGGTTGGGCTGCTAAAGAGCTCTGTGAAAAAGGTCTTAGGACCTTAGTTTTAGAAAGAGGCCGTAATATAGAACACGTAAAAGATTACCCCACTGCCCATAAAGATCCTTGGGATTTTCCAAATGGTGAAAGCGCAACACGAGAAACCAAAGAAAGAAAATTCAAACAACATCGAACAGGCTATGTAACTCGAGAACCTAATCAACATTTTTTTGTTGATGACATAAAGCACCCCTATAACGAGAAAAGAAGGTTTGACTGGATTCGTGGCTATCACGTTGGTGGTAGATCTTTGATGTGGGGACGACAAAGCTATCGCTTGAGCGATATAGATTTTGAAGCTAATAAAAAAGAAGGTATTGGTGTAGATTGGCCTGTGCGTTATAAAGATATTGCCCCTTGGTATGATAAAGTGGAGGAATTTATTGGCATAAGTGGAGAAAATCTAGGCTTACCCCAATTGCCAGACCAAAAATTGCTGAAACCTATGAATTTAAATTGCGTAGAAGAGCATTTAAAAGCTAGAATGAGCGAAGAATTTGATGACGGACGCTTATTAACCATTGGTCGTACCGCTCATATTACAGAGGGAACTAAGCCAGGTTTAGGGCGTGTGCAATGCCAATATAGAAATAGGTGTATGAGAGGCTGTCCTTACGGCGCTTATTTTAGCAGTAATTCGTCTACGTTACCTGCAGCAGATGCTACGGGTAATATGACGCTTAGAACTCATTCTGTTGTTTATGAGGTCATTTATAATGAAACCACACAACTTGCAACTGGCGTTCGAATCATTGATGCAGAAACGAAAGAGAAAATAGAATTTAAAGCCAAAGTGATTTTCCTTTGTGCCTCTTCAATGGCCTCGGCCTCTATTTTACTTCAATCTAAGTCTAGTCGTTTCCCCAAAGGTCTAGGAAATGACAGTGGTGAATTGGGACAAAATATAATGGACCATCATTTTCACGTGGGTGCCTTTGGTATTGCAGATGGTTTTGAAGACAAGTATTACAAAGGGAGACGTCCCAATGGCTTGTATATTCCGCGTTTTCGAAATTTAGGAGGTAATACTGATAAGAAAGAATTTTTAAGAGGCTACGGATATCAAGGAGGTGCAAGCAGATCTAGTATTTCTGAGATGGTCGCAGAGTTGAAATATGGTCCAAAACTTAAAGAAGCTATCCTTAAACCAGGAGAGTGGAATATTAGCCTATTAGCTTTTGGAGAAACCCTACCAGATAGCAGTAACCGCATGTATATGAACTACGATATAAAGGATGAATGGGGTCTACCAACTATAACTTTCGATGCTGATTTTGGGAAAAATGAATTAGCAATGCGAAAAGATATGAAAGAGCAAGCTGTAAAAATGCTAGAAATAGCAGGTTTTAAAAACGTAGAAGGATACGACCTTGAAGACCGACGAGCTATGGGGCTTGGCATTCATGAAATGGGTACAGCTCGTATGGGAAGAGATCCTAAAACGTCTGTACTGAATGAACATAACCAAGTTCACACCTGTAAAAATGTATACGTAACAGATGGTGCTTTTATGACCTCATCAGGTTGTCAAAACCCATCCCTAACTTATATGGCATTTACAGCTAGAGCAGCTCATCATGCTGCAGAGCAATTCAAAAAGAACTTAACTCAAAAAAAACTTAATTTAAAAGATATCACATGAAAAGAAGAGACGCGATAAGACGCATGGGGTATGCCGCTGGATTTGTGGTGATTACTCCAACTATTTTAGGGATTTTAAACAGCTGTACAACGGAAGTTGCTAAATGGACTCCTAAATTTTTAATGCCAGAACAAGCTCAGTTTTTAATCAAATTGGTGAATGTTTTTTTACCTAAAACCAGTCTACCTTCTGCTACAGATGTCAATGTACCCGAATTTATAGACCGTTATGTGGATGAAATTTTTACTATTGAGGATCAACAAATTTTTAAGGCTGCTTTTAGCAATACCATGACCAAAATTAGCATGCACCAAGGCTTAGAAATATTAGATGAGGTTGAAGACTTTCAGATCAAGGCTTTTCTGGATGAACATTTGATGGTTAAAGATGAGGTAGATATTGAACGTGAGGCTAATCCAGATTTCAAAGGGAAGACGACCTCAGAATTTCTCAACACTATCAAAACTATGACAATACAAGCTTATCTTACCAATGAAAAAATAGGTGAGGACGTACTGGCATATGAACCAATTCCTGGTGCTTATTATTGTGGGGATTTAAAGTCTCTCACTGATGGTAAGTCATGGTCTTTAGATTGATTTATTTGTGTTTAAATTCAAATATTGCTGATAAAGTCAAGTATGTGAGGTGTGAGAAGAATAAAAACCAAAGATTCATGAGAAGGCTTACACAATGTCTTGATGTAAAAAAATTTTAATCAGTCTTGTTCAGTTAAAATAGCTTCCTCTATAGATTTCAAATCGAGATGCAGTTGGGTATAAGCTACATTACTATTTATTTCATTCGAAAATTTAAGCAAGTTTTCCGAAGTATAGATTTTGCTTTGATATAAAACTTTTATAGATAAACGTTTCAAACCCATTTAAACCTATAACAAGACTTTTAATATTGTTTTGTGACATAAAACAACATCAAAGAAATTTAAATTTTCAGCAAAATATATTATTTGCTGAAAGCCTAATCCGACTCTTATAAACTAAAGCACCTGCTTTCCAACAGGTGATTTAGTCTATAAGAATCGGTATTTATTTCATTTCGTTAGTTGACATGCTCAAGCGATTTCACCCCTTCTAGCATTTCTTTAACGATCATGTTCAAATCAAAGTTTTGTTTCCAATTCCAATCTTTTCTAGCTTCAGAATCATCTATACTACTTGGCCATGAATCGGCAATAGCTTGACGGAAATCAGGCTCATAGTCAATTTCAAAATTCTCAATGTGCTGCTTAACCAACTTGTATAAATCATCTGGGGTAAAGCTTACTCCAGACAGATTGTATGACGATCTCACCTTGATGTCTTCTCTGGGAGCCTCCATAATGGAAATTGTCGCCTTAATAGCATCATCCATATACATCATAGGAAGCGCTGTGTCTTTAGATAAAAAAGAAGTGTATTTAGAGTTTTTCAAGGCCTCGTGGAAAATATCTATTGCATAATCTGTCGTTCCTCCACCTGGTGGGGTTTTATAGCTTATAAGTCCTGGATATCTGATGCTTCTTACGTCCACTCCGTAACGTTTGTTGTAATATTCACACCAACGTTCTCCAGCTTGCTTACTGATACCATAAACCGTGGTCGGTTCCATAATTGTGCGTTGAGGGGTATCATTTTTGGGAGTTGTAGGCCCAAAAACAGCAATACTCGAAGGCCAAAACACTTTTGAAATCAACTTGCTCTTAGCAAGGTTCAACACATTAAATAAAGAAGTCATGTTAAGATCCCATCCTTTGTCTGGAAATTTTTCAGCAGTACCACTCAACATAGCTGCCATCATGTACACTTTATCTATTTGATGAGTTTTTACTACATTTTCAAAATCTGAATAACTGGTAGCATCAAAGATTTCAAATAAACCTGAATTCAACTCTGGAGATATTGGGCGTTTTATGTCACTAGCAATGACCATATCATTACCGTGAATTTCTCTAAGGGCAAGGGTTAATTCTGAACCTATCTGGCCACAAGCACCTACTATTAGTATTTTTGATGACATAAATAATATTTTTACGCAAATTTAAGCTTTGAAAAGCATTTAGAAATAAAATATTTGTAATTATGAAAAACTTAGCCTATCAACGTCTAAATTTGATATTGAAAACATTTTATCATATATGCGGTTTGTACTTAAAATAATTGGGATTATATTATTCTTAGTTTGCTCTTTATCCTGTTCAAAGAAAAAGAATGGAAATGGTGTCAGCGAAGAAAAATCTAACATCAGTCAAAATCTGAGTAAGAAAATGGAATTAGACAGCATTAAGCTTATTAAATTATCTCCACGCTCTAGAAAAGTAACGGATAATTGGATGATGTACGTTGCGCTCAACTCTGAGATTGAACGTCTGGAGACCTATAGTATTCAAGATGTTATCGATAATTCAATGACAATTCGCTCAGTAACAGATTCTTTATCTGAAACCATCCCCAATATTTTTAAGACTAATGCCATTCTTGCTAGGGTAGTTACCTTAAAAACACATTCAGAATTACTGAGGGAAAACTCAACTAGAGTTGAACCTGTCCTTTCAGAAATTGAAAAATTAAGTGTAAAACTAAAGTTAGATTTTAGAAATCTCAACATTCAATTGAATGAAATTTTTATCATCCAAGATAATCCTGGAGAAAGAGACACTCCTTAAAAGCAATTGGTCATGAAACTACTCTTTACTTTTCTACTCGCTTGTTTAAACTTTATTTCTGTAGCACAAAAGAAGGCTATAGAACTGAGGCTCGACCAATGGCACAAAGCAGCAGAAAGAGCTGATTTTAAAACTTATTTCAATTTAATGACTGGAGATGCTGTGTTTGTAGGATCTGATGCTTCTGAAGTATGGAATTATAAAGAATTTAAAGCTTTTGCGAAGCCCTATTTTGACGCTGGTAAAGCCTGGACATTTACACCTGTACATCGAAATGTTTACATAAGCCCCAATTTACAGATGGCTTGGTTCGACGAAACCTTAAATTCAAAACACATGGGGGTGTGTAGAGGATCTGGTGTATTGACAATGCAGAAAGATGAAACTTGGAAAATAGCTCACTATGTCTTGTCTATCGCGATACCAAATCCAGATGTGGAAAAGGTGGTAATGCTCAAAGAGCAATTAGATAAAGCTTACTTGAAAACAATCGATTAAGAATTTTTGAGAGAAAACATTAAAAGATGTATTTTTAGCCGACACATTAAATAAACTATTATGAATAAAGTGAAAATACTGTTGATGTCATTTAGTGTATCAGCATTTCTTTTTTCGTGTCAGAATTCTAATAAAGAAGCCGATAGCGAAGAGAAAGGGATTACCATGAAATACATGGACTCAGCAGTTATACCAATTTAGCATTGTATTGCCGTATATTATTCGTATATTTATGTATGGGAAGAAAAGCAATTTTAGATATTAGGGAATCAGATTCGGAGCTAAACAAACTCTTGTTAAAACAGAAAACCTTAAAAGGGGAAAAACGTTTAAAGAGTTTGCTAGCCATTAAGTCTGGCAAA
>Ga0307930_1000300_pt1 | contig 38303 bp, 28 predicted proteins | sample OrgLakmetageno46_FD_203161 | JGI IMG/M metagenome (GOLD analysis project Ga0307930, IMG submission 203161) | Saline water microbial communities from Organic Lake, Antarctica - #46 | ecosystem: Environmental > Aquatic > Non-marine Saline and Alkaline > Saline | place: Antarctica: Organic Lake...
AAAAGTGCCAGCAGGGCAGGAGTAACATGAAGTGCGGTCCTCGCTTGCGAGCTGACCAGTGGGGCAAGCATCGCATGACGACTTCCCAATAGACGACTGCTTGAAGCCCGAGGGGCAATAGGTGCAGTTCCGAGTTCCCCCTGTAGAGTACTTGCCCGCTTCACACGTGCCCGAACAGATTGCTGCCCCCAAACTGCCTTCGTACTTCCCACCCGGGCAGTCTACGCACGAACTGCTACCAGTGTCTGATTGTGCAGTCCCGTATCGGCACAACAAGCAGGAGTCGCTCCCGGTGCTATCGGCATACCTATGAACGCCGCAATTAAATGATTTGTACAGTAGGTGTTTAGATTTGAAAAAAACAACGATATGGGCAACAAAAGAAAAAGAAAATATAAACGAGGACAACTATAGAGACCAAAGTACGAAACTTCAAATAATCCATAAACATTGCTCAATGAGCGTAGTAGCTGCTTACCGCCCGGCTTCACACGATGTGCATTCATTGGCCCAGGGCGGTTTAGACACATTTGAGTACTTGCCCACTTCGCAAGGCTCGCAACTGGTGAAAGACAGATGAATAAAATCAAATCATACGGGAAGGGATTTGTTGATACTTGTGGCGGAAATTTGGAAGTATTACTACATTAAAATCACACGATCCAAATGAAGTTTGGTAGGCCATAGGTCACCTTGGAGGAGCAAAAGCTGTATCGACATAATAGGTCCCAGCAGGGCACACCATGGTCGGCGAAGTAGTTGGCGCCACTGTTGGAATCACCGATGGATGCGGTGTCACAGTCGGCAAAGGAGTAGGCGGAAAGACGGTAGTAGGTTCAAAGGATGTTGTCGGCGAAAAAGTTGGAGAAAGTGTCGGTAACGGAGACGGTACTGGTGTGGGCAAAAGGGACGGCGATGAAGTCGGCATTATTGTGGGTTCAGTAGTGGGCCTACGACTCGACGTTGGGCTTGGCGAAGGCTCCAGCGACAGGGTAGGCGGCATACTTGGTTGAGGCGTAACCGATGGCTGCACAGTGGGCGACAGCGAAGGTTCGGCTGTGGGCCTGGGCGATGGCACGCTCGAGGGGTTGCGAGTGTATACTACCTGTTCACATGTCAACATCGTTAGAAATGCCATCCGCTCTAGCCGACCTTTGCTTTACTCCTGTGCGAGGAAGACTGATACAAACAGCATTGACAAAAGAAAAAGAATGACACTTACCGTTTGAATTGATGTCTCATCCACTGTGACGTTCGTTCCTGTGCTATTTGCTACAGCTGTCTCGAATTCAGTGCTCGTCAGCTCTGTCTCCGCATCAGTAGCAATCGCAGTAGAATCAATTGAATTTGTCGACGACAGCGGTTGTGTTATCTCAAAAGTGACGGTCCAAGTCACTTCTAGGAGATGGCGCCTCGATGACTCAGGATGGTCTACTTGCAGGTCGCTGCTATCGCTGGTCAGGCGTCGACCAGAGGTCGAAATGGCAAAATTTCTCAGTACACTGAGAGGAACACCGAGAGCTCTTGCGACAGTCGATTCTAAAGCAGACTCCTAATCGATTTAAGCCCCCGAACAAATACACAAAGGTAATGAAGAAGAAAACGAGATCACTTAAAAACCTAATAGATACGGATACGAAAAATCGTTCAATCTGCATGTTTCTAGCCGCGCGCAAATGCTATGGACTAGTGAAGCTTCGAACCTGTTTAGCAGTCGGAGGGGCACTAGCGACAATCGACAGCGAAATAGCCACGGTGACAGTGTCCTCAGAGGTTGGGCTGAGAGTTGGATTGGGGGCAGGAGCAAACGACACAGTGGGTTCGTTCGACGGCGAATTGGTCGTGGATGGAACCGGTGATGGCTTATTTGATGGCGCAGCAGAGGGATTTCTCGTTGCAATCATCGTCATAATGGAACCACCATCGATGTCCACCTGACATAAATTGTTGGACAATAAGAAGGACGCACGATGGAACGCTAAGCAGAAATACTTGTGTTTCTACTCAAATCAAAAGCCTTTTACCGTGACATTGAGCACAGTCTTGATTTCAGCCTCGAATTCATCGACGCGTTGCAAACTCAGCGTGGAATTGTCGAGGAATAAAGCCTGCACATGCAAGATACGCCGAAGTTGAAGTAGTATGTAATAGTTAATAATTCAACAAAAATAGATGCTTTGAAGGGTGTGATTTGTATCTTACCGCCGACAAGTATCCACTGTTGGCCAAGGACTGAGTCACATCGAACGAGACGAACCAAAGATAAAAAGGCTTTGTCGTTGGTGATGCAGTAGGCGCCAGCATGTTTGGAGCTTTGGTTGGAGAGTTGCTTCGAAGTGGCGTAGGGAAAGGGGTGGGAATTGCTGTAGGCAGCTGTTGCAACAAGCGTCGGCCCGTAGAAAGGACTAAATCATCGGTATAACTGTAGCTGAAGCTCGTTTCCACGAAGGTGACATCATACGCCTTGAATTGAAAGGATACAAATATGAGTCAGGAATGTTCAACAACTAAAAAATGGCATCAAATTTTAAATATCATATCGTAACTTTCGGAAAGGAAATATATATTGATGGGTGCTCATTCAACTTACCACGTTGTGGCATCTCTCAGTACAGTCCATGGCACCCGCTTCCGGCAAGCCGTCTTTGAGGCAGTCCTCTGCAGCTGGAAAGTGCGCGCATTCTTCGCAGGTTCCCGTGGCGCCGTCGTCAAAGTTGCAAAACAATAAGCCGTCAATTTCGCAGCCGCATGGACCCGTAACGGTGTCTCCAATAGCAAGATTGTTCACCAGAGAAGCGTCCACTCCAAGCTAAAACAATGTTGCCACCGGCCACAATGTGTATACGACAATTAGTCAAAAAGTAATGCTCAAGAGGTAAAATACAAATAATTTGAAAAGACGTTACGTTAAAGGGCAGATTCTTGTGTTTCACCTGGTTGGCAACGGCAATTTGCATCGAAGATGTATATTCAGGCTCTAATATTGCCTCGGTTAGCATATTGATTGTTGTGATCATTGTGAACGTGTCAGCGGTAGTGGGTGACAGTGAAGGCACAGCCGAGGGACGAGAAGTTGAGGTAGGTGATGCACTCGGCTGCTTCGTTGTTGAGGGCGAGGCAGTAGGCGCCAGCGTCGGTTGGGTTGTTGGTTTGGGCAGAGGCTTATATGTCGGGGCGACAGTAGGCGAAGCCGTGGGTACAGGAATGGGAAGCGGACTCGGAAAAGGCGTTGGCCTCAGAGTCGGTGAAACTGTGGGAGCAAGAGTGGGGATTCGAGTCGGCACCGGCCATGGAACTGGAGTTGGCGATGGCGTAGGGCGAGGAGTCGGTCGAGGAATGGGCGCAGGTGTCGGTCTACGCGAAGGATCTGGCGAGGGCTTCAGTGATGGATGTGATGTGGGCGCCGGTGCCGGCTTTTGTGACGGAGTTGTTGTCGGCTTCAGCGATGGAACTGGTATTGGGTCAGAAGTAGCAGCCGCGGTTGGGGCAACAGAGCCACCGCACACGCAGGCCTAGGAGCAAACATCCAACAACACAAATCAGGCACGAAGAACAGATACAAATCAAAGAAACGCGAGCTGATAACTCCTCACAGCTTACGCACTTCAGGCTGCTGCCACAGGCGTAAGTAGAAAAAGAAGCGATGCGAATGGTACATGAGTCAAACATGCAATCTAAAGGTCTCAGCAAGTGGGGGGCGGGGGGAGTGGCATGAATCTGGATCATTGCCCAATTACCGAACGGTGGATCGCTTCGGCTTCTGAGAGCACCTCGACTCGCATCGAGGCTTGGGCTTCGTCCCACTCAGAGGCTGTAAGGTGGCGGCGTGCACCAGTTGGCTCGAGCGTGAAATGCCAAGACGAGCTCGTCGCTTCAAAGCCTCCGAAGTCAAAGAGCCCGGCGGGAGCACCAACCGCGAAGTCGGCTGGCAAAGAAGTTACCTAAGTTCGATGGTTAAAACCACATGGAGAATGATTCAGACGAAGAAAGCTTGGCATTAGATTTTATTCTGATTAGTCTATGAACGGCGTCCGTAAACACTATCCCCCTTCAAATGTCAGCAAACGGAATAAATTGAAGAAGATACTATGATGGTGCTCACCTCGTAAGGCCCTTTGGTTATCACTACGCCGATCACTACAACAAAGAGCGTGGCTTGTAACGCTAGTATTCCCATAAAGAGGACGCGCAAAAGGCGCAAGACGACTGAAGCCATGGTAGCTGTGGGGGTGGGAGCTTTGGGGGATGCGCCACTGAAAGGAATATCACCGATGTCCAAGCTATGGCTGCCGCCGTCCCCAACATCATGCCGGGGCTCTGCACAAATCAAGGCAAATAATCCAAGATGGAATGCATGGTTATACTGGATTCACATGAGCCCATGCCTCGCACAGATACATATTTATTTTTGCCGAGAAAGTTGAGAAACAAAAACTGGAAGAAAATAAATACTCCGCCGTCACGTCAGCCGAAATGATGTGTGCGGCAGCAACGACGATGACTTTTTACAGAGCGCATTTTTAAACGTCAATATAACTTCACTCTTTATGTGTGTAATATGAGCTCACCTCTAGAGGTCTTCATCAACGCCGGCCAGGAGCGAGCTGCGCGAGTTGACTTTCAACCGGGCCGGAGGTGGCCAACAACAACAACCAACACCAAAAAAATCCACAAAAATTACATTTCAGTCCTGCTTGGGAGTTCTACATTTTGTGTGTGTTCTGATATTCTGCAGAAACGAAAAGCTGCTGCTGACTGCTGACTCCGACTCCGACTGCACAACTACTGTATGTAACGACCAACCACCAAAGACGATCCTTACATCCTTATTACAGTACAGTATTCTCTATTTGGTACTATCAAGGGTATCGACATAGATGCCCTTGGTATTATACTGTACGTAGGATTGGTTAGGAAGTTAGGATCCCCGCGGGAAAGTCCGTGGAATTCCCGCTGAAAGGAAAATTCTTACCACTCAGACGTGGTTTCCGCGACGGGGTTTTGGCAGTGACTTTATGACTATGGCACGGAAAACCCGCGGAAATACCGCGGAAATACCATGTAAAGTAAATTTTTTGAGACAGGCCCTGAAGGGCCGGCATGAATAGGCTAGCAGGTAGAGAAGCGCGGAAACGGGAATCGCAAGCAGGTTACGGGTTGCAGGTTGCGGGTCGGAGGCATCAGGAATACAGAAGATCCCCCCCCCCTGGACCTGTATCATTAAAGAATGGGCATAAGTATTTCTTTGGCAAGCTTAGCTCAAACTATAGACCTTGAACTTTGATCTTCGAGTATATACAGAAGTTGAGAACCATAAAAAAGTAGCACGAAGCATGGAGCTACTACGTCGCTGCGCCGTTTTGTATTAACAAGCAAGGGTGCGATTTACGTACACGCGTAATTAACGCGCCTCGCGCTTAAGTTTCACTTCACGCGCGAATTACGCGTAATTAACGCGTATTTTACGTGTGCTTTACACACGGTAGAAGCCGTTTTGTTCTTGGTGTCCTTTGGTAGTGCTGTGCTCTTCCCACTTGACTTTTCTACTTCCTATTTGACTAACCCACTGCCAATCCGCTTGTGCGCTGGGCATGGTTTCTGCCCAGAGGAAAGTGGTACGCGGGCGGGTTTTTGTGACGCAATTTACATTTACGTCTAATTGGTGAAAATTTACGGCGTAAGTCGTAACCTAGTTAATCAGAAAAAAACCGACTGCTGGCTGAACACCCAGCTATTTGCCTCTTACTTCTGAGTGATATGTGATATGGAATTGCTTTAACGATAGCAACAAGCACAGTTGAAACCTACTTTCGTTTCCAGGAAGGCGTTCAAGCGCCGTGCTTAATTGCTCATTGCTCATGCATGGACTAAACTGCCTTGCTGACACTGGCATCAGCGGAGTCCGAGTCATCGTCTGCCTCCACTTCATCGGTTTTCGTAAGCACCGACACCAGGCCCCGCAGCTCCGAAAGTTCTCTCAAAATTTTGAGCCGCTCCTTGGTATGATCCCGTCGCAACCTATTCGCGTCGTCGTAGAGCTTCGACACCGGCACATGGCTCCCACCGTTTACGAGCCCAAGCTTGATCATGTCTAATTTCGCCTTGTCGAGGCCTGTTTCTAGGCGCCCTGAAGACGGGGCACTACTTTGGCTGTGATGCTTCTGGCCACCTGAATCATGAGTGGTGGTGGTGGTGCTTTCGTCTCGAAGGCGTTGGCCCAACCGAAGGGGCTTGCCCGCAGCGCGCGTAGCTTCTTCGCGGCGCCGCTGACGCTCCACTCTTCTTGCTTCTTCCTGGTTGCGGGCTTCCAGCTTGACCTGCTTGGCGGCCGCTTTCGCCCTCGCGGATTCTGCCACGCTTAAACTGGCACTGACGTCACCGTTCATCATCGCGAGCTCCACCAAGGCTGCGTCGTCGTTGGCACTTTCGTCGTCGTCGTCGACTCCACCGTTCAGTGGGAAACCGTCTCTATCCTCGTCATCGTCGCCATCATCATCAGAGGACTCTTTGCCCTTGAAAGCCTTCACGCTGCTGCCGCGAAGTTTCAAGCGAGCCCTTGTCTCTGGCCCGCCGTCTCCCAGCAGGGATGACTCCACGCTCAAATCATCCGTGGGAGCGTCGGGTCCGTAATCCACTTCGACCTCGTCGTCAACACTTTCGTCGTCGTCGCCATCGTCGTCGTCTTCAGATCCTTCGTCACCATTACCGCCGCTGCTGGTGTTACGCTGCTGTTTCTTCTCTTTCTTCGATTCTTTCCTCGAAGACGCTGCCTTAAGCGACCTCCCTCGGCTTACGGAACCTGCAGTTCCTGTTTCCTCGCTCTCTAACGAATCGTTTGCCTCTTCACCGCTGATCATGGCCTCGCGCCCAGCGCCCCACGGTTCCTGCGGCGCTTTCAAGCGATTGAGCGCGTCATCTCGGACTCGCCTCGCTTCGCGCTGGGCTCGTGCTCGGTCAAAAGGGTCGGCCCCAGACAAATGAGGGTCGCCCACCGAGGCATAGCGCCCTTGCCAATAGTCGAGGGGCATTTCCGTGAGCGCAGTCTTCGCAGGTGCTGCTTTTGATTTTGCTTTGTTAGCTCTCTTCGCCTTGCTCTCATTGTTGCCATTCCCCTGGGTCGCATCTTTCTCTTCCTCTTCGGGTGTTGTCGTGGATGCAGCTGTTGAAGCCAGATGATTGGCATACGCAGGCTCCACGACCAGTTCTCGCACCATTCTCTTAAACTGATGCAACTCACGCACTTCATCATCCAAGAGCCTCAGCTCAGCTACGGTCTGCTGGTGGAGCCGCTCGGCAAACAAGTGCACCGGGTGCAGCTTCTCCCCGCCGTGCACCACGAATTGCTCGTCGCCCACCACTTTGGTCCAATCGAAAGACTCGAACTCGTACTCCACCAAGTTTCTCTTCTTGGCCGCTTTCAGCTCTTGGGAAGGCGTCCAAAGGGCAACGCGCGCGTGCGGCCTTAAGATGCGCCACGAGGGCACGTGCAACACCCGCACGATTGGGTCAAACGACACGACGGTGGCGCGGGCGGCGACCTGGCTGGCGACCACTGCAGCGGCGCTCTGAGCTTTGATTTTGGCTTCCGCAGCCTTGTGCAGGGCCGCTTGTTTCTCACTCGCCGACACTTCCACCCCAAACCAACCGTGCAAGCTCACCGCTGCCGTTCGACGTGCTTCGTTCGCCGCTTGCAAACTTGCCACTTCAGCAGCATCGAGCGTCGCCTGCTTGTCCTGGTGCGCCAAAGTGCCCTTGTCCTTCCACCAAATGAGCTCGTCGTACTTGGCTTGCCCGTATTGGGCCTTCACCGCTTCTAACTTGGCTAAGTACTGAGGCGGCAATTTCCCCGCTTTCTTGTTCGTCGCCTTGCTCCCAATAGTCAACGGAGAAGCAGTGCTTTGGTGGCTCAAGCGCGCAGCCTTGTCTGCAGCTTTGGCCTTCAGTTGGGCTCGGAGCACGTGTGGGTCGTCGTCGGCGTTCGGGACCGGTTGCGCCGCCGCCAGCCGACGCTGCTTCCGTCGCCGTGCCTCCATCTCCTTCGCTTTCTTTGCTTGTTCTTCGGCGCCTACGACTGCCGTGGCATCGTGTCGCGCTTGGCCGCTGAAAGGCACCACCGCCAAGGCATCTCCTACCCATCCTTGTAGTGCGCCCAGCACCGAATCTCGGGCTCCAGACCCGCTCCCCATCTCTTCAATGGCTCTGCCCTCGGGATTGGTGTTGCAGAAATCATGGACCCACCCTGTACCATCGGCCAGCTCATAAAACGCCATCTGAAACTCGCGGCCCCCATGGCCTATGACATTGCTGTAGCGCAGCACAATCCGTCGCTTGTAAACAAAGGTTTGGCCCGGGTACAGCAGGTAGCCTGCGGGAGTGCCGGGGTAGTCGGGGACCAGCAACACGTCCAAAGGTTGAGGCGCCCAGGCCGCTACCTTGGCCTCGGACTCACCCGCGGCCAAGCGCTGTGACGCCTGCGCGACCCGCCGCATTTGCCGGTAAGTGGAAGCGGTTTTCCAGCCATCCAGTTGCACCGAAGGCAAGGCCCGCCGCACCCGCCGCTTGGCTCTCGCGCGGGCTTGCCGGGCGGCGTCGCGCTCTTTGCGGGCCGCGCGGCGGTCGGCTCGGTCTGCTTTGGCGCGCAGCTTGGCGAGGAGGCCGCTGTCCTTAGCCGCAGCATACACTTTGCTCAATTTACTGTCACTGCTGTCGTTGTCCTTGCCACTACTACTTTTGGTCTCATTGCTGGCTCTGCTGCTGCCGGTAAACTTGCTCACCCCATCGTTGATCATCTGCCCCGCGGATGCTGCGGATTTAGCCAGCGCTTCTGCGGCTACGGCTGCTGCCCGCGCGGCTGCTGCAGCGGCTGCGGCTTCTATATGTGCTTGGTCCGCGGCTCGATCTGCGTCGCTGATTTCGGCGAGTTTCACAACCGTGCCGAGCTCCCAGCCTTTGCCGCCACCGCGGTCCACCTGCAAAGTACACGAGAAAGCAAAGAAGGAAAGTCGCGAAGAAGAGAGGAATAAAGAATCAAACCACAATCAATAAGAACAGCATTTGTGGCAAACAGATCGAGCGCCCACAAAAGATGAGAGCAAACACCTTCAAATCAACAAAAAGAACTCCTTACTAATTCATTACCTCTACGCGGTCGCCAATGGCCCATTTCTCCACTTCTTCGTCGTCCGACGACTCCGACTCAGTGTCTGCCAACTCTTGCACTTTCGGCTGCACTACCCCCAGTCTCGCCAGCCGCGCCAAACGTCTCCTCTCCCGCTCCATCGGCGTCTCGGCCGAGCGCGAGCCCGTGTCCAAGTAAAACCTCCTTGCTTCTTCCAGCTCGGCCGTGGCTTTCTCTGCCGCTAGTTTTGCGTCCTCCGCTGCTTTCAGCTGTTTGGCGACGGCCCGCGGCGACGGGCCTTTGGGCTTGGCTGCTCCCACCGCCACCTTCGCCGACTGCCACAGCGCCTTCACCCCCTTGCGCACGCTCATTTTCGACAAACGCGCTGCCAAGTCCTCGTCTTTGCCTGACTTAGCATCCGCCTGAGCATCTGCCGCTTGCTGCCTGGCCGCGGCTTGCCGCTGTTCTAGAGTAGCCAGAGCGGCGAGCCGTTTTGCGCTTCCCTCGTCGAAACCCAGCGGATGTTCCACTTCCGTCATGCGAGCCACGAAATCCGCTTCGTTCTCTGCTCGCGACTGCTTCGGTTCGTCGTCTGCGCCTGTTACTGGGGACGTGAGCTCTTCTAGCATCCGCGCTTGTTCCACGGCGTGAGCTTGCGCGACGCTTGCGGCCTCCTTGGCGATGGTCATGGCCTGCTTGGCGACTTCTACAGGGTCAACGCGGCTGATGGCCTCCGCGGCAGCGGAGGGGTCTAAATCTTTCTCAGGGTCAAAGGACGGTAAGCTAGGCGGCTCAATGGTTGGAAGCGTCACTTGCCGAGGGTCAAATTTGGAAGGGTCCCACCGGGTGAGCGCCAGCGGTGGCGGTAAGAGTGCGTCAGTTTTGTTCTCAAACCCCGTGCCAGTCATGTCGATCTCTGAGACGTTCGGTGGAACAATCGGCAACCCGCCCATGCCGCCGCGAACTCCATTGCCACTATCCTGGCCGTCGCCCTCTTCCTCGTCGCCAGAGTCGTCGTCGCTATCTTTCTCCACTACTCCAAAGTGCGCAGCAAAGGCACCGGGCTCCCCGTAAGGCTGGTACTCACCTAGGCCCGTCTCGTCATCTTCTGACTCGTCGGAGTCGCCTGGCTGCACAAACTGTATCAAATCTACCACGCCTCTACCCACAGGTGCTGTCCCCTTAGCAGTCAGTTGCGCTTCCGCATGCGTGCGCATATCATCAGCGTAGACAGCGTCTCCACCATCGTCAGGATCATGCAGCAAGCTTGACACTAAATCCGCCACGAATGGCTGCCGCTCCTTCTTGCGCACCTGTGCTGCGGCATGTGTACTACGCGCTGTGAAAGCACGCTCGGTTGGGGGAGGTGCTGACGGCTCAGGTGGCCGGGGCGGCGCCAGTGGTTGAGAGACACGCTCGTGCTTGACCAGCTTGATTTCTTCGCGCATTTCGTCCTGGAAAGCCGCCGACGCGGTGGAGACATAAGAGCCTCCGATGCCAGTGGAAAACATGTTGTCTTTGGAAAGAGCTGGCTACTTATCTATTGAAAACCTTTTAGGCCAGAGAGGCTACAAGTGTATCAAGACGCCTCGAGAAGTTCCGCTCCCCCATCGTGAAAGTTGAGCATTGCAGGAGATCACTGATTGGCTGGCTACGACGATGTTTCTTTCACTCCCTAATGTGGTAGATTTCTCCCGGAAACGGAAGCACCAAGCACCAAGCAACGCACCAACTGCCAGCATCAGAAGGCGTGGGCTTCGTTTCAGGACGAGGGTTTGCGCAGGCTAGGTTGCCGTCTTTCGGGCGAGACGAGTCTTTCATCGACGTTTTTTGCCAGAAATTTTCTTTCATCCTTTGCGTAATCGATACCGGCGTTCAGGGTAGTGCAACTTGTTGAGAAGACGACTCATCATGGCCTTCATGCAACATGAAGACACGCCAAGCCCTCGAGAACGCTGGCGAGGCGCTGACGGCTACAGCCGCGTCTCTGACGAGCACAATGGTTCCATGCATAAATCGATGCACAGCCACGACAGCAGCAACCACCCACTCTTCATGCATTCGCGGGAGCTCTTAGGAGGGCTAGCAGGGAAAGGACGAGCTCAGGCAGCTAAATCCAACAGGAAGTTGGCCTCGCTCACAGAGACATTCCGCGACGAAAACCCACGCCTGTATGGGTTACTATACGACATCTGCGACGCGGTTGCGTACATGGGCTGGGATAATCCCTGTGGGTTTTCTCGTAGCGAATGGCTGAGTGCGACCTTTCTGTGCTTGATCGCTTCCATCGCGCTGCTGGTGCCTGCGATCGTGGGCCTGAGCTTAGGGTCTAAAGCACAGCTTCAAGACGTCGCGTGGGCTACCAACGGTGCCTACAGCAACGGCCTCTGGGTGACTCCAGCAGGGTAATAGTCAAAATATTTGATCCGCACTTGTGTGCAGTCGGCCGGATTCCACTTTTAAAACACCACGCCTCTTTTAACATTATTATATTGAGAGCATCATATCAAGCATTTCAGGCGTGCGTTGGCTGTGTACTCTGTATTACTTTCGCTTCTTTTTCTTCTTCTTATCTCCTCCAACACATCAGGTACACTACCAATGCTTTTGCTCCCGCTGACCTCGATCGTTTGAGCTACACGGCGCGCGACCATTACCAACTCGGTAGCTTAGGCGACCCCGTCTTAATCAACGGCGACTTGGTGTACGGCTACGATCCTACCGCAGGTGGAGTGGCGCAAGTTTACCCGCCAGGGTTTGATCGCCCCGGCTTTTACGCCTCTGACCGCCCGCAGCGCCGCCGCACTACAGCCAGTGCTTTACCTCATGAAGAAGGTGTAGTAGCTGAGGTGGCTTTGGTTAAGGCTGCCGCTTTAGAATACCCTTTAGTTGACGCGAACGAGCAAAAGAGCGACCGTAAAGCAAGTAGCCGCTTACGCGGCAGCAGCGAAAATAGTGCAAGTTCTACTGGGGAAGTGTATTATGCGGATACTATCGCGCGCGATCGGCAGTTGGGCTGGATGCAAGATGACGAGTTAGAAGAGCATTTGATCGACGGCAGCGGGCAAGCGCCAGGCCACCGTACCGTGATCGTGAGCTGGGCTGCCTGTGCCTGGGGCTTTGGTGCTGTTGACGACGTGCAAGATCCACTTCGGGTAAGCAAGAAAGTTACTATTGTAGGATGTGCGGAAAAGCCCATACAAGATTGTTTAAGAATTTGTACGCTTACTGCCTACGCCTCATAACTCCTATTTAACGTTACTGTAGGTGCGCGAGCGGTACGTGAAGTACATGGCCTGGGCAGGCTTTCTAGAGCCTGCTACACACGTAGAGATGGGTGGGGATTGGCCGGGCGTGTGCCGCGCATGTGCCAACGCCCAATGGTCCACCGTTACACTGGTGGTGTGGTCCTTGCTGGCAGCACTGCTGGAGTTGCGGTGGTTGAAGTTGCGGCTCAGCCCCAAGCGGGACACTTCCGGAGACAAAACCATTGTCTGTCTGTGGGGCTCTCTGGCGGGCTTGATCGCGACTGCGTGCACAGTGAGCACGTTTGCGCATGGTTGCTTAGAGGCCGTGAGCTCCGTAGGTGGCGTGGGGTTTGGAGCTAGTCTAGGCCCCGGGTCCTGGTGTGCCGCCGTCTCCGCCGTCTTGCGAGGCCTTGGGTTGTGCTTGCAGCTTGCCCTGAGAGCAGGCGCCCCTACACCTCCGCCAGACTTCCAAGAGTTGCCACCGCGGCGCGGGAATGCCCGGGAGGATCCCCGAGGTGTCTACCAGCGGGTGCAAAGCGGCGCAGGAAAAGCGATCCGTCGCACCTATGCCATGGGCAACAAAGTAGTAAACCACTCGTCGTCTGCAGTGTGGGGTTCGAAGAGTAGTAGCAATGGTGGTGTTGGTTTTAGCAGTAGTCATCTGCCTGAGCGTCTCCAAGAAGAACAAGAAGAACTTCGGATGGACCAGGGAGAAGCGCACACTTATCAGTCCTTTGTAGACTATTATGGGTGCGTATATATACTTTACTTCCTTGCTATTTTGCTTTAACTGACCTCCTCCGTCATCTTGCTTGCTTTTTTGTATGTTTCTGCATCAATCCTTCCACTTATTTGTTTAATTTATTTCCTTGCTCTGGTGCCCCTTTTTTATGCTATTCCAGGCCTGAAGCCGATGAGAAGTGGGCACTGGCGGAAAGAGTTCCGATGCAAGCTCAGCAAGCCACTGCTTCGAATGATCTATGGACGGGTGAATACCGTGCTTATGACCATCCGAATGGCGGAGGCGGTGATGGCGTAGGCAGTTCGAGTGAGTCAGAGCTAGGCGACGATTCCAGTAGTAGTGAGACCAGCGATGAGAATGATGATCAAGCTGCTGCAGCTGCTCAACAAGGTCCTGTCGAAGACCAAGAAGAGTTGCGGTACGACACTGATGGCTCCACGCACACTTTAAGTGCTTTCACCGAGTACTACGGCCCCGAAGAAGGTGCGCGCTTGTGGGAGTTCGCAGCCATTGCGAGGCCTGCTGCTACTAGTGGTCCATTTGCCCCCTCCTCTTCCTCTTCATCCCGCGACCCCATGAAAGAGAAGCACCTTCATGAAAGCGGAAAAACGAGCAGCCGCCGAACCCACCGCAACGAGAGCCGCGCTGGTGGCGGTGCGATGAGAAGCCGTCCCATGGAGCCGCCTGCCTGGTCGCGTTTTGTAGCACTGCAGCAGCGCACCACGGGCAACGCTCCTATGGACGACCGGGATCCTCGGATCGCCGCTGCGTTTCAGTCCTTTCTCGAAGCTGAAGCCGAGGCCAACGCGCTGAAAGAGAAGGAGCAAGGAAGAGCGCGAGTTGCCGCGCTAGAGCAAGCACTAGAGACACGGCGCGTGAAAAGTCCGGTAAATGAGTTTGACGAGAAATTGATTGCGTGGAAGACGTGCTTTACAGTACTTGCTTCTTCGTTTGCCTAATATCCTATTTTTTACGTTCTATCAATTTCTTTTTTCCCGTACTTATTTAAATCGCCATGAATCATTTGTTTCTTTCTATGCACATCATTCCACTTCTTCTCTTCTGCACACATAGTCAAGCCAAACTGGTTGGCGCAACGAAGTGAAAGATCCGTCCACCGGGAAGTGGGTTGAGGACACCAAAGCATTCCGCCAGCAGCGGCTTCTCTTGCGGACCAACAACAAAAGTAGGGCTTACTCATCGCCACCAAAAGCCAGCAGCAGCCTCACGAGTACGAGGTTGTCACCGACTGCCTCTTCACCTAGCCCCAAGAAGCATAGTGCCGAAGCAAACGTGTCCTGGGGGGACTTGAGCGCCGTTCGCAACTCTTCTTCGCCTCCAGGAGCAGCAGGAGCAGCAAGTTTCAGCCAATGGGAGACGCCCCAGACGCGAGGAGCTGTAGCCACGGAAGGACCAAGGAGCTCACCTCAGAGTTCGCCTCGAAGCCTCAACAACGCTTCCATCTCTTCGTCGTCGTCGTCGTCGTCGACTGCGAAAGCCAACGTCAAGGCCCAGTTTGAGGGATTGAACGAGCAGGAAACAGCTGACCTCAAGGCTGCTTGGAACAAAATTCTCGGGTAAATGGCCAAAGTAAACTTTTGTTAATAATGGAGTATATCGAATTCATCGAAAGGGCATTCTATTTCTCCGTCAAATTATTCTCTGTTAACTTTCGCAAAGGTTTCTGTTATTTGATATGTTGCTCTTCTTTTTACCTTAAACTGACCGTGGTGAAAACGTAAATTAAATCTCAATTCAGATTCTTGGCGCGTGACAAAGAGGCCCCTTTGAAGTTTGTGAAGTTTTTTAAAGCAGCGCAGGCAGAAGAAGCTTCAGCCAGTAACGCAAGCCTAAGCAACAGCAGTAGCGGGGGTTCGTCTGCTGGCGTGCCGCTGGAACGGCTGGTGCGGGCCCTTCGGGACATGGGCGTGGACCTTGCTCATAACGAGGCGCTGATTTGGCTCGAGAGGCAAGACTCCGATGGGAGTGGCAGAATTACGTTGCCTGAACTCAGCCAGGCCATCGCGACAGCTGCACAAATGAAGCAGGCGTTGGCATAAAAGTTCTCAACGCAAAAATCCTAAATCCTTAGTTCAGGAAGGAAGGAAGAAATTCGCAGGCTAAAGAAAAATAGAAGGCTTAATTAGTAATCAGGACCAACCACTGACCATAAATTTCTTCCACATCGAAAGTTGAAAGAAAACAGGAACTCAAAATCTTCACAGAATTAACTGTAACTGTTATCTAAATTTTCTGATTCTATATTTTCAATTTTCAAACTATTGTTTATATTTAAAACCCATAGGTATAGGTATTTGATATCGTTTTGTAGGATTAGGAACTTAGCGATTCCACTTCTATTTCCGATTTTAAGCCCAAGTTGTGCGTGGTATTAGTAGCGTTCCAATGTTCTGCCATAAATGGCATACTAGCATACCAATTATATATCCAAGTGGCAATGTTACTGCCTATGCCTATGTGTACTATGCAACACAATTAGCCTTCAAATCAAAGTCGCAGTAACAATATTCAATTTTGATATGTTTAACGGATTCTCATCACTGTAGTGACGACTTTATCTCAATTATGAAGTCTAAAGCTCAACACTTGCCAGGTACTCTTTCAGGAGTGCCACTGATCGGTCGTAGCTAGCCACCGTAGCGTCAACATTGTTCTTTTTCTTGGCCAGCGCTAAAGTCGCTTCGTACTCTTTCATGAACGCCTTGAACTTTCTCACAGTAGGCAGCGTATCTGGTGATGCTGTGGAATTACTTCGGAACGCATTCGCAAGGAGGAAAGCTGCACCGAGAAAATCTTCAGCTGGGCTATTTTTATCCCCTGCGAAAAAAGGGGCTGCTGTCAATTTTCCACTGGCAACCGCATCTCCGAGGCCCATATAAGCTTCAGCCCCTTTTGTGACGCGGGCCGAATAGCGCTGTTTAGCGCGAATGAGATATGCACCTCCTGCTGTGGCTCCGCCGCTCGCAAACGTAGTTGCTGGAGCGAAAGCAACTCCTGCGCCACCCGCTATAGTTGAAATTAACATCGATCGGCGTAGCATAGCTTCAGGCTCCTTAGCCGCAAGAGATCCGAGACGAGTAAGCGGCCGCGGATGCAAGGAAATAAATCCATGAACTGGGAGACAAAGGAGTAGCAAGAAGGAAGCTGTGTTCATGGCAGCGTGCATCTTCAATGAACGCCTCGCCTCTAATCCTCTAATAGCTAAGCTCAGATTTTTCACATCAACGAAGGAACGAAGAATTGATTTCTCACAAGATCGGATCATCACCTGCGGAAATATATTGATTTGCTCTAATATCATACTGAGAAGCCCAGCCGATAAGTAAAAGCCGATCACCGATCAACCGAGAACCGAGAACCATGAAGCTAAGTTAAAAAAAATAAGCTAAGACATCTGTCATATGTGAGCTATAGCTCCTGTCCTTGGTCCTTGGTACTACGACTCTACTACCCTGAGGTAATAACTTGCAGGTTGAGCCGCTAACGTTACGGATCGTTTGTAGCCTTTGTTGGGCTAGCGAGTTACTAAATCCTGTGTACCGTACACTTTTTTTGAAATCGACAACCTCGTTTTATCGTGCCATTCAACATACGAGTACTCCTTATTACGAGACAAATCCAAATATATAAGCTAGGATCATGTCAGTTATAGTCCTGGACTAGAACCTCAGTTGAGGATGTGTATAATTAAGTAGAAGTAGGATTTAATTCGCGTGTCTGACTTACTTTAGGTCTAGCTTCGAATAGCTCTTTCGTTACTGAAGAACCGCACGGGTCTTCGAAAATGGCAGCGGAATCACAGTACTTTGGCCACTCAAATCCACGTTTCAATGCAGAGGCTGGCATGGAGGTTATTGATCGGTGGCAATGGCTACCAAAACTGTCAACTGGGGCATATTCACCGCCTCCTCGCTGCTCGCACGCTGCTGCCTCCATCAGTGAGACAGAATTTGTTATTGTAGGTGGCGGTGTTTGTGAACCCAATCCCAACATCGATGAAACTGGCGGTGATGAGGATATTGAGCACACGTGGCGTCATTTTAATGACGTATGGAAATTCAGCACACTCGATGCGTCATGGGAACGCCTCGACGTTCCAAATGATACTCCATCGAGGGATAGTCCTACGCCTTTGGAGGCAGGAAATGCAAGTAATGGCGACACTGAAGGCCTTCAGGAGGACGCCATAAAATCAATGTCCCCGCGGCGTGGTCATGTCCTAGTGTATGACGCATCGTGTCATCAACTCGTTGTGTTTGGAGGCACTTCAGGCAGTACAACTAACGAGTCCTCACTAAATGACGTGTGGACATTTGACCTTGGGACACGACGTTGGGCACTTCAAATAACGCAAGGAGGTTCAGCGCACCCCCCACCATCTCATTTGCGGCAAGTCAGTGCCGACCGTGAAGGTCTACCGCGGCCTCGACGAGGCCAATCTGGCTGGCTTGCCCGCGGTTGCTTCTGGGTGTTTGGGGGATACACCGATCATGCTTGGGGGTTTGACCCCCGGCTGTGGTCACTTGACTTATCTACATGGGTATGGAATGTACAGCCCTTTGGGGCCCAGCACGAATACATGTTTCTCTCAAGCTCTGAATCATCGGATGAACCGAGTTGTACTCGTCGTCCGATTTCAGATTGGAATGGCCCCATGTTGGCCCTGAGTCCTGTTGCGCTAACCTCAACTCCTGGCAGTCTCAGTGGCGAGCCTGAAGCGGCTTGGTTCTTCGGTGGATCATCACCAACTGATCCATCACTTTCGAATATCTTATTTCGTCTAGATTTGGATACCTTCCAATGGACAGTCTATTCGGTACACAAATTTTTGGTCTCGATTATCTTAGCTCTTGAGTCAGCATATTGTTACTGAAATGCCCTCCACGACCAGTCCTTCAGCTCTTGTAATACTTCCTTTGCTCTTTCTCTCTTGAATCCTTTCAGTTTGACTCTACGGATGAACGAGTCAGTGCACCGCCACCACGCTTTTGCCACGGTTTTCTTTCCGTGGGTGCACGTTGCTTGGTAGTTTTTGGCGGCTCCGGTGCAGAACAAGGTGCCATATCGGACTGTGTGCACGTTTTGGACACGCAAACCTTACAATGGACTACGCTGCATGCCGGATCACCGCCTGCGATTGGAATTCAGTCAGCATCGGTACTTGATGTTCAGGAATCCGCAGAAGAGTCTATGGCGGTGCACAAGCCTTCTCCGCGCAACGGGTTCAGTTTCGTTCGGCTTGGCAACAAAATTGTGGTATGTTCGTACTTCGTGATATCTTTATGCCTCAGGTCCTCTTGTCGCTATCTTTCTCTTAAATTATGTTCGAGATTTTTTACAAACCCCACAATTTCATTTTGTTGCTGTCTACATGCCCGTACAGCTTTTTGGCGGAGGGGTTTACCCTACAGAATACTATAGTGACACTTGGGCTCTTGACCTTGACCTTCCACTCGTAATACCAAAATGCCGACCACCGTCCTGGCACACTTTATTAGCCCAATGTGACATGACTGCAAGCGAGATGGCTACAAATCAAACTCTTAATCTTGGTGCACCGGACTTGAAGTTGATATGCCCTGCTTTACTAGCGCTGGTTAAGAACTCCAGCGCTGATTCAGCGGAGGCGGGTGCTGTAGACCGCGCCTCCGATGATGCCGCGGTGACATTATGGGCACACCGCTCCCTACTGGCACAACGCTGCCCTTTCTTCAGTGCTCTTGCTCACTTTGCAGAGGCCACCCAGCATGAATTGGCCCTTCCAGAAGCACCTGCTCCGGCTGTGCGCGTTGCTATAAATTACCTTTACACGGGTATTCTTCGATGGAAACCCACGAAGCTCAATGGCGTGGGCTCAATGGGAGAGAAATCACGTGAAAGCGTAGGCGAAACGCCCGCATCACATTCGATAGATAGCAATACTAAGATTCCGAGCGTTAGGAAACCAGCAGAAGTTCAAGATTTGAATAGCGTGCCAGGAGATTGTGTAAACTTGTTAAGCGATGGACTGGAGCTGGCTCAATCAGTCCTTCACTTGGCTGGGCTTTGGTCACTTGATCACCTCAAACATCTGGTTGAGCTTGACATTTTAAGAGCTTTTAGCACACCAGCCGCAAATGGGAGCAATAATCATTCAGAAAATATTGATTCAAATTTCTCATTATCAACGCCTCCGGAGCCAGCAGAACGGATGGGAATTCACCAACGCCCGTCAGATTCGAGCATGAGGGCAGATGCGCACGTTATCGGAAGTAGTCACCTCATTAATAGCCGTGAGCGTCTCAAAGTGCCAGTGGAGCATGCCGCGCAGCTGCTTGTACTTGCTGACTGCTTTCAATGCCCACTTCTGAAAGAACATTCGCTGCATACACTCAAGCGACACGGGGCAGTGCTGACAGAGGACCGAATTGTTCGCCTCAAATCACCGACTGAAAGCGAGCAATTGGAAAGTTTTGACCAACTTGGGGATGGGCTTGCTCAAGAGTTGCGTTTGTACTTGAACACACTCCTATAGCTCTTTTGACACAGGCCCCGAAGGGACGGAAATAGCTCTTTTAGCTATAAATACTGGTGTACTCCCATGTTATGCAATAATTCGATTTCACGAATTCAGTAGCACTAACGAGTATGAATTTTGGCTCTTGGCATAAGCCCAAAAGGGTCAAAGGCATACTGGCAATTAGGATACAATTTCGGTGGCACTGCGATAGCAGATAGCAGCTACGGCTGTTTGCTGTTTGCTAATTATAAAGTAATAAGCACATGTTTCTGTTTGATTCCAAAATTCTAGCATAATTATAAGTCATATGTTATATTTTATTTTGAATTCGCCTGAACTGGCATGTGGCATGTGGCATGTGTATTTACCATGGCATTGGAAACTCAACGCCGCCACCTCGGGGTCTCGGGCCCACCAAGGGCGGCGATTCCCTTTTCCGCGGAATTCCCGCGCGATGGCTAAAAATTTCACTTCACATGGTATTTCCGCGGGTATTTCCGCGGGTTTTCCGTGCCGTAGTCATAAAGGCACTGCCAAATCCCGTCGCGGATATCATGTCTGATTGGTAAAAAATTTCCCCGCGGGAATCCTAACCTAGGGCCCGCCTCGAGGAATAAAAATCTACTTGGCTTTATTCTTCGGCTTAAAGTATGCCACAAAAAAGAATTCAGTAGTCAAAAATAAGGCACAGGATTTTCTATTGGAAAACCGATAGGGCTATTCACCACCACGTCTGGATATCCTTTCTCTTTAGCTTTCAGACACTGCAATGATGAGAAATAGACTGTACGAAAGAGGTGGCGCCTTCCAGCTTCCGACTGAGATTCCAAGAAAATTATTGGAAATTTCTTCTTTTTCGTTACAAGGAGGGTGTGGTGCTGTCGTCACAATCTCTCTGATTTTCTCGTTCAACCATGGTGATCAAATCGTGTCAAGAAGCTAGAGCTGTCAAGGTGACACAACATCATTCCAAAAGAGAATCAAAAGTATACTTCAAATTAAGCTCTCGCATTTAACCACACAATGGGCAAGAAGAACAATGCTGCAACCAAGGCTGAGATCATCATGCTGGTGCGTTCACACGTTGACACCCACCCACGAATTTCTTCCATGCACAATTCATCCCCTTAAAAAGATTCACTGAAGCTTCCCCTCACATTTGTGCTTCCCCCTGATTTTTCTAATGCCTTCGCCATCCTGCCCCTTAAATTGACGTGCCGTGTTACGCTGCACTTCTCTTTTTGTCAATTTCATCTTTACCAGAACATGATGTTCTGATAATCTTCAAAGATTCATCCCAATGTTTGACACGAATTTGAATTAGATCTTCATTTGCCTTCTGCCCCTTTCTCCCTCCCCCCTCCCCCTTCCCCACCACCCTAATGTTTTAACTTATGTTACGCACGTGCAGAAAAAGGAGGAAAAACTTATTCGCCAGCTCAAGGCTCAAATCACTTTCCACGAAGCGCGTGGAGGCAACCGCCCCGGCAAAGTGGGTGACAAGCGCGGGCACTGGAGCCCCAACCCCGAGTGGGACGAGGTGCAAAACCTCAAGGCCCAGATCACCCTCATCGAGGTCAACGCCAAGAACCGCGCGTGGCAAGAGGGCGAATTCAAGAAGGACCTCGGCCGCAACGTGGCCAAGATCGTCAAGGAAGAGGCGGCCAAGGTCAAGGAAGCCGAAAAAGCTCCAGCCCCCATGAGCTCGCCTACTTCGGTCACGGAAACGGGCGCTTTCCCACCGGCCATCGCCATCTGACTTCTTTATCTATTCCAACTGCCAAGAACTACCTTTCACAGCATGGCGCAGAGAGAAATACTTCCTCCATGCATGCATTTCAATGCATCTGCACCCATATTTTACATATCACAAGGCAAAATGCCTGGGTGCCTCCCTGCCAGAGCATACGAATGCACGTGGCCCTATTGCGTTTTATTCTGTGGCGATTTATCTCTTTTATTATACCCGAATTCACTACATCTCCATTTATTGTTTCGGACCCCGTTTCTGGGTTGTACGTATAAGTATATATATATAAGATCTATTAGTGCTAGTATGCCTTATTACTCTAAATCTAACGCAAATCTATCGTAGATTAAACAGTTGATAAGAAAAGTTTATTCACTTCCTGTAGAGGCTGAAAGTAATATGCCGTGTCTGTGTTCCAGGTTTGACCCCGTTGCCACCCCGGTGCGATACGCGATACGAAGAGCAAATTCTGATATCTGATATGATTATTCATACTCTTTTAAATTTAAAGTCAAGGCGATTTTACCAAGCAATCGCGACTACCACGTGGCAATAAGATGTATGGGTGGTATGTTTACATAGCAATTCAAGCATTAAAACAATAAAGTCCAATATTTTCACCTCAAATACAATAATTCCCCGGAAGTGAATAAGTCATTCTTATCAACTGTTGATCCGCATTGTTCAAAATTCTACATGGTTTTCTTTGCCCGAGGCCGCAGCAGCGTGCGTAACAGCGAGCTCGCCCATTAGAGGACCACTTCCAGCAACTGGGCTGCTGTTGCCTGCATCGCTGCGTGCATTGCCGTCTACTCCAGCGCCATCCTTCGATGGTGAGGCCTTGGTAGCGCTTTGATGGCCTCTTTGCTGCTGCTGGGCTGCTCCACTGTTGGTAGCGCGGGATGTCTTTTGTTGCCGCTGTGCCAGCGCGGCTCTCGCTTGCTTGCCGGCTTCGTGCGCGGCTTCCGCTGCTGCTTTGTACCTACATCAGAGACCAAGACCCAGGGGAAATAGCGGGAGGAAGAGTGAGCGTTTGGAGAGGTACGAGACAAATATGATAGCTAGTGTATGGCTGAAAAGCACAGATGTCGTAGTGGTACAATACTAACACGATCATTTGGGTATGAAGCAATTTCACATGTCAAAGGAAGCAAGTACTTAGAACCATGGACATTTGAAGATCTCACTTGGCGGTGCGGCGGCGCTCTTTCTCGAGGGCACTGGCCGCTGCCGCTCTCAGGGAATCGTGCTGCCGCCGCGCTGACGCTAGCGCTGCTGCTCGCTCGCTCTCAAAGTCCTTGGCGGCAGCCGCTTCTGCTTCTTGCCTGTTCAACCGCTGCTGCTCCATGGCCGCTACTAAGCTCGCATACTCCTTCTGGGCCTGCAACAGGGCTTCTCCTTGGCCCTGAGCCGAGGCCTTGGCTTCCTGGCAAGCGTGCTCCGCTTCGGCGCAGCGTGCAGTGGCAGATCGCAGGTTCGATGCGTCTTGCTCCCGGAGTTTTTCGGTGTCTTCGTGCTGTTTGGCCGCGCTCGCGCACTGCGCACTGAGCCGCTCGACCTTTTGCCGCAGAATACCCGCTTCGCTGTCGGCTTTGGCTTGCGCTGCTTGGGCGTCGTGCAATTGGGCATGAAACTTGCGCTTGGCTTCTTCTGCGGCCGCTTGTTGCTCCTTGAGTTTTGCCGACGCTTCAGCAGCTTGCCCTTGAGCTTGTTGCGTGGCCAATGCGCTGGCTTCTACTTGTTTGCGGCACTCTCGGCGGGCCTGCTCTTCCGCGGCGAGCGCCCTGGCTACCCGGTCAGCAACGCTCCTGCGCTCTTGCACCGCAGCTGCTTTCTCGCGTTCGGCACTCTCCACAGCTGCGCTCAGTTGCTGCTCGAGTTGGCGTTGCTGGTCTGCGGCCACTGCTCGCCGCCTTTCGCTGTCACGTACGACGCGGCGCTCCACCTAGGAGTAGTGTTAAGAGTAGGAACACCGCACGTAAAAAGTGAGAAGAATTGATGAGAATCGAAAGAATGAATACCCTGTGTAGATTTTTTAATACAGAAGTATTCTGCTAGTCAAGAAGGTCGAAAGACACGAAAGCTTAAAGAGCCAGCGCAAAAGAAGAAAGCCGCGTATTCGTTCAAAATCCAATGAAATCCCTTCATATTAGCTCTCACCTCAGCCAGCTCGCGTTGCTTTTCCGCAGTTTCATTTTTAGCATGCTCTGCTGCTTTCTGCTGCTCGATCAACGCTTCACGCAAGCCCGCGCATTCGGCTGCCGCCGCTTGCGTGGCCGCTTCAGCGTCGCTGCGTTGCTGCAGGGCAGTGCGCAAGTTCAGGTTCGCGTGGGTCAGCTTGGCTTCGGACGCGGCGAGCGCGGCCGTGGCGGTGGATGCTTCGCTCTGGCGGGCCTGCTCCAGCTGTTCCAGAGTTCGCCGCAGACGAGATGCTTCGTCCTGGCGCGCCACGTTCGCGTGCTGAGACGCCGTTAAAGCCTCGCGCAAGCGCTCCATTTCCTCGTCCAAGACCATGTCATTGGCGGAGGATCGGAGCTGGCTGCATTCGCGCCGCAAACTTGATACTTCGGCTTCAAAGACGGCTCGGTCGCTCTCAATCGCGGCTTTCACCTTTTTATTGTAAAAGTTGACGCGAAGCGAGACATAAAGGCAGATATTATCGCACTTCCAAATATTTTAGAGCTGTTGCAAATTTTCCTGCCCATTTCAACCTCTTCATCCTACTTCTTCCTCACCTGATCCTGAAACAAGGCATGTTCCGTGCGCTCACGTTCCGCATTGCGACGGCATTCCACGTACTGCGATTCCCATTTGCGCGCCTCCGCTTCCATGGCAGCTAGTTTCTCGCGGTGAGGTGCTTCGAGCTCTTCCGACAACTGAAGTTTGAGCAAATCCACATCTTGAGGCACCAGCTGGGTCTGCAACTCTCGGAGCGATTCTTCTCGTTCGGCGAGCTGAGCTAGCACCTGCGTTCAACCATACATCGAGACAAACGGGCACAGTGAAGTAAATGAACGACTTAAATTATGGATATTATCAAAAGGTATATTCTTGCACAAGATCAAACATGCGTTATGAGCTCGAATTCCATGAAACGTTTCGGGCCAAAAAAAAAACTCGTCGAAAAAGGATGAAGCTCTTGTCACCTCTTCGCGGAAAGATTCGTGCCGCGCATCAGTGGCCACTTGGCGCTCCGTGGCTGACAGTAACTCGCTTGCTGCACGCTGATACTTTGCACGCGTGTCAAGAAGTGAGGCCTTGCACCTTTCAAAATTTTGCGCGAGAGCTTCATTTTCGGTGCGGAAGGAGGCAATGATAACCCGGGCCTCAGACAGCTCAGCTGACACCTGCTGCACTTGCTGAAGGAGCGCACCATACCGACCGCTAGCACCTTGCCCGGGTTGAGTTGGCATACTAGCTGTTGAGTTACTGGCGTTGCCAGCATCGGCGCCTTCCTGTGAATGCTGCTCGTTTTGCATATTTGACGGTTAATAAAACAATCACACTCAAGCGTTCTTTACAGTCGTCGCACACTTCTATACCTACTAGAGCATAGTCGACTACGCTCAGGTCGAGCTAACCAAGTAATCGAGATACTATTTTGCCCTATTCTTTCATCTCTTATAATAATAAGCACTTGTCGCTTAAGCACTCGAGGTCGGGTGAGGAGGAAGGTCTACTTCTCGATGTGCAAGAATAACAGCAACGAGAAAAACAAACTGTTGAAAGCTGAAAGATTTCCTAATATAATATACAGCAACTCATAAGCTCACCAGCTCTTCAGCTGGTCTATCAATCTATCGGGCTAACGGCTAGGGGGCAATAAAAGGCAATGCAGCCAAGCAAATAGAGCAATTGAGCAAAGGCGTACGTGACTATGAACTCAACTTATTCAACAGCATCTTCCTATACACCAAGAAATTTGCGAACAAATGACGACCAAAGCTGCTGCAGTTACGGAAGTGAACGCAGTTTTGGATTTGACTGCAGCAACGACAAGCGTCAGGCGGTTTCACCTTCGCCGCTGCGTGCTTCACGTGGCCAACAAGGAGGCAAGATCGAAAGAAATAGCTATTCAAATGACAGTGGCGGCATGCGGAAATATAATAGCTCCGATGAGCTGCCTCCTCGACCGAACTCGAGCCGCCAATCCTACAATGACAACAACATTGGCCCACCTGATGCATCGCCTGTGCAGAGGCCAGCGAGTGCTGCCGCTGCTTCCACTCGTGGGATAGATTGCAGTGATGGAGCTGAGCAGCGAAGGCCATCAGTCTCTCGCACAGGGCGCCGATGGTCAACTGAGATTCTTGACCGGAATAAGCCAGACCCAGCATTCCCCAATCCTGTTTTTTTAAACGCGGATGGCTTCGAGAAGGTCACCCCACGCGAAGACTCGGCGCCCATGTACAGCTCCTTGACCGCGAACAAAGAGTTCCCTTTCTACACGTGCGTCGACTGCCAGCGCAGCTTGCCCGCTTGCCGGTTTACGCGGTCAGCCTTAGCGAAACATTTCGGGGGCGGTCGGCTCGGCCGAGCTACGCAAGCTGGCGTGAACGCCTACAAACCCTCCGACGACTGGGCTCGGTCAAGAAATAAATGCTGGTCAGACGTTCGGTGTGGGGTGTGCACGACGCGGCGCGAGGCCGCGCGATCGGGCGCTCGGCAAGCAGCTGCAGAATCGGAAGGAGCTGCTTTGATGAACGCAACTTCGAGAGGAAAAACAAAACCAGAAGAAGTTGCCTCAGGAGCAACAAGTGGCGCAAAGGATACCGATCCAGCAATGCCTTCAATTGAAAGGAGCAGAGTTCCTTCAAAGAAGAAGAAAGTAACCACCACTGGTCGTTCTACTACCTCCAGCGCTCATCCAGTAGCTGCCGCCGTGATTCAAGTGCGGCAGCAGCAAACAGCAGCACCAGTGACCAACCGACCAGAAGCAGTGCCATCACGGCTGGCACCGCACCATGTATATAAACCAGAAGACGACTTAAAAGCACGGGCGAAGGAGCTCATGCAAGGCCACAAGTCCTCGGGACAGCGCGCGCAGCCTCCACCTGCTCAAGCAACCCCGCTGAAGGTGTGGGAGGGCACGGTGCGAGTGGAGAGCACCGCTGCAGCAACCAAGTGGCACTCGGAGTTACTCCAGAATCGAAAGGGGCTTTAGCTCAGCTGCACTGGGTTGCATGTGTCCTCGCTGTTGAAGTTTCAGCCCCAGCCAAGTGAACGGTTCGGCACCAAAAAGGAAGTAGCAGTAATATTCTAGAATGGCCATGTGAGAAGTACAAATTACTTCCCGGCTCTCGGCTCTCGGAGTTACAGCAGTTACACAGACTGCATCTCGGCCATGGAGTGGGGATCGCCACTTCCATAGGCCTTAATGGCCTGTGGCTGATTTTCGGACATAGTACATAGGTATCTTGATTTTCTAATGAGATAAGATTCAGATTTAAATTTCAAATTATAATGATATGTTATATATAATGCATCAAGCGACACTTGACACTCAGCCCAGTCAGACTTGTTCTGGGAGGTTCATCGAAACGCGGCTTCATGTAACTTTCTATTGCTTCTTTGCAATTGGGGAGTATAATCCAATCCAGTCTAATCTAATCTAACCTAATTTGAACTCGATACCAAATGTTTCACGGAATAATCGAATAATTCGGGTGCGAAATATTATGGTTTAGCGCAGGTTTAGAGTTAAGTGAGGAAGTTGACAAGCATCATAAGTAGCGCGTCACGGCCTTGCAATTTGGAGCATTTTCTTGGTCTTGCCATCAGCAGCAAGAGGGGCATGGGCATCGTACAAAGCCGTAAGAGCGGCGATGTACTTTTTATGGTACTCATCTACCAGGGCATCCGAGGGCTTAGCACCGAGCGTCTCAGGCTTCGGCACCTCGATTGGTTTCCCAATCAGCACTGTCACTGGTTTTTGGTGAGGCAGTGGGGTTCCAAAGCGGCCCGTGAAGAGTGGCAGAGCAATGCCAAAGTTTTTCGCCAGCCAGCGGCGCGCGCCCGCTCCAAACGTGTAGGTGGTGTACAAGTCGGTCACGCCTAGGCCGTAGACCGGCACCAGAGGGGTGCCCCACGACAGCGCCAAACGCACAAAGCCCGTGCGGCCTTCCAGGACCACAGAGTCGACCCCTTGCGATGTCTGCAAACTTTCGGCTTCCCCGCCGGTGCAAATGAACAAGCTGCTCCCCTGCTGGCCGGTCTTTTTGTTTGGACCCAAGACTTTTTCGCAGGTTTTGCGCCCTGCATCGCGGTAGTGCATCGTCATGAAGAGCTCACGAATCACAGGGAGCTTGAACATGATGGTGGCGGCTGCGCCGACAATAGGCATGCCCGGATATGCGTCAAAGAAGGCGGAAGTGACGAAAGCAAACACATTGAGAGGCCAGCAGTGGATGCCGTGTGGGTGCACAGCAAAGAGGTACTGGGCATTTGGATCGATCGCTTCTTTGGCACCCGCCCCAAACTTTACAGTAATAGGGAAGTAAGAGAAGTGCGAAGTCCAAAAGGCAAGGGATTGGTCTTGCACCCAATTTCGCTGCCGAAAGTGGCTGTATCTTTTCGTGTCCGGAGGAGTCAAGTGCGACGAATCCTAGGGTGATATATAAAGAAAAGAAAAACAAGAACGAAACGAGATCATCGCAGCGTTCCGCAGACTACTATGATCTACCAGCAGCGGTGCTGGTAAGAAGTAATCAATAGATAGTGCAAATAAAGAAATTACCAGTTGAAGCACAACAAGGTAGAGTCCCGCTGCGTAGGGTAGGAACCACTCGAAACCGGAGAATCGAAAGATGAGATAGAGCACCGAAAAGGGAAACACGTAGATTGCGAAGAGATTTCCTATATGGAATTAAATCGTTTACAAGTTAGTACGTGTTGCTGTCAGCTCCCAAACAACCACAGCGCTACTAGTACTGTTAAGGACCAAGCAGTATTACCGATCATAAATGATGAGACCATTGGCTCTACGCTTGATGGTAACACTAGATGTAAAAATGCGGTGATGATGACCATGAGCTCAAACATGAATTGGCTTAAAAGGTTGAGTTCCATAGTTGCCGCTTGAACTACTGGCGTTGGGTTCACACTTGTCTTGGAGATAGGCCTTCCTGAATTCCTGAAGCAGCGAAGGAAGCAGCTACAGATATCTGTACCCGTGGTACTTATTATCAACACTTATTACAGGGGCCAGTTTAAACTAACCATTGGCACAGTAGCTGATTTTAGGCCAAAATGTGTCATCTCGGGCATGTGCGCCTGATTAGCTTCTTAGGTCTAGTTTGCGCTGCTTTGCTTTTCTTCTCTACCTGTTAGTCTTCTAATTCCGGCCCTTCGGGGCCTGTCTCAAAATGTGCCATCTCCAAGTAAATAAAAAGATTGACGAACGCCTTTCATGTGACTTTCGTGCGAAAATTCGAGAGAGATATGGTGTGACTTAAATTACATGCGAAATTCCGGAGAGCTCAGCCTCGAATCAACCCAAGAAACGCAGAAACCCCTAATGCTAGTGAAATCACTTTGGACAGCTACCATCACTTCCATGTTCCATGGCCACTCGGGCATGTGCGCCTGATTAGCTTCTTAGGTTTAGTTTTCGCTGTTTTGCTTTTCATCTCTACCTGTTAGCCTTCTAATTCCGGCCCTTCGGGGCCTGTCTCAAATCGGTTTGTCGTGATAGGATTTGGGCACTGAAAAATATAGTTTTTGACACCAAGGTCGCCCCTTTGCGAATGGCCCTTCGGAAGTAATTATATATATATATTTAGCAGGCTATGTTGGCCATCTGGGCCTTAATATACGCCAGTTGGCCCACTTGGTGGCCATTTATGTCTTGGCGACAAAAGCGCACATACGCCGGATGTGGTAGTCCATAATAGCGACCATATTTGTTTTATCACCTGGAAAAGGTAATGATTCTACGTGAATGATAGTAGAGGTTGCTCCTTCTTCATTTGCTTCCATACAATATACCTGGTTGGATACATTCACTTCATTTCCACTTAAATCTGTTGATTTATTCTTGATAAAATCAAATTTTAATTTTTCTACATCAACACTATCGTCTACCACGAAGTAAAAGTAATTACATGGAGTATATTGTCTGCTTTTAAATGCTTCATATAGTATATACATATATTATTTTTCCTAATTTTTTTTTTATTGGGTACCACATATTCAAAAGTAAAAATAGAAGCATTCCTCACTCTCAATCCGTCCATAGATGAACCAAATGTATTATCTCCTTCTTTATTACAATCAAGTGTTAATCTATATACCTGTCCGTTCCTTGCTCCAACCAATGTTCTAACCATGGTGGTGGAATATCGGTTGATTGCCGTTGCTCCTTCTGTGGTTGTATAAAATTGTCCGTATCCATTGAAATTATTATTGTCAAGAAATGGGGTTAATCTCCAATTCACCCTTCCTTCATAAATATCACTTTCTACACTTGACACGACAGTCACGATAAACAAATAAACTGTATTAGCTCCTGAAAGATTTCCAAAAGTGAAAAGTCCATTGGCACGAGTCACATAATTCCCAGTTAATGCTTCACTATTTGCCTCTACATTATAGGTGGTTAAACCATCTAAATCTTTTACAACATTGTTGATAAAAACTTTCTATTTGCTGTTCGTAATTTTCCGTTCATAATACAATCTGTTGTCGTGCTTTGTGTGGTGATTGTATTTGCTGTTGTTATACCAGATGTTGTTTGCGAAGCACAACTCAAAGCTGTAGTCGTAATTATTGATGGTTGTTCTCCGTTTAATGCCTTCTGTAATCCAGTCGTTCTAGCAATAGTTAAATCGCCATCACCTATAGTATTTTGTTTTGTTACTAATTGTGTGGTGGTCGCTTAATTAAGAGCAGAAATGACACCATCTGTGATACCTATATTTTTGCTTCCAACTAAATCACAAGATACTTGATTATCTGATAGGGTGATGTTTGTTCCACCTGTTATGGCATTTTGCTTTCCTTGAATAGATGATTCCACATCTCCAATCGTTGGAAGAATTGTAGAACTATTTAAATCTAAAATATTGCTCATAACTATTTTTGAATTTATATTTATTTCTGGGTCAAATGTAGATAAAGTAGCATCTGTTGTTGTAGAAATTGTATCGTTTATTATATTAGTAGCGGAGGAAGAATCTGAAAAATCCCCTCCGTATTTTACAATAGATGGGAAATTATATCTATAATTATCTGCTTGTGTGTTAATAATTGTCGTTGTTGCTAATGGTTCAACAAGGATTGGGTCATTGATGCTGTTGTATAGTTCAATGACAAGTCCTAATGCTCTAAATTGATATGTTATTCTATTATATAAAACTAATGCTTGAACATCATTAACAAAAGTTAGTGGAATGTTTTTGATTATCATGGCATTTGTATTCGTAGTGGGGTCACTTTGCGAAGCAAAACCTGATGTTAATGTGTTCTCCACCATATAAGGAATGACATATCTTATTGTGGTTGTTCCTGCATCACTGCGTGCTAATTCAACACCATTATTAGACCACTGGGCAAAATAACCTGTTAAAGAATTGATGTTTGGAGGTAATATATCAATGTCATTCACTCAACATTGGATTTCAGATATAATAATTGTTTCAAAATATGTTTCGTCCAATCTTCGTATGACAATTGTGTCAAATTGTTTGTATTTTTCATAAGTGATTAAACTACCAATATTCAAACTTTCATTTATGATTAAATCGTTTGATGTGATTGATGTTAAATTTAACGATGTGTTTTCATCTATTTCATCTTGTTTCGTTCCTAATTGAGTTGTTGTTGCTAATTCGGTAGCAGAAATGACACCATCTGTAATGTCAATATTGGTGCTTCCAACTAAATCACGAGATACTTGGTTGTCTACTATGGTGATGTTTGTTCCACCATATAATGTGTCTAATTTACCATTTATTTCAGTCAAAAGATTCGTTGTGCCTACTAAAAATGAAGTTCCTTCAATCGTTTTACCTGTTATATTTCCTGTTGTGGTGAAATTTCCTTGTTGTGAAATCGTGCCTAACACACTTGTTCCTACAAGAGTTGTATTACCTTGGGCAACAGAGAAAGACAAATAGTTCGCATCAAGATAATCGGTGGTTATTTGACCACCTGCTCCTAAACTTCCATAATTAGAAGGATTGAATACACTTTGTATTTTACTTGGAGGATTATAAATACACATATATAATAGAGTAATATAAAAAATAAATAGGTCAATTAAATATGGAAAAATATGTGAAGTGAGTGATCCTGAAATCGTGTTAAAACAATTGAAAAATTATTATGGAGATGATGTAGATTTGAATTATCATCTTCTAAAAATAAAAATACATGGTGTTTAATGAAGAGGGTAAAAAATTCTTTTTTGGAAGTTTGTTTTACACGAAACACAAAGACAAGAAAAGAAGAGATAACTTAAGAACCCGAAATAAGAAATGGAAGGATGCCGAGAAGTATACACCTGCTCATTTATCGTATCATTTGCTGTGGTAGTTAAAAAATGGGTTTTGCTTCTTCTATAAACTTGTTTTCTGGTCTTTCGTTAAACGAACGAACAATTATTTTTCCACCTCTGTTTGCGTGTCGTAATCCATTACCGTATTTTTTATCACCGTATACTTTCTTACCTTCTAGTATGTTTGGACTATGTTGAGCAAGAGGGTTCAAACTAACAATGAAAAGAAAGATAGTGGGTCAAAACGACTTCTAATATCATAATGATTTTTCTTTCTTCGTCTAGATAAAATAACTTGTGGTCTAGTCGCTCTATTTAAAGTGATCCGCTCTCTTGCTTTAGATGGGACGATTTCCGCTAATAAACCGCCTTGAGAATGACCTATCAGTGTGATATCTACTGGATCGTATTGTTTTTCTAATTGTGCTACTCGTTCTTTTGCTCGTTTGTATTGTGGAGTTAATTTATAAGCAGTTTCACCACCTATACCAAAAACCGCATGATTGCTCCAATCTTTAGCAGTGCCTTCCGTTCCACGAAGAGAAACTACTACTTGCCCACTTGGATGCTTGAATTCTGTCACTTCAGGTGTGTCCATAACTTTATCCCACCCTTCTACCTCACTTCTATCATAGGTGGATTTTATCATGGACTTTAATGTGTTCGCTTTTAAACCACCTCCTTTGACTACATTTCTCATTATATACTTAGTACTATATAGGATGAAAGACCAAGATAAAATAATGTATTACAAAAACAAGTATAACATAACAAAATTTACAACGTACGAAGATTCTAGACGATCTATTTATAATTATGAAATGTCAAACTTTATAGATATGGTGTATAAAGGCAAAGATAAAAATACACACGAATTTGGAATGTTTTTGGTGTCACTTTTATAATGGTGAATCAATGGGTAGAGTTTGTAAAAACGGTATGCGAAAGAAAATAATATTTCGTATTCTCAAGCAATTAAAGAAGCAGGATCAGCATACAACAGTAGGAAAAAACGTGGTAAATCAACATTGAGAGGTAAAGGTTTAGATGATTTGCCTGATGTTTTACAAAACCAAATTGTTGATCACATAGACAATAAATCCTTAGGAAATTTATTGAATAGGGTTAGGGTTAGGGTTAGATCGTAAAAGCAGACTTAAAGCAGAATACGATAGTTTGATACTTGAAGCAGATGAAATAAAAAACACAAGGCAATTTGATCGGAGAATGGAAGATGTCGCAGACCGTCTAGAGACAATGACAACACCGAATAAAATTTTAGCTATGGACTTGGTAAACATGGAGAAGTTTGAAGTAAGAGGATTCAAATACTTATTCAATGCGATAGACATGTCGTCACGATTTATATATAGCGTCGCTCTCAAGAATAAAGAAAAGGGTGAAGTATTAAAGGGTTTCATGAAGATATACAGTAATACAGTAAATCCAAAACAAAAGCGGTAAGGAGTTATAATGGGTCTGAGTTCATCAATGAACCATTCAAAGATTATTTAGAGAAAAATGGTATCAAACAGATACTAGGAGAAGCAGGAAAACCACAGAGCAATGGAATGATTGAAAGAGCGAATGCGACGATCAAAGAACTCATTGAAAAAGCATTGAAGTTGAACAAAAAATTGATTGGGTTAAACATTTAGATAACTTGATAGAAAATATCAATAATTCACAACATCGAATCACAGGATTTGCACCAAATACAATTCAAACTGCCTTTAAGAATGATGACAATGAGAATTTAGACTCTGCTCGTGGAAAAGAATTATAAAGAAAGCAAACATATCTAAAGGAGTATTTTAAAAAGGAGATCTAGTACGAAGACATCAACCGAGTGATAAGACACGACAAGTATGGAGCAACGAAGTGCTTGAAATTAAACGAGTTTACAAACCAAAGAAATCTTAGACTGTCTACGAGTATAAATTAGAAGGGTTACCAGACAGATTCAAAGAGGAAGAGTTGTTGAAAATAGTTGGAGATCCGCAATATAAATTGTAAAGCCTACCACGTTTACCGCAAGCAAATTGATAAAACCAGTTATCATAGACAACGAAGATTTTTATGAAGTTCAGTGGAATGGATACCGTGAACGCACTTTAGAACCGAGAAAAAAATTAATAGAAGATATTCCAAAGATGGTGAATCAGTACGAGAAAAAGAATAAGATTAAATTCTATGATTGCAAAAATAAGAAAATGAATATAATAACGAGAAGAATATATAATGGGAAAAATGAAGTTGACGAATGATGGTTTGTTAAAATAGTAGATCTTATTTAAAATATCTTATTTTACAACGATGGTTATAAAAGAGATCCTATTACTGGGTATGACAAACCTGTGACAAAATGACACGTGAAAACCCTTAAACGAAGGTTTTTTTTAGAAAAAATAAATTTTGAAGTCCAAAGATTAAAAAAAACTGTATAAAATTATGTTTAAGCAATTTGATTTGTCATTTTGTCATAGGTTTGCCATGTTCCAAATCTTATCCATTTCAAGATTTGTTGAAAATGAAATCCAAAAAGAAAAACCATATGAACCCTAACAAGCAGTCATATTATTGAACCAAATGTTAAAAACATCTTAAAGACAAATCCATAACGTACAGTATGTTGAATTATGACCCAAATAAAAATTATTTTAATTGTATCTACTTATTAGTTGATACAAATAATCAAACATATTATTGCGGAAAAACCGAAAATCTAAATAAGAGAATAATGCAACACAGACAAATTAAAAAACAATTGAACAAAATATTTATCCTAGAACTAGATTGTGAAATAATGGATATGGAATATGTGTGGTTAAACTTTTTCAAGAATAAGGTTAAGGTAGGATGGATCTGTTTAAACAAGGATTTCAACACAGATCTTCGGTTTAGAACTGCAACTAAACAGAAAAAAATACATGAGTATGATTTATACGTAAGTAAATATTACAAATTATGTAAGGAGAAAGTACTGCAAGATAGCACAGGATTAGTTAGGTATTAAATACTTTTTGTGCGAACTCAAATTAGTTGTGTTAGTTATGGTGCTTGGTTTTGGTTGGTTTACGAATTACATATTTTCTAAATATTGATGAAAATAATTAAAATACTTATGAAAATAATTAGAATACTTATGAAGATAATTAGATTACTTATTTGGTTATGGTTGGTTATGCTCTAATATTGTTGGTTATTGTTGGTTATGGTTCGTTATGCTCTAATGTGGTAGTCCATAATAGCGACCATAACTCAGAGTTATGGTCGCTATTATGGACTACCACACCGGAGCAAAATATTTTTCGGGCACTTCTTAGCAATTGATCGTATGAATGGACGCGTAGACCGATTTTCATGTGCCTTTCATGCGAATGCGAGTGAAGTATAGTAACACTTGAGGCTCATGCGAAGTTTCAGGCAAATCCGCTCGGATACGTTCGAGTTACAGCCTAAGCCCCTAGCCCCTGGTTAGTTTAATAGCCTCTGTACTTATTAGCTACTAATTCAGGGGCCAGTTTTTACTTCCAATCGGCTAGGGGCATGGGCTGTAACTCGCGAGGACACGAGTGGATTTGACTGAAACTTAAAAATTGTCATTAGCAATATCATATCTCATTCCCATTACCGCAAATGGAAGGGACTTGTGGCAGTCTTCATGTACATCACGGGGACTTCAGTGCAGGAAAATAGTCGGGAATGTATTTTCTGTCTCGTACAAATCTGCCGTCGTCACGCAAACAACCAGCACGTTGGCCAAATGGCACCTTCAGACTCCCAGCAGAGTAGACTAGAAAGCCAACAAGACTCTTTTGGCATTCCTCTATGTCTTGCCTCCTTCCGAAAATTGATCCTACAGTGATCATGAGAGTAAAGATGAACATTGCATTACGCAAAAGGACACTCAGCCCAGTCAGACTTGTTCTGGAGGATTCATTAAAATGCAGCTTTATGCTGCTTGTTGTTTCTTTGCAATTGGGGAGTATTATCTAATCTAATCTAATCTAATCTAATCTAATCTTATGGGTAGTATAAACGTTTCTCCCATGGCCGCGAATGGCACGAACGCAGCGTTCTCAAGACTTGTTCGAGCTCGGGAGTATTCAAGTTTTGGAAAATTTTCGAACTGATGGAAAGAAAAACTGGCCCCTGTGGAGCTTGCGTCTCGCCTACAGGGGCCAGTTTTTAGTAACCATTTATGTCCATTTTTACAAGAAATAGTTACCGTCAATCTCCATGAGGAACATGAAGATCACTTATCATGCGCCTTTCCTCGAACAGCAAGTTAGTTCAGGTGTTACTGGTTGCCCATGAAATGTTTCAGGTTGCGCTGCCTCTATTGTGGTAAAGTGGCATCATTTCAAGATGCAAAATCGGTGTATCCCTTAGGTAGTATGAACATACAAAAAATGTAAATTTGGATACCAAGCCCTTCAATACACACCAAGGTTTTTAGAGGACTGACAAATTCATCTGATTTGCCAAATAAGCTGACCTTTTAGGCCTCGAAAGATTCAAATTAGCCCTTATGGCGGTCAGTTTAGTGTAGGCAACAAAAATGCCCGTGGTGTCAAAATGTCCATCGGGATGGCATTTTTTTAAATTTCGCGTTTCCTCGTTCCTTTTCTCCCAGGCTTTGACCCCGGTGAATTCCAGTTGGAAGGGTCTATTGGCAATTTTTGCCCCCTCTTTGCGGCTCTCAAGGCCGCTGTGGGAGTTTTCTCTTTAGGGGTGCTTAAGGCATACACTTGTTGAATTCCTTTGTGCTGGCCTTCTAATTCCGGTCCTTTGGGGCCTGTGTCAAAAAAAATGAAGACGAAGGCCGTTTTTGATGCGCCTTTCGTGGTAGCACAAGGTAGTTCAAGTGTTACTCAAGAAGCATGCGAAGTTTGAGGTCATTTCACTCGAATCCCTAGAGTTACAACTCATTCCTCCACCCGGCGGTTACTTAATACAGACCCCTGTAGCTAGGACCCAGGATTTTCCACCACCAGAAAACGGCCTTGGGAATTCCCAAGATTCCTGGGAATACCCAAATAGTCCCTTATAATTCCCGGATTTCAGGATACCGGTAGTGGGTGCCTGCTGACTCACTACATCTATAAGTTCTATGGAACAGCCACAGCCGTGACTCCCTCACGCCCTCACGGTGCTCTTAGCAAGTCCAACGCACCCGACAAAAATCATCAAACGAGGTGCATTCGTAGGGGAAGGCCTATCGCTGTGTGCTAAAAGGAACAAAAAAGCAAGCTCAGAATTCCAGGGCCATCGTCCCACCCAAGCCCCACCTGGGAAAATGGAGCACTATCTGTACTGAAAATGGACCATTAACGGTGCCAACAACGCCCCAAATTATAGACACGCATTTTATTATGCATAAACTTTCACTCCCTCAAGTCCTAATTAGCGCAAGGCCTTCTAGAGCTGCTCCACGCCCCTCGTAAAACATTAATCATGGCCCTCGATGTATCAGCTTTCTCATTTGAGTTTCTCGATCATTTTTGTGTTGTCGCGCACCCGAATTGAGACACAGCTTTGTCCAAGTTTGACTCGAATTACTTTCTTTGAATTTTGAAGGCTCCTGCGATGCGCTATATCCGCCGTCTGCATGGAAATACCCGCATCGCACAGGCTTGCGTCCAGACTCGAGGAAAGAGGTTGAATCACCCAGCTTGAGAAGATTACTGACGAGAGGCATACAAGCCTCAATCGCACTAACATAGTCTAGGTAGTCTACTTAATCCCATTGAACATGCTACGCTTGAACAACATGCTTTAATCTGTCCTCGAGAGAGCACAGCCGCATATTCGTGTTGTCAGTCGAGGGCGTGGGAAGGGAAAACTATTGTCTCACTGGATGCAGCCTAGCAAAACGGTTCAATACGACCCGCTAAACACGGTGATGTTTGCTATGAGATCAACCAAAAGTGGTCTTAATGCTCTTATTCTACGAGACCGTGCGCAAGACCTTCTGTGGCCCGACAACCTCGCAAATGACCGTGCTGTTTTTGAAAAAAATCATGAGGTGCAGCAGTGTGTGTACAGTAGTGTAGTGTACAGAATTTTCTGGCGATTCCTATGACAGACATTTCCCCGACAGCTATCTTTGAAGAACCTCCGGAGTAGACAGTGTGACCGGACAGCCCACCGGATGCTCAATTCTCTTCCTTAATATCCCCATAGAGTCCCCGAGAACACCAGGGGAACCTAAGAAGACCCCCAGGCTGTTCTAATGGAATTCCGTCCTACTTTATTCGTGGCTTAGTAGTATATAATACAATACGGCGTGCTCGGAAGCAAAAAAACCTGTACTGACCGTTTATTTCCAAAAATGGGCGAATGCCGGGAGGTGCTGGGCGGCGGACCAGCACCTCCTTCGAAGCTATAAACGCTTCGAGTGCAACCGGGATCTCAAACTTAGTGA
>Ga0307930_1000302_pt1 | contig 38219 bp, 52 predicted proteins | sample OrgLakmetageno46_FD_203161 | JGI IMG/M metagenome (GOLD analysis project Ga0307930, IMG submission 203161) | Saline water microbial communities from Organic Lake, Antarctica - #46 | ecosystem: Environmental > Aquatic > Non-marine Saline and Alkaline > Saline | place: Antarctica: Organic Lake...
AACTTCTAGTACTGGTTCATCAACTGATAGTAATTTAAATATTACAAACCCTGATGGAACAGTAAATTTTAAAAATTTAAAAACATTATCATCTAAAACAGAAGGTAAGTATAAATATTAAGGATGCCAAATAGGCATCCTTTTTTATATTTATAATAAACAGATACCACAACGATAAATGATTAATAACGAAAATATAGAGGACGCTAAAAATAACCTAGAATCAGTTAGTAGTGAAGCTATTTTTATACAGGACGCGTTTAGAAATATTTCTGAAGAAATTAAGCGTGGCTTAGAAGATGCTATTGAGGGAGCCAAGGACTTAAATGATATAGGTAAAGCAGTTGTTAAAACATATCAAAGGGATATAAATAAGGGTATTCGAAATATAGGTATAAGCTTAGATAGATCTCTTGAATTGCAAGAAAAACTTAATTCTGGGGCTACTATAACTAATGAAATTACAAAGGAGAGAGAAAGATTATCCAATATAATTTTAAACGTTGAAAGAAGAATTGAGGCCGCTAAGTTAAATAACATTAATATTGATGAAGAATCAATTAGCGCCCTAAATAAACAAAAGCAACTATATGAAGACGTATTAGTTGATTTAGAAAAACAAAATACCGAACAAAGAGATAGCTTAGGATTAACAGGAAAACTTTTAGCGGGACTAGATGGTGCCCTAAAAACATTAGATAAATCAGGTACTTTAAGTTCTACTTTAGATATAGGTGGAGCCATAAAAGATACTAATGTTTGGTCACGAGCTCAAAAGGGGGGTGTTACTTCACTCGCTAAGGGGGGGATGTTAGCAAAAAACATAGGAGGAAATTTATTAGCAGGTTTTAAGGGTATAGACATATTTTCCCTAATAATGGGGGGCATAGTAAACTCATTCTTAGAATCTGATAAAATTGCCGGAGATTTAGCTAAATCACTCAATGTATCATACAATGAAGCAGCCAGACTAAAAACAGAATTTACGACTATTGCTAACCAATCTGGCAATATAGCTGTAACTTCAAAAGGAGTAGCAGAAAGCTTTTCATTTGTAAATAATGAATTAGGAATAAGTGCCAATTTAAGTCAAGAGATGCTTAGCACAATGACTAAGTTTGCTGAGGCATCGGGTATATCAAGAGATATATCTATGGCTACTAATAATTTAATATTGGGCACTAATCAATCTTTAGAAGATGCTACAGGGGAAATAATGGCACAATCCAAGATAACTTCCCTTCAAAATGGTGTTTTAATAAATTCAAAGGAGGTTCAAAAAGAAATAGCATCCTTATCGGCCGCTACAACTTTATCGTTAAGTAAAAACCCTAAGGAATTAGCTAAAGCAGTCGCAACAGCTAAATCGTTGGGAATGGAGATGGCCCAACTTGAAAGTATATCAGGTAGCTTATTAAATTTCGAATCATCCATTGCATCTGAATTAGAAGCCGAACTATTATTAGGTAAACAATTAAATTTAGAGAAAGCAAGGCAAGCCGCATTAGATAATGATCTGGTAACATTATCAAAGGAACTATCTGAAAATATAGGTACCTCTGCAGATTTTGCTAAAATGAACCGAATTCAGCAAGAAGCCTTAGCTTCATCAATGGGTATGGGGAGAGAAGAAATTGCAAAAACCTTATATTTACAAGATCAATTAAGAGGTTATACAGGGGATGAGGCGGAAGGTAAGAGAAAGATATTGGAATCCCAAATTCAGTTAAATGGTTTAGAGGCAACCCAAAACCAATTAAAAAACCAAACACTTGATGATTTAGATAACCAATTATCAACTCAAGAAAAATTTAATAAGACTGTTTTAAAACTTAAAGAAATATTCGTTACAGTGGCCGACAGTTTGATGCCTATATTAAGTATTTTTACAGATATATTTGGGGTTGTTGGTAAAATCATGCAATTCTTAGAACCTATTATAGGGACATTAACTGGTATAGCTGCTGGGGCTGCTTTTGGAATTCCTGGCGCTATTATTGGAGGAATAGCTGGTGGAATATCTGATATAAGCAGAGTTGGAGACATGAGTTCACCTTCAAAGGGAAAGACACAAGTATCAACAAAAGAAGGTGGGTTATATGAATTATCTGATAGAGATGATTTAGTTGCGGCACCCAATATTATAGAGTCTTTAGAACCTCAAAACACAATAATAAATAGAAATAAAAGTACCACAAACATTGAAAAAGAAATAGTAGATAAAGACAGCGAATCTAGTAAAGAGACAAATTCTTTATTAAAACAAATTCTTTCAAAACAAGCAAAAGTAAAAATTGATTCAACCGATATAGGAACTGCCTTAAGTATTAACAGTTTCTCAATACAATAAATTATATGAGTTTAGCAACAATGAATTCCGATTTAACTAAACTAAAATTTGGTAAAGATAGACCAAATGGGGGTAGTAGTAATCAACCATACATAAGAAAGGACCCAAATGGGGATAGAAAAACCGGTGGGAGAGACTTTTTAATAAGAGGAGGTACCCTCTCAGTTTCTAAAACAGCTGATGGTGTAGAAAGAGTGACTAAAATGTTTGGAGATTTAAAATCACCAAATGGGATTCTATTTACAGCTAAACAAAACCTTTTATCGAGGGTAGCTACTTTATCTACTAAAAACCAACTATCACAAGTAGTTTCTTTAGGTTTAAATGATGGGGTTTATCTACCTACTTCAACAATATTATCTACTGCTTTATTACCAACAGGTATAAAATTAAATAAACAGGGTATAAACCCATTTAGAAATACAAGTGATGGGATATCTAGTAATAATTTATTTGGTCTTATTAATTCTCTAAACCCCTTAAGTATCCCTTTATACTATGATAAAGATATTTTAACAAACGAGAAATTATCCCCATTATACAATTTCACAAAAAAGTTAAAGGATGCTAATGGTGTTCCAATTACATTAATGGATTATGCTGGGGGCCCTGGTTCCATTATTGGTATAGGGAGAACTATAATTAAAAGTTATAACTTTAATAGTTTTAATTTTAGGAAGTTTGCTAGTGTAAGTCCTGTAAATTTTTATTTTTATAAATATAATATTCAAAATCTACTAACCAATGATAAAAAAGGTGGGGTAAACCCAATTACATTAAATAATTTATCAAGATTTTTAAGATTTGGTGATGAAAACAATTTATATGAAGATGTAGATGTATTATCAGCTCCAGAAAGTAATAAAATTAATGATCCAGAATTTAGAAGTAGGGATAAAGGTAACTTAGTTGATTCAAATAAGGAAAAAATTAGACCCAGTATCCCCAATTTTAGAAATATCAATACACCCAAATCAGGAGATAATGAACCCCTTGATTATTTAAATGCAACCCCAATCTATAGTTCAAGTATAGGAAGAGATGTTGATAGTGAAGATGGTAAGTACAAGGATTTAATAAAATTTAGAATAGGTATATTTGATAATGACGATTTAGGACAAAAAGAATATATTCATTTTAGGGCGTACATAACTACATTTTCAAACCCTATTAATGCAAGTTGGACAGAAAGTTATTACGCAGGGAGAGGGGAACCAAGTTATTCATACCAAAACACCAAAAGTAGTATATCTTTAAATTTCCAAATAGCTGCCATGTCAAAAAGTGAGCTAGAATCCATATATTTTAAATTAAATCATATGGTATCGGCAATGCATGCTGATTATTCACAATCGGGTTTTAAAAGGGGTAGTATATTTGAATTAACATTGGGAGATTATTGTTTAAATCAACCAGGAATATTAAACTCATTTAACATAAGTCCTATACAAGATAGTCCTTGGGAATTAGAAGATGGGTCTCAACTCCCTTTCTATTTAGATGTAAGTGGTTTCGAATTTTCCCCCATATATAATTTTGTACCTCAAAGACAAAAACTTATATTTAATGGGGGTGAAGTTACAAGTAATGATATTAAATTTATACAATGAGCAAAAGATACAAAAACATAGAAATTATAAGGAATTCTGAGTTTGTAAGATATAAGCCCAATATAATATATCCTATAATTCCTATTGACGTCGAAGATATATATGTTACATCTGTAGTTGAAGATAGGTATGATTTGTTAGCAAGGCAATATTACAAAAATTCAAAATTATGGTGGGTTATATCTTTGGCAAACCCTAATTTAGCAAAAGACAGTTATTACATTACTCCAGGAAATCAAGTTAGGATCCCTAGTAATGTTGAAGGAATATTAAACGAAATTACAAAATTAAATTCATAAGATGATAGGAGGACCCTTAGAAGATTACGTATCTAAACAAATCAAATCTAGACAACACATACTATATCGAGGATTAGATGATAATGCTTCAGTAGCCCGTTTAATGTACAATAACAACAGAAATTCATGGATTAAAATGGCATCTTCTGTTGATATTGATCCTGAAGAGGGACTATTTAGATTAAATAATTTTAATACAAATCAAGATGATTTTTTCAATAGTGGTTTGGCCAGCAATTTTGTATTGTTTAATGGTACCTCATATTTAGAAGAAGGGGCTCTAAAACAAAGAAGTGGGATTATCACTACTGATGATGAGTTATCTAAATCAAATTATGGACTTGGGGGTTCAGAACAGGGCATACAACCCCAACCAGGCATAGAAAACATAAACGTAAAAACATTAAATAGGGGTTCTATAAGAAAGGCAACCATCACAATGAAGGCCTATAACAAAAAACAATTTGAACTAATAGAAATATTATACCTAAGATTGGGTTTCCACATGATGTTAGAATGGGGATGGGATAGTTTTATAAATGAAGATGGTGAGATAGAAAAGATTGAAGAAACATTAATAGATGTAGATTGGTTTGAAAGAAACAATAAGAGTTTTATTGATGTAATTGAGAAAATAGATAGGTATAAAGAAAAATACCAGGCAAATTATAATGGGTTTATCGGGAGGGTTGTCAATTTTGATTGGGAATTTACTGAATCCGGTATTTATAACATAACCCTTGAGATGTTATCATTGGGGAGTGTTGTAGAATCTCTAAAAATTAATACCACCGCCTTAAACTTTAGATCTAATTTTTCAAAAGAAAACACATTAGATAACGAAAACCCCGTATTTTCAAAAGGGGGTACTATAATACATTTATATTTAAATCAAATAATAAATAATTTAAATACTACAGCTCAAAACACCCCTGATTTTATAGATTTATTATCTGGTAAAGATGAAAGAGTTAATGGTAGTGGTAACATAAATATTAGGAATGGGGACATTACTAAGAGGGGGGATACTGTAACTGAAAGAATATTCCCAGGATTAAACTCAGAGCATCGATATCTAATAAGATTTGGTAAATTGGTGGATTATATAAATTATAATATAATTACCTTAAGTGATGATACACCTCTTTGTGAAATTGATAATAATGGTTTTATTTTAACTAAATATTATTACCAACAAATATCAATAGACCCAACCAAAGCTTTTATAAAACCCCACATAAGATTTGAAAAAGATAATATAACTGAAAGCGATTTTTCTGGGTTGAATAAAGATTCCTTTAATAAATTATTCCCCGACATAATGGAAGATTATGTTGTTGATGTAGATGATCAAGGTGGGAAAGGGGACTTAAATAATTTGTATGTAAATATAGACCTAGTATACAAATTATTAGATCAAAATGTAGATTCTAATAATAATTTAACCATATTTGCATTTTTTAAGGGGTTATGTGATAACATAAATTCAGCCTTAGGGGGGGTTAATAATATAGAACCTATAATTACTAAGGATTATATTTTAACTTTCATAGATCAAACATCTAAAACTTTATCAAACAACGATATTACAGAAGAAATAGTACCTATAGAGGTATATGGGTTTAATAGAGCAACCCAACAAGGATCCTTCGTAAAAAATGTTAATTTTAAAACAAATATCACACCCGATCTAATTACTACAATATCAATAGGGGCGGCCTCTAATAGCATTAGAACCAGTGATATAGATGCTACTTCCTTCTCAAAATTTAATCAAGGGTTAATTGATAGGTATAACATAACTACAACATCACCAACCCCACTTTTAAACCCATTTGATGATGATAAAACACAAGGTGATAATTTAAGGAATATCTTTAATAATCATAAAAGAACAGAAGGGATAAGATTTACTTCCAGATTAGAAATAGCTACCAGAGAAACTACTAATATAGGAGCGTTAGTAAATTATTTTACGGGTAATGAATATTTTAGCAAGTTTTATAAAATCCCCTATAATGGTAAAAATTATTTTGTAAACACATCTGGAGAATTTATAAGTAAGATTAAAAGAGATAACAGGAATAAAAAAGAAATAGATGAACTTAATGAAAAAAACAAATATGCCCTTTATTTAATTAGGGGTTTTGGAGGGAAAATAGATGTTAGTAACATATCCCAAATAAATAATGTAAGTAATAAAAGAAATAGTAAATATAATGTAAGCCCATATTCAAACAATGTTGGTTCCTTAAAATATTATGATTTTAATGCTGACTTCATAAATCAAGGAATCAGCTTATATAAGGGTTTCATTCAAAATCGTAATTCTGAAAATTATAAAAGAAATGGGAGTGTTAATAATGGTTTGGGGTTTATCCCATTGTCAGTTAATTTAACATTAGATGGAATATCGGGGATTCGGATTTATAATAAGTTAAATTTAAATCAAAATTTCTTACCTAGTCAATATAACGAATCATTAGAATTTGTAATTGTGGGAATGTCTGAAGACGTTGGGGATAACAAATGGAATACAGTTTTATCTACCATTTCGACATCTAATACTAATGGTAATAAAAAGGTAATTAAGAACATTAAAGTTGATACACCTAAAGCTACCCCAAGATTTAATCCCTTTATAGTAAATGCACCTGATAAAACAATAACAAGTGGTATTCCAATACATAACGATAAATCGAGAACTAAATTGATTTATGTACCTGAAGAAACAGTAAAGACCCATTTCTATATGCATCATACAGCAGGAAACCAAGGGGTTAGGGGGGATATAAAAACATGGCAAATGGCAAGTTTTCCTCTAAGTACCCATTATTACATAGAGCAAAATGGTTTAACGGAATATATCTTTGATACTAAATTTTGGAGTAACCATTTGGGTGTCTCATCTTTACATAAAAATTCTATTTCTGTGGAATTGACGAATATAGGGGGTCTTAATTTTATAGATGGGAAAGTATGGAGAGATTATACAGGGAAAAATTCCCCAAGAAGTGCTTCAAGACCCGTTAATGAAAATTTAAATGCCATAAACTATAAGGGGTTCGATTATTTTGAGTCATACACACCAAACCAAATAGAATCTTTAAGGTTATTAATAATAGAGTTAAAGTCAAAACACCCTACAATAAATTGGAAGTATGATTATAATTTATTATTTTCAAAACAAGATATAAATAAAGTCAGGGCGACACCAGGAGTTTATACACATAATAGTGTTAAGTTTAAAACCAAAACTGATATATTCCCACAATTAGAATTAGTAGAAATGTTAAAAACTGTATTAAATTAAAATTTATGTATTTACCTAAATCAAAAATAAAAGATAATTTGTATACTAATGGGGGGGAATTTCAAACATTAAATACTAAGGAAGAATATTTTGGTGAATATTTTAAAACATCAAAGGGTGGTTTTTTTAGTGGCAAACCCAATAACCCCGTTATAGTAAAATTGACAAAAATAACAGATTCTTCAGAAATGGATGTTGACTTTAATAGTCCTTCTTCTTCTTCTGGGGATAATAGTGGGTTTATAGTGCCCAATTCATATAGAGAAAGTGTTAATCTATCTTTACCTGAGGATGGTATATTATACCCACAAAACTACCCAGAAACTAAAACCAATATTGAAATTATAGAGAAATTTACCTCTCGACATTTTTTGAAGAAATCAAATGAGATGGTCTTTTTTTCTATAAATGAAGAACTGTATTTAAAAATAATAAATATGGAACCCAATACATTATATTATTTATACAAACCATTTAAAATACAATGGAAGGTAGAAGGGAGTATGTCTGAAATAATAACTCATAATGAAGCCACTACAATAAAAATTAATAAAAATTATCCAGGGTTCTTGAAATTTATAAATAAAGATTATGACTCATTTTCCCGGTTTGACCCTAGGATGAGGTAATAATGGTTTGTATATTTACACAAAACAAAAAGTTATGGATTGGGTATTGGAAGAATACACGGACATAGAATACTATTGTAATTCTTATAAGGATATATTCTTAGAAATAGTACCTTTGGATTATAAAATTGCACCTCAAAGTAATGGGGTGTCCCTAATTTTTATTCATGGGATAAAACCAAATTATGGAAAGGTAATTGGAATAAACCATACTGAAACAATAAACCTTGAACTAAACAAAGTAGTAGATATCCTGTCAGAATGTAATAATATTTTTGTTAGAGATAAAAAAGAAACTCTTCACTATCTTAATTTAAATAATTTGGAGGATTGTAACTTTGAATATCCTATATATGAGCCAAAAATGTTATTTTCACAATCTTTAAGATTGAAAAAATATGTGGGTATTAAACATCCTAATACCTTATTACCGTGTTCCAAACATTATGAATATTGTTACAACATTTTCTCGGAGTTAAAACAAAATTTAATAAAGATTGACACTAAGTATTATAAATTTTTCAATAGATATACAATCCCAATATTTAAACACATAGAATCCAATGGGATAGAAATAGATTTTGAATTATTTAGTAAGCAATTTTACAAAAACACTAATCCTAAATATTTTTCTGTTTTTAATATTAAAAATATGACTACAAGACCATCGAATAGTTTTAATGGGATTAATTTAATGGCCCTAAATCAAAAAAATAACAGTAAAGAGTGTTTTATACCCAAAAATGATTATCTTGTGGAATTAGATATTAAAGCATATCACCCCACAATAGCGGCCAAACTCATTGATTATAAATTTCCGACAACTGATATACACCAATATTTTGCTGATTTATATAAGAAGGATTATAAAGAAGCTAAATTTATTACATTTAAACAGTTTTATGGTGGTATAAAAGAAGAATATAAACATCTAGAATTTTTTAATTTACTAGATAAATATATACAAAATCTTTGGAGTGGTTATCAAACCAAAGGTTATATTGAATCCCCAATATCTGGTTTTAGATTTAAAAAAGAAAATTTAAAAGATCTATACCCACAAAAGTTATTTAATTACCATTTACAAGAAATGGAAACATCAATAAATTTAATGGTATTAGATAAAATAATACCAAAATTAAAAAATAAAAAAACTAAAATTGTACATTACGTTTATGACAGCATATTAATAGATTTTAGCAAAGAAGACCAAAACATTATACCGGAAATAATAAGTATATTTGGGAAATTTGGTTTTATAGTTGAAGGAAAAGCTGCTAAGAACTACAATGAAATCTAGGGATAACACGACATTTTAATATTTATAATGGGGGATTAACCCAAAATTTTAACACAAAAATTCATGAGTAACAATAAATTATTATGTACCTTTGTAGAAAAAGAAGATATAGAGAATCAACTAAGTACGTTGTCCCATCTATATAAGATAAAAAATGATAAAATATTTATACTTGATATAGAGGGTAGTAAAGAAGTTATTTTAACATATGGGGCCGATGTTTTTAATTTGAATACAATACCCAAAAACACTATTTTTGTCCATAGAAAACAACAAAGTAATACTCTATTTACCATAAATGCCCTTAATAAATTAATATACAAAATTACAGGGAGTTATAACCCTTCCCACGAAATAGATTGGAGTTCGTATAGTAATTCCGTATTATTAACCCGAGGAGAGGATTTAAATATATTAAATACAAAATTAAACAAAATACATACCATTAAATAAAGTAAATAACATAAAAGCAAATAATAAGCTATAGACTCAAATAAAAATATTATTATCTTTCACAAGGATAATTTGCAATTTAAACAAGTCTATATTATATTATCACATTGAACAATAATCACTTAAATTAATTAAATTATGGATTTAGCAGCTGTAAAAGCAAAACTTTCCCAACTTCAAAACACAGAGAGTGGGAAAAAGAAAGAAACATCAGATAAATTTAAACCATCTGTTGGAGAACAAACAATAAGGGTCGTTCCTTCAAAACATAGCCCCGATCTACCATTTACAGAATTAAAGGTTCACTATAATAGGGGTCAGAGAGTAATGATATCACCTTTAAATTGGGGTGACAGAGACCCTTTAATGGAATTTGCAGAAAAATTACGTGAAGGGGATTATGAAAAAGAAAGATATAAATTATCAAAGAGTATTGAACCTAAAACCCGATACTTTTGTCAGGTAGTAATTAGAGGTGAGGAAGATAAAGGGGTTAAAATTTGGGAGTTTGGAAAAACTGTTTATGAAGAATTATTAGCATTGGCATTGGACGAAGAAGTAGGTGATTTTACGGATGTGGATTCTGGTAGAGATCTAAAACTCACAACAACTTCCCCAGAACAAAATGGTACTTCTTATAATAAAACTACCCTAAGAATAAAACTTGCGACAAGTCCTTTATCAACTAACCCAGATCAAGTAGAGCAATTCTTGGAAAACCAAGACAAGCCTATTGATAGATATAAGATTTATTCTTTCGATGAAATGAAGACCAGTCTTCAAAATTGGTTAGATCCTGATTCTAGTAAGGGTGGGGATTCTCAACCAAATCAAGAATCTAAAGATGTATTTCCAAGTAAGGAAGATGTCAAGAAAAGAAAAGAAGAATCTATAATGGATGGTCCTTCAACCGACTTTAAAGATGAGGACACAACTGATGTAAAAAAATCTTCATCCCAAGATGAATTCAAAAAATTATTTGAAAAAACGGAATAACCACTAAAAACAATTAAATGGCTAATAGTAAAGATAAAAAATCTTTAAAGGAGAAGGCCTCCTCGAAACTTAAAAATAGTTTTGATTTAGACAGCTTTAAAAAAAAGAAAGGTGTTGTATCAAGTACTAAATTTAAAGAGTTAAAATGGATTAACTTCTCCGAGGCCCTACAAGATGCAACTAAAGTACCAGGAATACCCATGGGCCATATATCTTTGGTCCGTGGTCATTCCGATACAGGAAAATCCACTACATTAGCTGAAATAGCTACTGAAGCTCAAAAACAAAAAATATTACCCGTATTTTTAATAACTGAAATGAAATTTGGTTGGGAATATTTTACTAGACAAGGATTTGAGTTAGAACATGTTTATGATGACGATGGAAACATTATTGATCATAAGGGGTTTTTCATTTATGCTGATAGGTCTACCTTAAAGAGTATTGAGGACATGGCATCATTTATTTATGATTTATTAGAAGAACAAGAGAAGGGGAATTTACCGTTTGATTTGTTATTTTTAATAGATAGTATTGGAGCGACACCATGTTTAAAAAGTATTGAAAATAAAAAAAACAACCCAATGTGGAATGCTGCTGCATATTCACAACAATTTGGAAATTTTATTAATCAAAAGATAGTACTTTCTAGAAAAGAAGATTACCCTTATACTAATTCATTATTGGCCGTAAACAAGGTATGGGTTGAACCCGCTGCTAGTGTTATGGCACAACCCAAAATGAAAAATAAGGGTGGTGATACAATGTTTTATGATTGTAGTATGTGTGTTACATTTGGAAATATATCAAATTCAGGAACTTCCGTTATTAATGCTGTAAAGGATGGGATGACCGTAGAGTATGCCAAGAGAACAAAAATAAAGGTAGATAAAAACCATATTACAGGTTTATCTACAAAGGGAATAGTTCTTATGACTAATCATGGTTTTATAAAAAATACTCCCGTCAGTATTAAAAATTATAAAGATGCCCATAAGGATGAATGGATGAAGAAGTTGGGAGGTTCTGAATATGGGAAATCTGATTTTGAATTAGTAGAAGATCGGGGAAACGAATGGGATGAAAATTTTGAGAAGATACCAACTAAATCTGACACTGATTAATGAAAACTAAATACCAAAATATTTTAGATAATATAAATGAAGATGTCCCTACTCAACGTAGGGACAAATTTCAAAAAGTATTATTAATTGATGGGCTCAATTTGTTTTATAGAAACTTTTGTGTTATAAATTCAATTAATTCTAATAACGAGCATATAGGAGGATCAGGGGGTTTTCTAAGATCTTTAGCTTTACTAATCAGAAACAATAGACCTACAAAGGTTTTTGTTGTCTTCGATGGTGGTGGTCATACTAATAACCGAAAAAACATTTTATCTGAATATAAAAGTAATAGAGTACAAAGGAAAATACTAAATAAAAATATCCACAGTTCATTTGATGAGGATGAAAACTCCCAAATAAAACAATTGGGTAAAATTAATGAGTATTTAAAACTTTTGCCTGTTCATACAGTGATGGTTGATGGGTTTGAGGCAGATGATATCATCGCTATAATGGCAAGAACATTGGATTTACAGTATAATACACAGTCACTCATAGTATCTAGCGACCAAGATTTTTTACAGTTGATAAACCGCAATATTACAGTTTATAGACCTATGGAAAAGAAATACTATAGACCTGAAGATGTAATAAATAAATTTGATTGTACACCCCAAAATTTCATTTTATATAAAATATTAATGGGTGACACATCCGACAATATTAAAAAAATAAAAGGTTTGGGTGCTAAAAAGTTTAAGACGCTGTTTCCACAATTAAAAGAAAAGGATACTGTAACTTTTGATGATTTAATAGATTATGCAGGAGATAACATTGATGAACATGAGATATTTGCTCGTATAGTTGTAAATGAAGACGATTTAAAAAAATCCTACTTGGTAATGGATTTGGAAGAATTACTTGTTAACGACAAAGAAGTATCGTATATTAAAACATTGATAGAATCTAAAACCCCTACATTAAATAGGGTATCATTTAAAAAACAATACGATAAGGATTTAATTGAAAAACTAATTCCTAATTTAGACAAATGGTTAGAGGAATCATTTGGGTATTTTTATAATATAAACAAATAGTATATGGGCGCAGCTTTAAAGTCACTAAATCAATATGGACATAGTTTTCAACAAAAAGTAATACATTGTTTGATTTACGACAAAGAATTTTTAATCACAGTATTTGATATACTAGATGATTCCCAGTGGGAGTCTCCGGCACACAAATGGTTAATAAAAGAGGTTGCTAATTACTACAAAAAATACAAGTCCACTCTAACTCTGGATATCTTGAAAATTCAACTAGATAAATTAGATAATAAAATATTGCAAATATCTATTAGGGAGCAACTTAAATTAATTGTAGAAAAACCCTCAAATAGGACATTTATTAAAGATGAATTTCTTAATTTTTGTAAAAACCAAAAAGTCAAAACGGCCCTATTAGAATCAGTAGAATTATTAAACTCCGGGGATTTCGATGACATCAGAAATGTTATGGTATCTGCATTACAAGCAGGACAAAATAAAGATGCGGGTCATGATTATGCCAAATCTGTTGAAGAAAGATATAGAAAAGATAATAGAATAACAGTACCAACTCCCTGGCCTATATTTAATCAATTATTACAAGGAGGTTTGGGTAATGGGGATCTAGGTATTATATTTGGAAATCCTGGGGGTGGTAAGTCTTGGACACTTATGGCCCTAGGTGCCCATGCCTTTAAATTAGGTTACAAAGTGTTGCATTATACATTAGAACTAGGTGAAGGTTATGTAGGTAAGAGGTATGATGCAAATATCTTGGGTATTCCTGTTAACGAGATTGATAATGAAAAACATGGTGTTGAAGAAAAATTAAAGGAATATGAGGGAGAGTTAATAATAAAAGAATATTCTCCAGGTAAGGCAACCATAGCTACGTTAGAAGCTAATATTGAAAAGCATATTAGTATGGGATTTGAACCCGATTTAATTATTATTGACTATTTAGACTTATTATCATCAGGTAATTCGAACAGGGAAAGAAAAGATGACATTGATAAAGTATATGTTGATGCAAAAGGTTTAGCGAAAGAAAGAAATTTACCTGTTTGGAGCGTTTCCCAAGTTAATAGAGCAGGGGCCCAAGATAACGTAATTGAGGGAGATAAGGCCGCTGGGAGTTATGATAAATTAATGATATCTGATTTTTGCGCCTCAGCATCAAGGGGTGCTAAAGATAAAATCCAAGGAACAGCTCGTTTTCATATCATGAAAAATAGATATAATGGAGATGGAATGACTTATAATGCCACTATGGATACTTCGATGGGACACATAGAAATTAAGGGTATTTATAACCCCCAAAATGATGCTGAAAGTAATACAATGAATCCTACCCCTCAAAATCATCATAGTAATTATAATCACGAAGAGGATAATAGAAAGAAACTAAGAGAAGAATTTTTTAAAATAAAAGAAACCATATAAATAATTTAGATATGACAGAACCAATATTACATGAAAACAAAAATAGATTTGTTTTATTCCCTATACAACACGCCGATATCTGGGAATGGTATAAAAAACAAGAAGCTAATTTTTGGACTGCTGAAGAGGTAGATCTAACTCAAGATAGATTTCAAGATTTGACTAAAAATGAACAATATTTTATTAAACATATCCTTGCATTTTTTGCTGCATCGGATGGAATTGTTAATGAAAATTTGGCTGAGAATTTCGTAAATGAAGTTCAATATACCGAGGCGAAATTTTTCTATGGATTCCAAATCATGATGGAAAATGTACATTCAGAAACTTATTCCCTACTTATTGATTCATATGTAGAGGATAATAATGAAAAAAATGAGTTATTCAAAGCAATTGAAAATTTCCCTGCTATTAAGAAAAAGGCGGATTGGGCATTAAAATGGATAGATTCAGATTCATTTGCTGAACGCTTAGTTGCCTTCGCAGCTGTAGAAGGTATATTTTTCTCCGGTGCCTTTTGTTCAATATTCTGGTTGAAAAATAGAGGATTACTTCCTGGATTAACATTTTCTAATGAACTTATCTCGAGAGATGAAAGTATGCATTGTGACTTTGCTGTTCATTTACATAATAAACATTTAGTAAATAAAGTACCGGAAGAAAGAATTCGTGAGATTATTTTAGATTCATTATCAATTGAAAAAGAATTTATTACAGAATCATTACCCGCAAGTTTGATTGGTATGAACTCTGGGTTAATGACACAATATTTGGAGTTCGTAACCGATAAATTACTAGTAGAATTAGGATGTGAAAAAGAATTTAATGTATCACAACCTTTTAAATTTATGGAAATGATCGCTTTAGAAGGAGCCACCAATTTTTTTGAAAAGAGAGTAGGAGAGTATAAGAAAATGGGGGTTGGGGAAACCGAAGTAATAGGATTAGACGAAAATTTTTAATAACAACACTAAAGAATGAATCAAGCAAAAGTAAAAAAAAGGAATGGGAGAATAATTAATATTAACTTCCAAAAAATACAAGCAAGAATATCTAAAGCATCTAGGGGTTTAAAAGTTAAACCTTTGGAAGTTGCCACTAATGTAATTCAAGGTGTGTATGATGGTATTACAACTAAGGAAATAGACACACTAATAGCCAATATGGCTGCTAGCTATACAATAGACCATCCTGATTATAGTAAATTAGCTGCCAATATTGCTGTTTCATCATTACATAAGGATACTTTAGGAAATTTTGGTGCTGTGTTTAAAGTCTTAAAGAAGGAAAAACAACTAAATGAAGGCTATATAAAACAATGTGAAGAATATGGTTTAGCAAAAATCTCTTCTAAATTAGATTATACTAAGGATTTTAGTTTTGATTTTTTTGGTTATAAAACATTAGAGAAGTCTTATCTTTTAAGAAACAAAGGAGAAATACTTGAAAGACCCCAAGAAATGTATATGAGGGTAGCCATAACTGTAACTAATACATTAGAGGATGCCCTTGATACTTATAAACTATTATCTAACCATGAATATACTCATGCAACCCCAACTTTATTTAATGCTGGGTTAACTAACCAACAATTAGCATCTTGTTTTTTATTAAATAATAAGGGGGATTCAAAAGAAGATTTATTAGATACGTTAAAAGATACATCTATTATATCTTCAGGTGCTGGTGGTATAGGTTTATCAATACACAATGTTAGAGCTGCGGGATCACATATACATTCTTCTGGTGGTAGAAGTAATGGCATTTTGCCTTTACTAAAAACTTATAATGAATCTGCTAAATGGTGGGATCAGTCGTTCACAGAAGAAACCTTGGTAAAAACAAATAAAGGAGAAGTACCAATATCTAAATTAAAAAAAGGAGACAAAGTATTAACTTCAAGTGGCAAATATGAAAAAATTACAGATGTTAAAAACGATAATTATACAGGTGAATTATTAAATATTAATGGTGTAAATGTTACCCCTGAGCATCCAATTTATGTAGTTGAAGGGGGTGGTTTAGATATAAAGATTATTAAAAATAAACTAAAGTCTAAAACCCTATTACCTATTTGGAAGCAAGCTAAAGAAATAAGTCTAGATGACTTTATAATAAAAATGTAATATCTCGATTTCTCGAGAAATTTATAATATGTATAATTGACATGGAACTAAAACAAATTCAAATTTCAAAAAAAGTGTGGAAAAATGCTAAACAACATTGTTTAGACAATAACCTTTCTTTAAAATCCATGACTGAACAATCTATTATACAATTTATAAATGGAAAAGAGATTAACAAGGAGTGAATTAATTGATTTTAATTTATCTTTAGCAACATTGGGTTTAAAATACTGTAATGTTACAAATACTATTGGGTATAAAGAAGATTTTTTTAAAAATGGAACAAGTGTTTTTTATAATAAAAGCCATTATAAAAATTATCCCCAAAGGTATACCCAAAACAACAATAAAGGCAAAAGGAAAAAGATAATTAAAAAGTATTATGAGAATAATAAAGATAAATATTATTCTTGGAACGCTGAAAGGAGAGCCTTAGAAAATGGTTTTTATAACCAACTATCTAAAAAAGAGAAATTGGAAATTAAAAAGGTGTATAATTTAAGAAATGAAATGAATAAGGGTAATAAATTAAAATATGAAGTGGACCACATTATCCCCTTATCCAAAGGTGGGAAACATCATGCTAGTAACTTGGAAGTAATTACAATGAAAGAAAATAGAAAAAAATACAATAAAATATGAATACACCCATAGAAGATTTTAGTAGGTATGAATACCATCATGAGATAGGTTTAGACTTAGATAATATCGAATTAGAACCTGTTACTAAAATAACATACGATAACCATGAGGGTAAAGTATACGATTTAAAAATTGAAAATACTGCCAATTATATAGTCCCCAATCTAGGAATAGCTCACAATGGTGGGGGTAAACGTAAAGGAAGTTTTGCGTTTTATCTTGAACCATGGCATAAGGATATAAGATTATTTATAGACATTAGGAAAAACCATGGTAAAGAAGAACTAAGAGCAAGAGATATTTTTAATGCCCTATGGATCCCCAATGAATTTATGAATAGAGTAAAAGATGATCTTAATTGGTATTTATTTTGCCCCAATGATATTAAAAAAGCGGGTTTAAGACCACTTCAAGAAGTAGTGGGTGATGAATTTAAAGCAGAATATGAAAAAGCCATAGAATTATTTCATTTAGGTAAATTAAGTGGTGAAGAACTTAAGGCCAAAAAACTATGGGAGCAGATATTAACAACACAGGCCGAAACAGGGACACCTTACATGTTGTATAAGGATGCTTGTAATTTAAAATCAAATCAACAAAATTTAGGAGTCATAAAATCATCAAATTTATGTTCCGAGATAATAGAATTCACATCACCAGGTGAACAGGCTGTTTGTAATTTAGCTTCAATAAGTTTATCTAAAATATTTGACCCAGAAACCAATAGCGTAGACTATGATAAGTTGGAGGAAATAACTTATAGGGCCACACTTAATTTAAATACTGTAATTAATAAAACAACTTACCCCACTAAGGAAACAAAAGCAAGTAATTTGAAACATAGACCTATTGGTTTGGGCGTTCAGGGTTTAGCGGATTTGTTTGCATTATTAAGGATAGAATTTGTATCTGATGAAGCCAAAGAAATAAATAAGTTAATATTCGAAACTATATATTACGCTGCTTTAAGGGCATCCTGTGATATAGCAAAAATAGATGGTAAACCCTATGAATCTTACGCGAATTCACCGTTAGACCACGGGAAATTGCAATTTGATCTATGGGGGATAACACCTTCCATGACTTCAAAATGGTCATCTCTTAGATCCGCAATTTCAAAATATGGAGTCGCAAACTCATTATTAGTTGCTCCTATGCCAACTGCATCTACTTCACAAATTATGGGGAATGTAGAGGCCTTTGAACCATTTAAAAGTAATATATACACAAGAAGAGTTTTATCAGGAGAGTATATTATAATAAACACCCATTTAATTAAGGATTTAGAAAAATTAGGGCTATGGGATAATGATATGAAAAACGAAATAATAATGAATGATGGTTCAGTTCAAAATATTAACTTGATACCCGAAGATGTTAGAAAATTGTATAAAACTGTTTGGGAAATGAGTATGAGAGATATTATAGATATGGCTGCAGATAGGGGGGCATATATTTGTCAATCCCAATCAATGAATTTATTTATGGAATCCCCTTCACTTAGTAAATTAAATGCCATGCATTTTTATTCTTGGGGGAAGGGTTTAAAGACAGGTATGTATTATTTAAGAAGTAAAAATTCTAAGGGTGCCAACAAATCTTTAGGGATAAACATGGTAAAAAAAGAAAAAACCCTAACCCCACCATCTCCTACAAATGATGAGGATTTTGACTGCTTAGCGTGTGGTTCTTAATATTTATAATAAAACAAACAAAATGGTACAAAACATTAAATCCTGGAAAACCACCTTAATAGGAGTGGTCCTTATATTATTGAGTAATGCATATGCATTCTTCTTACATGCTGAGCCTAATTTATATCTATACTTTGGGGCTCTAGCGATAGGGATAATATTATTATTTGTCCCCGATTTGTTTATACAAATCATAAGACATAAATTTTTAAAGAAATAATATAATTATTTTCTTTTTGTCCACAAAATAAATGCGGTAATCTTTGGTTACCGCATTGCTTGTCCTTACATTTATATATAATAAAAAAAGATATGGAAAATTTAATAGTATTAGATGAAATATTTAGGAATTTTAAGTCTATGGAACAAAATCTTTCAAAAGTAGAAAGATTATCTAAATCCCTTGAAATAAGAAATGGTATGAACTTAACAAAGGAAGAGATGTTCGAAATGCAAACTAAAATAAAATATATACAAGACACAATAAAAAGAATGAAAGCACTTTAACTATTATTTAAAATACCCATATTCTATTCGTATATTTACAGAAATTAATAATTAATATAAAATCAAATTATGGTTAAAGAAAAAATGATCCTTACAACTTTACAAAGAAAAGCTAATCGATGTATAAAGGACGGAGAATCCGATGACGCACGAGATACATGTGATAAGGCAATAGCCTATATCTCTGAAAAGAAGTATCAAGGACACTGGACAGGTAAGACCATTATTGAAAGTACAAGTATTGATACTTGGCTGATGAGATTTTGGGTTACTTTAGAAAATAATAATTTAATGTTACCAGAAAACCAAGAAATATGAATAAATTAATATCAATTTTAACCCCATATGGGAGCGATAATGAAATCGAAAGTTACATAGATTCGGTAATGCTTGACATTGAACTCAATAAAGCGGGAGAAACCTACTCTAAGTTTAAAAAAGATGATTATATAGAGGATTTTAGGGAATATTTAAACAATAAATCATGAGAATTAAAGATAAAAAGGAACAATTGAGGGATCGATTCCTAGATGTTGATAAAAGTATTAATTATCTTGGTGAAAGACGTAGCAATTTATATCGCAAATTAAACAGTACAATATTATGGGGTTTATTCCCTTACCCTGTAATCATAAAAACCCGAATGGAATTACACACCCAAATGGAATCGTATGGAGAAGCAATTTCCCATTTAAGGGAATACAGGACTTATCTTTCAAACATAATATAGCTACTCAAATTGAATCAAATAATCCCTAAACTACGGGGCTAACGTGGCTAATATTCGTATATTTACACGTAATTAAAAAACAAAAAGTTATGAGCAAAGGAAGACCAGTTACTAATGATACACCTAAAAGAAAATGGCAAGTAGTTAGTGAAAATTATGATGGTGAAGTTTTAGAATATAACTTTGATTTGGACATAAACCCAAAAGGTATTGCTTCAATGAATGTAATAGGGGAGTATAAAGGAAAATTCCCCGAAATAGACCCAAAACCAAGTTATGCACCCACTAATATTGTATTAGTTTTCAAAACATCAGAACTAAAAAAAGCCCCTATTAAAATGAAAGTTTGGAAAAACAAAAATATTGATGATGTTATTGTAAATCCTCAAGCAGGTGTACCTGAAGATGCTGTTATATTAGAATTAGGGGTTGGGAGCAGTTTAGAAAAAAAATGGAGGAAAGAATATAAAATAGAAGAATCATGAAAATTACTTTAAAAAAAGGGCAAAAATTATTTTTTACATCAGATAGTCATTATTCTCATAAAAATATATGTCGAGGAGAAACTTTTTGGAGTACAGTAAGAGGACAACGGGATTTTGCAAACCTTACATCGATGAACGATGATATAGTAAAGAGCATAAATGCTTGTGTAGGTAAGGATGACATTCTATTCCATCTAGGTGATTGGGCATTTGGTGGTAAAGACCAAATACATGAATTTAGACAAAGAATTATATGCGACAATGTTCATTTAGTTGTTGGGAATCATGATGAATATATTATTGAAAATGGTCCAATCCCCCAATCACCTGAACTTAAAATGCGAAGTTTGTTTTCATCTATTAATATGGGACCCTTGAAACTTAAAATATCTGTAATTCAGCCCTTAATTGATAAAAAACAAGCTAAAAGTAAAAAACATAGATTTATATTACTACATTTTCCAATAGCTTCATGGGAGGGAATGAAAGGGGGGGTTATACATTTACATGGTCATGTACATGCTAACCCTGAAAATAAATTTGGTCCCGGCAAGATGATGGATGTTGGTTACGAAGGTAGAAGTAAACCCTATGAACTTAATGAAATACTAGGATTTATGGACAAAAGACCAGTAAAAAGTTTACTTCATTATGATCATCATGTTTAAAAATATCATTAATATAACACACCCAAAATAAAATAGTTTTGGGTGTTTATTTAATGTTTTGTCTATAAGGTTGCTGCTATTACTAAAATACCAAGGTTTTTTCCCCCTTAATATGTTATATGTTAAATTAAATACCCCTATTCTCAAACATGCTATATAAAATAAATAAACAAACGCCCACATTATATCAATAAAATATAATACTGATATTAAAGTATAAGTAAATAAAATAATAAAAAATTTTACATTATGCCATTTTATAGTATACTCATATTTGTTATAATTTGAAGATTTCCAAATATAATAATCTTGTAACCCCTCCAAACATAATAACAATACAGGGACAAATAATATTAGGTACAACATATCAAAATGAGGATAAAATCATTAAAATCCCTAAAAGAACAACATTACCCCAAAAAACCTTTCCTGGGTATTCTCTATCTATAAGTTTAGACCAACTTAAAAATGCCCATACTATAGATGTAAATGTGTAAGCTAAAAAGATAATAGCAAAAATGTTTCTGTATACTTCCATATTTATACGTTTTATATATTTATACATATATAATTAAAAAAACAGTTAATAAAAATGTAAGGATATGGTGTTTTGTTCAATAATAGTATGTATATTTATTATAAACACAAATATAAACACAAATATAAACACAAACATAAAAAGAAATCATGAGTACAGAAACAATTTTTCAAATAGTAGTAGGGTTAACATTTGTTGCTATTATAGCTAGTATGATCATAAGATCTAAAAAAAATAAGAGCCCTCAGGATGGTGGAGGTGGTAACAATACACCATCTGTCCCACCAAATGAAACCCCCCAACCAATTACACCAGAACCGGTACCAATTACACCCGAAACTGGTGGGATAAAACCAATTAGGGTAGAAGATGAAAAACCTCAATTAGACCAAGAGATTGATTATAACCCCGAAACGGGAGGTGACACTCCGGTTCCAAATAATCCTGAACTAGGAATAGAACCACAACCAGGGACTCCTGTTATACCAAACCCAACACCTCCGGGACCCTCAAAATAAAATAAATTGTCAAGATAAAACCCCCATTATAATATAATAATGGGGATCTTTTTATATTTATAATAAACATATATTGTAAATGGTCCGAAATATAAAAGAAATTGGAGATGGTTCCTCTAAACCCTATAAGTGGGTCAAGGTTAATGGCATATTTTCCCAAGATAGTGGAAACCAAAAATTCTCAACAGAGTATAGTTTCACCACCGAATCAGGTATGGATTACATAGTTGAGTTGGACTTGAAAGATAAAATTTTAACTGTAGATTTTATGATAGACTCTATGGATGGTAATGAATATCAAGAAACCAACAAGGGTGAATTATTTAAAGTTATGTCAACAATATCTTCAATATTAAGAGAAATAATAGATAAATATAAATCCATAACTAAAATAAAATATTTTCCAAAATCTAAAATTGGAAAACAACAAAACCAAAGAGATAGGTTATATAAAATATATTTAAAAAAAGAATTCCCAAATGTTACGTTTGAAAAAAACCACATGGGAGACACTGTAGCAATTCTAAACGAATCTAGTTTGAAAATTAAAAAAAGTTTAATGGAGAGAATAATCTTTGAGATTGGTGATGGTGGGGCTAAAACCTATAAATACAAAGGAACAAGGTCCTCTCCCATGGAAGGCAAGTCCAAATACACTTTTACAACCGATTCTGAAATGGACTATAGTGTTTCTCTAGAGATAGATGATGGTTATTTAGAAGTAGATTTCTCAGTTTGGGGTGAATATGCCGAAACCAATAAAGGGGAAATGTTCGATGTAATGGCAACCATAGTAGCTATAATAAAAGAGGATTTAAGCAAAATCCAAATACCCCTAAAAGGAATTAAATATTTCCCATCTTTAAAAAGAGGAGGAGAAACAATAAAACCAGGTATAAATAACTCCCAAAACAAGAGAGATAAATTATATAGAGCATACATAAAAAAAGCTTTTCCAAATGCTAAGTTTAGAATTAGAAATATGGCAACATATGCTGATTTTAATGGGTAAATAAAATAATTATTAAAATGCGAGGATGGCCACATACATTTTCGTATATTTATGGATAAATAAAAAACCAAATAATGAAAAAATCAATTCTAAAAGAATTAATAAGAGAAACAGTACAAGGTAATAAAAGTCAAGATCCCGAAGAATCCATTAATAAATTAGGTTTATTGCTATTAAAGGCAGGTATCCCAATAGAAACTGATTTTACCAATAAAAATAAAAATGGGATGTCTTTACCATATGTGGGGACATCAACATCCGATGGTAGAAAGGGTCATTATTTCAAATATAATGCTTACGACATGGACTTTAATAAAGAACAGTTAGTAAAAATTGAAAAAATTCTCGATAAAATGGGGTTTGAAATGGGTAGTGTGTCTAAAAGTGAAATTGATGATGATAGAGAGCGTAGTGCCACTTTCTCATTTTTTAAAAAAGGGGATTTAAGAGAAAACAAACGTAAAAAACTACGAGAAAATCAAGGTAGTTTCCCAAAATCTGAAGCAGAAGTTGTAGAAATATGTGCTAAACATGGGATAACAACATACCAAATAAACGATGACTTTAGTATAAGTGTAACTGATGATGTTGATTTATCTGGACGTAGATTAACACATCTTCCTTTAAGGTTTAAGGCCGTTGCTAAAGATTTTGATTGTACTCGTAATAAATTAAAATCATTAGAAGGAAGTCCCCAAATAGTAGGAGGGGATTTTCATTGTTTCGGAAATAAATTAGAATCATTAGAAGGAGGTCCTAAAAAAATAAAAAGAAGTTTTAGTTGCACAGGAAATAATTTGAAAAGTTTAAAGGGTTCCACCACAGAAGTTGGTGGTGATTATTACTGTGGTGACAATTATTTAACATCATTGGAGGGTTGCCCCGAAACAATACCTGGTACTATGGATTGTGAAGAGAATGATATTGTAAGTTTAAAAGGTGGCCCCCAAGTAATTCTTTTGGATTTTCATTGTAGACAAAACAGATTAAAATCCTTAGATAATTTACCCGAAGTGGGGGGAGATGTTTATTCAGATTTTGATGATGAGGTGTTAGGTTATATGTAAACACTATTAAGAAAATAAATTAAAATAACTATGAAGAAAAAAGCATTAATATCTCTGATGAAGGAATCAGTAAAATCTGAGAAAAAATCTGAATTAAAGGGATCAAGAAAATCAAAATCAAAACTTTTATATAAGGAGTCTGCAAATGGTTTCCCAAAATCTAGCAATGAAGTTGATCTTGCCTGTGAAAAATATACAATAAAAGAGTATACAATTAATGATGATTTAAGTATTGATGTTGATGGTAGTGTAAATTTAAAAAGCCAAAACTTGGAATACTTACCCTTAAAATTTAATTATGTCAAGGGTAATTTTAGTTGTTATTATAATAAATTGTTGTCATTAGAGGGTAGCCCACAAACAGTAGATGGTAATTTTAGTTGTTTTGATAATAAATTATTATCATTAAAAGATGGTCCCCAAACAGTAAAGGGGATTTTTAATTGTTCCTATAATGAATTAACAACATTAGAAGATAGTCCACAAACAGTAGGTCGTAGTTTTGATTGTTCTAATAATGACTTAATACAATTAAAGGGTGGTCCAAAAAAAGTAAATGGTAATTTTGATTGTAGTCGTAATAAATTAAAATCATTAGAAGGCGGCCCAGAAATAGTGAAGAAAGAATTTGATTGTTCTAATAATGACATAATATCATTAAAAGGTGGTCCAAAAAACGTAGGTACTAATTTCGATTGTTTTTCTAATGAATTAGTATCATTGAAGGGTAGCCCACAAACCATAAATGGTGATTTTAATTGTGGTTATAATAAATTAAAAACGCTAGAAGGGGCACCAAAGACCGTGAAGGGGTTATTTTATGTTAAAGAAAATGACTTAAGATCTCTAGATGGCCTGCCCAAAGTAGGGGGTGAGGTTGTGTCCGATTTAAAAGAAAACAAACTTAGAAAATTAAAATCAACAAATACAAACATTATGAAGAAAAGTAAATTAGTATCTCTTATAAAAGAGTCAGTAAAATCAGAGAAAAAATCTGGTCTAAGAGAAAACAGACGTAGAGGAAGAAATAACATGAGTTGGAGAAAAAAATCCAAAATGTTAAGGGAATCTCTTAGTAAAAGGATAGACCCCATATCTATGAGATTATTTTTGGAGAGCATAGGAATAGATCCTGATGATCACATGTTTTCAATAGCTATCGAAGATGGGGACATGGAAGAGACAATGTTATTATTGCTAGACACAGCTAGTAATGGAGATGAAGATAACCCATTTGATGGAATTTTCACAAAATCAGATTTCATAGAAGCAGGCAAATATGCTGGAATTGATCCATCAATAATTGATACTTTATTAGATAGAGAATATATGAGAAATCTAGAACTTGGGTAGCATTAAAATAAATAACATAAACATTATGATGAAAAGTAAATTAATATCTCTGATAAAGGAATCAGTAAAATCAGAGAAAAAATTAACTTTAAAAGAAAGAAAACGCAAAAAACTACGAGAAAATCAAGGTAGTTTTCCAAAATCTAAAGAGGAAATTAATTCGATATGTGAGAAATATGGGATTAAGAATTATACTATTAATGGTGATATGACTGTTGATGTTGATGGTGATGTTGAATTGGATAATATAAGTTTAAGAAGTATACCCCTAAAATTTAAAAAAGTAACAGGGACTTTTGACTGTAGTTTTAATTCTTTAAAAACATTAGAGGGTAGCCCACAAATAGTAGGTGATAGTTTTATTTGTTCATTTAATGATTTAAAATCTTTAGAATATAGTCCAACTACAGTATCTGAAGTTTTTGATGCTTCTAATAATATGTTAAAAACTTTAAAAGGAAGTTTAAAAAAGGTTGGAGGAGACTTTAATATTAGAGACAACAATTTAACATCCCTAGATGGTCTGCCAAAAGTTGGAGGAAAAGTTATGTCAGACTTAAAAGAAAACAGACGTATAAGAAGAAAATAAATCAACATATAGAATAGATTCATAGCCTATTCGATTAAAAATAAACATGTATCTGTGGCACAAATCTTTAGGATTGTGCCACTTTTTTTATTATATTCAACATGCAATACAACAAAAACAAATTTAAAAATATGAGTATTAAGAAAGAAAAAATAGTAGTAGTTGGAAGTGGAGTAGCAGGGATGTATGCTATTACTAAATTAGTAGATAATGGGTATCCTCCTGAATTGATTTCTACAATAGATGCTGGTAAAGATCCCTATAAAAGACTACCCCAAGAAGTAATGAAGGGGGCATTTGGAGCAGGTCTTTTTTCAGATGGAAAATGGGTTTATTTACATAATGCTATTGGGGGGCATTTAGCCAAATATACCGGAGAAGATAAGGCCGATAAATTAATGGAAGAAACATGGAATACTTTGTTAAGATTTCACCCAGAACCTTCAAAAGTTATGTTTTCCAATCCCATAGAAGAGCCCCAATTTATTAAACCATATTTTAGTTTAAGAATGGCCCCAACGTATCATATAGGAACTAATTATTTACATGATTTAGGTAAAAAATGGTATGATTGGTTGGTTGACAAAGGGATTACATTTCATTGGGAGACTACAGTTCAGGATGTAGATTTTGATAAACAAACCATAAGTATAACCCAAGAAATTGGAATGAGAATCATGGCCTCAATTAAAGTTTCATATGATAGATTAATATTTGGAACAGGTAAATCAGGTATAAATTTAACTCAAAGTCTAATTGACAAATATGATTTAAAAAAAGAACCCAAAAGTGTACAAGTTGGCGTAAGAATGGAATTACCCCAAAAATATACACAAAAAATGTTAGATGTATCTTATGATTTTAAATTATATAGAAAACCCAATGACAAAGTATCACTTCGAACATTCTGTACAAATAGTAAAGCAGCTTATGTAGCAGAAGAAAATACTTATGAAATGAGATCATATAATGGTCATAGCTTTAAACAAGAAGAGATGGTCAATAATATGAATAACTTTGGAATAATTATGGAATTAAAAGGTATAGACAACCCTTTTGAATTTCAAAAGCAATTGGTAAACAAATGCCAACATAGTGGAGGTGGGTTGTATTATTCCCCTAATAGAAAAAGAGAACCATCATTATCAGCTGAAGGGGTTAAATTAAATGTAACCCAACTAAATAATTTAGATACATTTAAAGATGCATATGGTGATTATGCTGGTTATATAATAGATTTTATATCAGATTTAAATAAGGTGTTTGGTTTTGGTGATGATTATGGAATTTATATACCTGAGGTGAAATTCTTGTCTGAGGAAGTTTTAGTAAATTATAAGGATTTATCCTTAGTAGATTACCCAAATGTCCACTTTGTTGGGGATTCTTTATCATCTAGAGGTATAGCAGTAAGTGCATGTCAAGGAGTGTTAGCAGTAGAAAACTTATAAATTAAATATATTATGGATTATAAAAAACTTAACCAAATGCAGTTACATGATATAATTGAAATAGAAAATACTTTCGAATTTAATTTATATGTAACTAAAGTATCAGGGGGGTGGATTTATACTTATATCGAAGAATTAGGGGCGGGTATGTCTTCTAATTTTGTTGCTAAGGATAATATATAAGAGGAAAATATAACATATTTATAATAAAATTAACAATATTAAAAAAAAAATAATGAGTGAATTTGATTTAAGACAATATTTAAAAGAAAACAAACTAGGGACACGCCAATCCTTGAAAGAGGAATTAGAATACTCCTTTAGCGAATATGATTATGAACCTGATGAAGAATTTGTAAATGAAGTAGTAAAGAGAGTAAAGGGGGTATATGGTAATAATATACCAGAAGAAGAGATTCTCCAATTCATTGAAGATACTAGTGATTATTTTTACAGGGAAGCAAGAAATGAGGGAAAAAGAGGAAGAGAATACCCATCTACAACAGTATCTGAATTTTCTGATATGGTTATCGAAGAATTAGAGGATGGATACGATAAATTAAATTAACCCAAATGAGGAAGTCCCATTTAAAAAAATTAATAAAGGAAACTATCAAACCCCTAAATGAAAGATATTTAAATTTTTTTGATAAAGAAGAACTTCGACCCTATATTGATGAAGTATTTGACATTATGCAAAGAACTTATGAACCCATTGGAGGTTTTAAAACTGCTAGAACTCCTGAGGAATTATTATCTAAGGCGGGTTTTGCCAAATTAGTTAGAAAAGAAGGTAGAATTGTTGCTGCAGCTGTTTACAAAGATCAAAGGGGAAGAAAGGCAATCGCCAAGGGGTACGATGGTTCTGAAATAGGAAAAAGATCCGTAGTTCAAATCTATAAAGAAGATGCTAAAATGAATAGATCATGGGGTGAATTCTCTGGTAAACCTGAAGCCATCATGTTAAAATATGGTGCTGTACCTGTTCATAACGATGCTGTTGAAGCGATTTTAGGTAAACCAATTGAATCTAAGGATGCCGATGGGTTCCATTATATAAGACTAATTAAGGGGGAACCTTACAGAAAAATTTTAATTGGTAATGTTAAATAAACGGGGCACCCCCGGTTGTTGTTCGTATATTTACACATAATGAAAAAAATAAATACAATGAACCATATTTTAGTTATTCACGGTTTTAATAGTGGACCCGGTGATAAATCAGAATCATTGGAAAAACACTTTCCAAACTTTACTATAACTACTCCCCAATTAAATAACGAACCTTTAAGTGATATTAAAATTTTACAAGATTTTATAGATAAGCATAGAGATGTTCACATTGTAGGTACATCACTGGGTGGTTTCTATGGTCAATATTTAGCTTACAAAAACCAAAGAAGAAATGATTTATCATTTTATCTTATTAATCCTTCTTATAGACCATATGATAGTTTTCAAACAAAACTTGGGGAAGAAGTTAAAAATTATAAAACAAATGAAAAATTTATAATATCAGAATATTTTGTTAAATGTTTAGAACAATTGCAAAGGGAAAGGGATGTTTTATTTGATGATGTTTTATACCACACCTATTATTTCTTTGGTAGAAAGGATGAAATACTAAACCATAATGATTTAATTGATAAATTATTTTCATTTTTCAAACCCGTCAATATCTTAATAGATAACCAGGACCACAGACATGATAATTTGGATGTGGTAATTAAGCAAATTAAATTAAACCAAATGTTATAATATGTTTACAATATGAAAAAGTCTAAATTAAAAGAATTAATGAGGGAATCCATAAGAACTCATATAAGTATTAAACCCGTAGTTTATTTGGTAGAGAAATAAAAATTAATGATTCTGGTAACATAGTTGTTAATAATGGTGAATTTATGGATTATTTGGGTCTAGAGGAAATAGATTATGATGATTTATAATATCTGCAAATCATATAGTATATTTATAATAAAAAAACAAAGATAATGAGTGAATTCAATTTAAGAAAGTATTTAAAAAATAGTAAGTTACTTAAAGAAAGTAAAGAAGATTTATCTTCTAAAAAAACTTTTAATTTTGTAGATGATAGTGGAAATTTTAAAGTGGACATAGTAAGAAAAATTTTAAAAACAATCCCCAACGTAGTTGAGGAAACTATAGAGGAATATTTGGATGAAACTGAATCATCTTTAGAACCCGAGGCATATGATGATATCACAATACAAGAATTAAAAGAAGACTTTTTACTTTATTCTAGTTACATTAATGAGTTATAACACATTTAAAAAAAATGAAAAAAAATAAATTTATAACAAAGATTAGAGAAAATCTACAAACTGAAATTAAGGCATCAGAATTAGATAATGAAGGGTTAGAGGAACAAATTATAGAATTTGATTCTTTATCTAGTCAAGTAAGAAAAATTGAAGTTGAACTCAAAGCTCTAAAAAAAAAGAAAGGTGAGTTAGCTAAGGTATTAACACCTGTTTTAGAAGAATTAAATGAGACAGAGGTAACCATGATTGAGGTAGATGATATAATCCTTCAAATTAAAAGAAAGGGTTATGATCGTACAAGTGCTGCCTATAAAGATGCATTTGTTTGGCTAAAAGAAAGGGTAAATGCCAAGATGATTAAAATTGTAGATGAAGCGCTTGAAAAAACAAAGAAAACAGCTTCTGTAGCCTCATCTATTGAAACTAAGTCCTTAAAAGAAGTTAACATATTCCAAAGATTGACCAAATATTGGAATTCCTTTGTTAGTAAACTAAAATCCTTAAATTCATCATTATCGGATAGTGTATCGGAATTTAAATTATCACTAAGTGAGGGTAAAAAACATGTTAATGAAGAATATACCCCTAATGTAGCAGCGGGGTCTGTTTATTCTATTGAGGTTAAACAATTAAAAAATCAGAAGGTAACATTAACTCAGGACAATGGTCAACAAGTAGTAGTCCATCCAGAAGATATGGGAGAATTAATCAAAAAATTGAGAAAATATGCACTTTAACCGCATGAATCACGTTATTATAACATAAATAACAGATTGACACCACATTACATAACAAACATATATTAAGCGCGTAAAAACTTATTTTACGCGTTTTTTATTTTTAAAAGTAATTATTATATTGCGGGGTTGACGTGGCTGATGTTCGTATATTTACACGTTAGTAAGATAATAAATTAATAATTTAAAAAACAAAAAGTTATGTCAAGATCAGAAAAAATTACAAGAATTAAAGAGTTGGGTATTGAAACACCAAGACCTCCACACATGATGAAAACAACAATTTTAGATGAATTACTTCAAAGCATTAGTGATGTTGTTGTAACATCTAAAGTGAAAAGAGGAAGACCTATTAACCCAAATTCAAACCACCAAATTAAATTAAGAGAATTAGAAAGAAGAAGATTGAGTGGGGAGCTACACAAAGGAAAAACTGGTAGAAAAGTCAATCCAAATAGTGAAAGACAAAAAAGATTAAGAGGAAAATTAGAACTTCAATCAAAATAAAAAAGGTATGCCTTTATACAAATATCAACAAGAAGGATCTGATAAGATACAGGTCCTTTTAGATGAAAACAAATCAGTAATATACCAACTTCCAACTGGAGGAGGTAAAAGTTACGTTATTCAAGATATTGTGGAAAAAAATAAGCATAAAAAAATAATGCTATTGGTCCACAAAAGAGAAATAATTTTTCAATTATATGACAACTTAAAATCATCGGGATTTGATGTTGGTATAATGGTTGGGGATATTGAAAAAAACACTAATGCTAATGTATTAGTGGGTTCTATTTTAACTGTATCTAGAGATAAAAGAATACAGGGGGTGATGGATAGAAAAGATGATATTCTTATTATAGATGAAGCCCACCACGCTTGTTCTTCGAGTTATCAAAAAATAATTGATTTATCAATTAAAAACAACCCCAACTTTAACATATTTGGGGTTACAGCCACACCTTATAGAAAAGATAAGAAAAAACTATCATTAATATTTGATAAACTTGTAGTTGGTCCAACAATAAATGAATTACAAGAACAAGGCTACTTATGTAATGCTAAAACATACATAATGAATTTAGAGGGTGTTGAACATATCCAAAAATCTGGGGGTGATTATAATATCTCTAAATTGTCTAAATTTATGAGAAATGATTCCTTAATAAATAGTGCAATACAAGAATATGAGGATAAAGGAATGGGTAAGCAGATGTTGGTATTTTGTGTAGATCAAAAACATGGTTTAAAAGTACAAAATGCCTATATAGAAAAAGGATATTCTGACACATCATACATAGATTCAAACACACCAAATGATGTAAGGGATAATATAATAAAAGAATTTAGAGGTGGGAATATTAAAATATTAGTATCTATTCAAACCTTAACAGAAGGTACAGACATCCCAAATGCATCAGTATGTCAATTACTACGACCTACATTATCACTAGTTTTATATTTACAAATATTAGGAAGAGTATTAAGAGTAAAAGATGATAAAAGTGAAGCTATTATATTAGATATATCTAATTGTAGTAAGGAACATGGTTTAGTTAATTCTCCAAAAAATTGGAACCTCGATAACATAGATCCTAACTTGGAAAAGGGAGATAGAAAACTTATAGCATATAATGCTAAAGATGAAATGGTTGATGATTTAGAGGAAATAACAGAAGAGGGTTTAGAGGTAACAGAGGTTAGTTATGATGATTTCCTTAAACACAGTAAAATGGGTGTTGAAGAAGCGCAATCTATAAATTCTGACATTGTTGATCAAAAGTATAATAAATTGTGTGAGATTAGAGATATAATATCTCAGAAGCTACCCCAATATAACTTTGAAATTCCTAAAAAAGAAGATATATACAATTTTAAAGAAATTAAAGTAAAAGAGGGGGGTGAGAGCTTGGTAAATATAACCTATTTGTATGATGAAAATGATATTTTTCTAAATAAAGTCTGGACACAAAAAGAGAATCTTAGGTATTATAATAAGTTGGGGATTATCTCAAACACGTTATCTATAAAGAAAACATTAGCCAAAATTCTCGTTTTATTTATTGGAATCAAAACATTAGAAAGTAAAAAAATAGACATTAATAAGTTAAGGAGTGAAACTCGTTTAATAAAATTAGAAAAAATAGAAAATAATATAAATTCTCAAATTAAAAGAGGGGAATATGAATTTAAATTTTGGGAAACATTTTCAATGTCACGTTTAAACACATCCCGATATAAGCAAATTGATACTGTTATAATAAACCAAAAACATAGGAAACTTGGTATAAGAAACACTGTAATATTAAAGAATGGTTCCGATCTTATAGGAGAATTTAATATAGAAAAAGAAGGCTTGTTGGATGTTGTTTTAGATTTAGGTCTAAGAGAATAACATAAGTAATGTGGTTGACACATATAGAGTTCGTATATTTACATATAATAAAGAGAAAAATGAAGAAAAAAATACAAACATTTAATTTTATAGTAGGGTTTTTGGTTGGGTTATGTGTTACTTATTTAATTATAGGCACGCCTTTCCCCGATAACACGTTAGAACTTATAACTATATTTTTAATATCCCTATTTATGTTAGGATTAAATGTACAATATTTAAACCAACCAGATAAGTTTAAAAAACAAAATAAAAATATCTTCTCAGGATGGTTTAAATCTAACACTCAAATCAATAATAAAAAATAAGTCAAATGAGAACATTTAAATTGATAAAAACTTATCCCGGCGGTCCTGAGAAATTGGGTTTAGAGATTACAAATAATAAAGAACACCTCGATCACTTTTATAATGAACAGGAGATGATATTTATGGTAATAAGCCCCGAAAATTTTCCTGATAATTGGGAAGAAGTTTTAAGTGTAAATTCTAAAGTATTATTTCGAACTGAAGATGGAGTAGATATTTTTATAGGGTCAAGATTTTGTTATGTGAGAGACCAGGAATTATTTAGTTACCATGGACGTTTATTTATAGCAAATGATAAAACACCTAAATACAAAGAAGCGTTTTATTTTTCAACTCTACAAAAAGCCCAAGAATATATATTAAATAATAAAGTACTTCTTGTAACTGAAGATGGTGGGAAAATTAGAATGGGAGATTCATACTACAGGGTAAACATACATGATGGACATTTATCAGTATGGGAAATGGGGAGCACATTCAGTAATTCCGATATTCATGTTAAGTTTTTCTCTACTATAAGTAAGGCCATGGAGTATTCAAAAACCAGAGAGGTTCTTCTTACAACTGATGATGGTGGGTTAATACGTGAAGGGGATAAAATATGGGGTATTAATGTCATGGATTTAAATATATTTTCATGTAATATTTATGCAAATTGTAATCAAATAACTGAAGAATGGATTCATGGCAAATTTTCCAGTGAAAAATTCGCCGAAGATTTTTTAGTATTAAATAAACCATGTTTGTCTTTAGTTGATATTAGTAAATATTATCATAAATTATTAGATTTTTCAAATGGTAATAGTAAGGGTTTAAAAAAGTTAGTAGAAACAAGAATCAAAAAATAAAAAGTTATGTTAAATAAAAATTTAATAGCAATAATGGGAGAAATGATGTCTGGTAAGGACACTGTTGGGAAAATTATAGTTGAGTTAACGGGAGAAGAAAGCCTAGATTATAAAATTAAGAAATTCGCATATTTACCAAAAAAGATAGCCTCTGACCTATTAAATATACCTATTGAAGATTTTGAAAAAAGGGAGGTTAAAGATAGGGTATTAGGAGAAGAATGGGACCGGTTTGTTATACAAGGGGGTGGAAAAGAGAGATTAACCCACCCCCATTTTTCATCCATGGATGATGTTATAAGTTATATGACAAAATATAGATTAGAGCGTAGAAGTACCCAAATTACTAGAGTTAGTTATACAGTAAGGCAGTTTATACAAGTTTTAGCAACTGAAGGGATGAGAGATGGGGTTCACCCATCAATCTGGGGAAATGGGTTATTTTCAAATTTTAATGAAGATTCAAAATGGGTCATTACGGATTGGAGGTTTAGAGAAGAAAAAGACATTATTGACAAAAATAATGGGGTTACTATAAGAGTAATAAGACCACTTCAAAAAAGGTACCCAAGACAGGCTAAAGAATATGAAACCATTTTTGGGAGAGCACCTATCAGGCCCGATTTTATTAAATGGTTGAATAACCATGCTTTAAAAACTTACAATAAATTGGGTGAAGCCATGGATCATTCTAGTGAAACAACTATTTCAAGTCTAAATGCTAAGTATACAATAGTTAATGATGGTACAGAAGCAATGTTATACCATAAGGTTAGGAATATTTTAGAAAATGAAAAAGTTATATGAAAGTAACCAATATTACTACAGCAAAACTTTTAAATAAGTTAAGTAAATTAAATGACCTTCACGAATGCCCGTATTCTCATAAATTTAGGACATATTTAGAAGATGAATCTTTTGATGATCCTAGAAGTGGAGATATTATTATATTTAGGGAAAAAGGAGAGACTTACCTTGAAAGTTTACCATTAAGTAACATCAAAACCATTGATTACAATGCACCTTACCAAACCGACTTACAGGACTATATCTTAAAAGAATATGGTATTTTTATATCGATAGAGATTTCATATTATAAGTGGGGTAACTATAATAGTAACTTATGGATGAAAAATGGGGATTTTGAAGTATTGTTGTTATTCGATGGTATGTCTATGTTTGATAACCCCAGTGATGCTCTTGAAGATGGGTTGGAAACAGCACTAGAATACTTAATTAATAATTAAACTTTTACGAGGTACACCCAACTATTATTCGTATATTTACATGTAATTTAAAATAAATAATTTATGACTATAGAAAATCAATCGATACCATTAGAAATGGAACAAAGGTTTAACCCATTATCAAAAAAGCAATCCCATGGTAAAACAGGGGGTGATGGGGATGAAGATGGGGGTGATGAAAAAAATGATATCCTCTATACTTGTGCAGTTTTATCAATTATAGCACTTGTATTATATTATATATTTAATTACTAAAATAAAAAAATGGGAACAAAAACCGAATTTAGGATAACAGAAGAAATGTTTAGACAGGACACCAATGCTCCTTATAATACTACAGATATGGTACTTAAAGAATCTTTCATGAAATTAATACAAGGGTCAGATATGAGGGAAATATATGAACATATCGATTTTAAAATAATAAATCCTAATTCAAAAGAGAGTCAAGATATGTTACGTGACCCATCATGTGATTCATTTGAAAAAGAACGATTAATTAATTTACTGGAATCGGGGACTCGACTTATTACAGCAGAGTGGAAAAATATCGAAAATATAGATTAAATATATGTTATAGAAAGTATGGTAATCTTAACCCTAGAGGGGTTTAATATTTTATTAAAGATAGTATTACTAATAGGATTTATATTAGGACTAATGTTATCTCTTTACAATAAAAAAACAAATTATGAAAACAAGACTGCTCCGAAAAGCAAGGAAAAAAGTAAAACTTCATGAAAGAAATGGTGTTTATTATATTAAGGCAAATGGTAACCATTACCATGAATGTAATAGTAAACGTAAAGCTTTAATGCACTATAGATATTGGGTTTTAAAAAACGCAAAAGATATATTTGAGTTTCGACCTAAGTCTCAACTTTTTAAATACTAAATATGAAAAATATATTCAAAAATATAGGTATTTTTTTTAAAAATATGCTTAGAAATCCTTGCTCTAAATGTGGTATAGGTAGTGTACATTATATAGGTGATGACCTACCAAATTCAGTATGGATAAGTGTATATGAATGTGATACTTGTAAAACCAAATTTTGTTAGAATAAAAACTTAAAAAAATGGATAAATTTGATGAATTATTAGATAAACAACATGTCATAAATTACAGATATTTTAACTAAAAAGTATATTATTTTTCAAACAAATAATTTATGAGCAGAACATACAGAACCAATAAATTAGGCGAGATTAGAACTGACAAATATAAAAAAAGCCGTAATGGTTGTGGGTGCACTTATTGTGATTTTATAAACATGGATTTTAGGAGACAACATACTGATAGCTTTATAGAACAAGAGATAGAAGAAAATAAAAATTACATGCAGGATAGATACAGAGAGTATGAACATGCAATAGATGATGAAGACCATTATTTAGACGAATTATCAAAAAACATCATTGTAGAAAACTCTATATTTATAAAAAAACAATAAACTAAATAAAAAAAAACATTATGAAAAACATTATGAAAAACATTAAAATTTTATTAACAACCTTTATGGCATTAATATTATTTCAATCCTGTATTGAATTAATAAAAGAAGATAATGTTGAGAATTGTAATTGTGTTTGGGAAGAAAGAATAGTTGGGGAACCCGAAGATCCAAATGGTCCTCCTGAACCTGTAATTGATTATTTTGAGGTAACCCCCTCTAAGATACAAGATTGTAGTAAAGATGGGTTGATGGATGGTAATAAAAAACTTGTATGTACATTAAAATAACAAGATATTATTTTTAAAATACCTCGTATATTACGGGGTATTTTTATCTATTATTCGTATATTCATGTATTATTAGAAATATAAATTATGATAGTAACAAAAGAACACCAAGAGACATTAGTAACAAAATATCATAGTGAGGGGCACTCTCATTCTGAATGTATGAGTTTTATAGATGGTTTAAACAAAGCATGGGAATTAATTTCAAAAACGGGTTTACCTAAATAATAATAAAAATAACATATTATGTCTGAAAAAGAAAAAATAGTAGAATGTTTAAAAGAAATGGGTATTACAGATAAGGTTGTACATACATCCAATAATGGAACTCCTATTAACTTATCAGTTGTAATTGAAAAATTCTTAACACCTTCAAATACAAATGAAAGTATTAAAATAGATCCATCAATGGAATCCAAATTAACTATTGACCAGTATGGAACTAAACGTTGGAGACTACCTAATGGTAATTTACATAGAGAAGATGGTCCAGCATGTGAATATAGTGGTGGTGGTAAATGGTGGTATCTGAATGGTCAGTTGCATAGAGAAGATGGACCAGCAGTCGAATTTAATAATAATAAATATTGGTATATAAATGGTAAACAATATACTGAACCAGAACACAAACATGAGATAAGGTCTATTAAATTACTTAAACTACTTAAATAACCTCAACATAATTATATACATGAAACCTAAATTAACCATTAATGGACTTGGTGATAAAATATGGAAACTTCCCTCTGGTGATTTACATAGAGAAGAT
>Ga0307930_1000303_pt1 | contig 38196 bp, 36 predicted proteins | sample OrgLakmetageno46_FD_203161 | JGI IMG/M metagenome (GOLD analysis project Ga0307930, IMG submission 203161) | Saline water microbial communities from Organic Lake, Antarctica - #46 | ecosystem: Environmental > Aquatic > Non-marine Saline and Alkaline > Saline | place: Antarctica: Organic Lake...
GTATCTGGAGCTAGCCTTCAAAATGCAGCACTCAATAGTGACGGTACGTATTACATGTATCTGGCGTCGAATGAAACTGCCATGGGCGTTGTACAATTTTACGTTAATGATGTGATTGTCAATGCGGATTCCAATTATCCCTATGATCTGAACGGAGGGAATAATATTGCCGCCAATGTCCAGAATATGACATGGTTTGAAAATGGCGAGAATACGTTGATGGTAAAAGTCGGCGGTGAAATTGTTGCAACCTCACGCTTTTCTGTTTTAGCTGACGATCAATGGGAACCCACACCTCAGCCAGAGCCGACCCCTGAACCAGAGCCGACCCCTGAACCAGAGCCGACTCCTCAGCCAGAGCCGACCCCTGAACCAGAGCCGACTCCTGAGCCAGAGCCGACTCCTGAGCCAGAGCCGACTCCTGAGCCAGAGCCGACTCCTGAGCCAGAGCCGACTCCTGAGCCAGAGCCGACTCCTGAGCCAGAGCCGACTCCTGAGCCAGAGCCGATAATCTATTCACTCGATTATTCAACGAGCGCGTCGCGCACCAATGCACAAGCAGTGACTGGATTGGAAATGAACCAGGGTCAGAGTTACTACCTGACACTGACAACCAATGATACCAACGCAGGACGTGTTGAATTTTATATTAACGGCAGTTGGTATAGTCAGGACTCAACCTACCCTTATGATTTTTCTGAAGGCTCGGTTGCCCAGGCTAACGTCTTGCCGTTGGACCAGCTAATGACTGGAGTAAACACGCTGGCTGTTCGAGTCAATGGCACTCTGGTTGCCGACACTACGGTCACTCTTGTCACCAGTGCACCTGAACCGGATACGCTATCGGTGACCCTTTACTGGAGCGCACCGATTGAGCGCGTTAATGGCGAACTGATGAGTTTTGATGAAATCGGCGGCTACGAAATTCGTTACCGGGAAACCGGTACCTCAGCGTTCGAAAAACTGGTTATTAATAATGCGGCTACTGATCAGTACCTGATTGAAGATTTACCCAATGCCGAATACGAGTTTCAGGTAGCAACCTTCGATCGTAGCGGTATTTACAGCGATTTCGTGACTGCGCAATGAGTCAGTAAGGCTTCCCCCGTCATTTACCCCGGCCTGCGCCGGAATTTTTTTGTCCGTTTGGTTCAGGTAGGAACCCCGGGCAATCCTTCTGGGTGAACCACTCAATCCAGTAGCCGTCCGGATCCCTGATAAAGGCGATGTCTTGCTTCTTGCCATCCTGGGGTTTCTACAAATAGGGTACGTCCTGGTTTCATTCAGGTGGTCAGCCTGACCTAAGTGTCGACTCATGTTAAATAGACGCCTGATGATGTTGTCGTTGTGTGCAACTATTGGCACGACGCCACACTTTGCAACCAGGGCAGACTGGCAACGGTTCCAGCAATGGTTAGACTAGGCTCAGGTTTGAGCATGAGTAAGAAGGATGGTTGGGATCAGAAACTGGCGACCGTGGGTAACTTCGGTGCTGATGGGTTTGGCACTGTCTGTCGCGGCGGAAACTGACAGTGTGAGTGAGCCAGCGCCTTCGCGCTGGTTACAGGTTATTCGCGATACGCCCTATGTGTTCAGTGATGGCTTCTATCAGAACATCTCGACCCTGCGTCGCTGGGTGTTGCTTGAGCGTGGCTATTGCGCAGAGCCGAACCGGCATATTCTATTTGATCAGCGCGGCCGTTTTTTAACCTGGTTTGAAAACACAGGCACAGTGGCGGCCAATCAGTTGCAATTGAATCGGGTGCGCGAACAGCTGTATCAGCAACAAAGCGTTCATCGCTGGATAGCCGGGTCTGCCAATGAAACCGGCTATCCGTTTGCGTTACGGTGCGATCAACCGCATGTCGATCTTGCTGATGCGGTTGACCGGTTAATGGGGGTATATCCTGAAGAGCGTGTATGGGGGACCTGGGACGGTATGGTCGCAGGGGCCGAAGACGCGCCGATCGCCCTGATTGACCTGGTACAGCAGGTGTTTGCAGATAAGGCAGAACGCCAGGGGTACCAGGCCAGCAGTGCCGTCAGGCAGGCCTTTATCGGTCAGATACTGATCGAAAGCGGTGCTCGTAAACGGAGCTTTTCGGCGGCCAGTGCTGTCGGTTTATTGCAGTTGCGTCCGGAGGTGTTGTCCGATTGCGAGATACCTGAACGCTTTCATTTGCATCGCATGGCTCAAGTAGATTGTGCGGTGCGGTTGTATCAGCAAAACGATCGCAATTTAAAACCGGTTTTTGAACAGCGCTTTGGTCATCTTCCAGCTCAGAAAAAAAGCGCGTTATATTCGCTGCTGCTGGTTCAGGCCTATCACGGAGGCATTGGCCGCATGCAGCAACTGCTGGGCGAGACCGAGCCAGGAGCCGCTGCCAGGTACTTTGCCCGTGATTCCGGGCGTTATTCAGCAGAAGATTTGGCGCTGGGGATGGTATTTCACAATATGGGACGAATCAGCCTGGGGCTTGATTCGCTGTATTACTTGATTGATGTGCGCATAGCAGCCGAGGCGGCCTGTCAGGTGCGGCCTGATGTATGCCAGTTTAATCCAGCCACTCAATCGACCAGTTCTGGTCCCGCGCAAAATGATTGACCGCCTGGATCGATGGAAACCACTCGCTTAGCAGCACCCTGGACTGGCGGTCGGGACTGGCATAGACAACCAGAGAAATGCCGCCGTCTTCTTCGGGGTCGTCGCTCAAGAAGCAGTAACCCCGATAGTAGTTGCCCTCAACGATTTCTCCCATACCGTTGAGCTTTAACGTTAGCGCCATATCAACGCTGCCCGGTAGCAAGCTTTTCCATGCGTCCGGCAAGATCAAAATCCTTCTTTGAGATACCACCGGCCTCGTGCGTTGTCAGCTGTACCTTGACGGTTTTGTAAACGTTGAACCATTCGGGATGATGGCCGCTTTTTTCGGCGACTATGGCAGCCTGAGTCATGAAGCCAAAGGCGGTCACAAAGTCAGCAAAGGTAAAGGTCTTGGTCAGCTTTTCCTGATCCAGGTGCCAGGGGTGGTCGAGGTCGCTATTCAGCACTACCAGTTCGGATTTGTATTCGTCCGGGCTATAAGCGTCTACCATGTTAAGTACTCCATTGTTGATAAAAGGTGTTTCACCATAACAAGACAATGTTCGAGTGTGAATGGTGTCTAGCCGGGTCAGAAGCGCTGCGATTGTAAGCCTGAAGTGACCCATCCAGAGTAAAACACCGTATTGCAGGCGCGTACAGGCAAAAATGGGCCCGGGAGAGAAGCATGTTCGATACGCTTAAAGACTACAGCATTGTCTATTCATTTGATCGCACTGGCTATCAGCGTCACGCACGTCAGTTCAGTCAGATAGATGACAGCTGGTTGGCGGATAAAACCGTCCTGATCACAGGGGGAACCAGCGGTATTGGTGCGGCTTTGGCACAGCGGCTGGCCAGCGCCGGGGCTCACGTCTGGGTCACTGGTCGTGGTCAGCAAAAGTTTGATCAGTCCGGTCTGGCTGCGCAGGGCGTGCAGTTTATTGAGCTGGATATGACCGACTTTGAGCAAGTGATGAACCAGTCCCTGCCCTCGCTTGATGCGCTGGTTTGCAATGCGGGCGGCATGCCGGACCAGCTGATGCTGGTCGAAGATCGTTACGATGTTATTTTTGCCTCCCAGGTCGTGGGCCACTATCTGCTGATACGCCGCTGTATTGAGCAGGGGGTGTTGCCAGAGCAGGCGCCGATACATATTACCGCCAGTGGGGGTATGTATCTGCAAAAGCTGAATCTGGATGATTTGTGCTGGCAGCAAGCTCGCTACGACAAGGTAAAATCCTATGCCAATGCCAAGCGTGCCCAAGTTATCCTGAATCAGGAATTGCCCCGGCAGTTCCCCAACTACCGATTTTCGGCATCACACCCCGGTTGGGTGGGTACCGACGCGCTGAGAGAGGCTCTGCCCGCCTTCACTTCGCGTATGGGCGACCGCTTGCGGACCAATGACGAGGGTGCCGATACCATCTACTGGTGCCTGTCTGAAGGTCAGCGACTGCCTTCAGGTGAATTCTGGTTCGACCGTGCGCCACGTAAAGTCTACCCGTTTTTCTGGACGAGGGAGTCGCGCAAAACCCGGCAATCACTGCTGACAGTGTGTGCAGATGCCTGGCAACGGCATGCCCTCAAATCGGATTAAAATACGCAGCCTGACATGAGGTTGGACGGGGAACTGGTGTACACTAAGCTCTGTTTCCCCGGCTGACCGGAGTGTTGCCATGACTACCCCGACCTCAAACCTGATCATCTTTGATACTACCCTGCGCGACGGCGAACAGAGCCCGGGTGCGTCAATGACACGGGATGAAAAAGTCCGCATCGCCAAGGCGCTGGAGAAGATGCACGTTGATGTTATTGAAGCGGGTTTTGCCGCCGCCTCCAGAGGTGATTTCGAGGCCATTAATGCCATCGCCCGGTCAGTTCGCCAGAGCACGGTATGTTCGCTGGCTCGTGCGCTGGACAAAGACATTGAAGCGGCCGCAGGATCACTCGAAGGGGCCGAGCGCGCGCGCATCCACACCTTTATTGCGACCTCGCCGATCCACATGAAGTACAAGCTGAAGATGCAGCCGGATGACGTTGTTGAGCAAGCCGTGCGGGCGGTGAGAAAAGCGCGTCAGTATACCAGTGACGTAGAATTCTCCTGTGAGGACGCTGGGCGCAGTGAACTGGATTTTCTATGTCGCATTATTGAACAGGCTATTGCGGCCGGGGCTACGACGATCAATATCCCTGATACCGTGGGCTACGCCGTACCAGAGGCCTTTGGTCAATTGGTTCATGACATTATGAACCGGGTACCCAATGCCGATCAGGCCATTTTTTCGGTGCACTGTCACAATGACCTGGGTCTGGCTGTAGCTAATTCTCTGGCAGCGGTGCTCCAGGGGGCTCGTCAGGTTGAGTGCACCATCAACGGCCTTGGCGAGCGTGCCGGTAATGCGGCACTGGAAGAAATTGTCATGGCAGTGCGCACGCGCCAGGACCTGTTTCCAGTTGATACGGGTATTGATGCCCGTCACATTGTCCCAGCCTCGCGACTGGTGTCATCGGTGACCGGGTTTCCGGTGCAGCCGAACAAGGCGATTGTCGGCGCCAATGCCTTTGCCCATGAGTCTGGTATCCATCAGGATGGCGTACTCAAACACCGTGAAACCTATGAGATCATGTCGGCCGAAGACGTTGGCTGGAATGCCAATCGTATGGTGCTGGGTAAACATTCCGGTCGCAATGCGTTTAAAACCCGGCTAATCGAACTTGGCTATTCGTTTGAATCGGATGCTGACGTGATCGAGGCGTTTATCCGCTTCAAAACGCTGGCTGATAAAAAACATGATATTTTTGATGAAGATCTGCATGCTCTGATGTCCCAGGTCGAGCAGGATGCAGCCGTAACCGACCGGATTCAGCTCAAACACCTGGTCAGCCACAGTGTCATGGGCGAGTCACCGCTGGCCACGGTTGTGCTGGAGATAGAAGGCGAAGCACATGAAGCGACGGCGGCGGGTGACGGCCCGGTCGATGCCAGCTTCAAGGCCATCGACAGTCTGGTTCATTCCGGCACTCAATTGCAGCTTTACTCGGTGAATGCCATTACCGCTGGTACCGAAGCCCAGGGCGAGGTATCGGTGCGTCTTGAAAAAGGCGGGCGCATTGTAAACGGGGCAGGCAGCGATACTGACATCGTGGTGGCATCGGCCAAAGCCTACATTAAAGCATTGAACCTTATGCTGAATGCACCGGCCAAGTCGCACCCGCAAATAACCGTATGAATGACTTCAGGCCGCTGCCGGAACAAAATCGTCGGCATTATCTGGAAGCTATGGGGATCAGCAGCTGGTATCCCAGGGTGCGGTTACCGGCCGCTCCGCTACCGATAACCTTTGACCTGGATGAAACTGAATACGCTTGCTCTCCGGCCGCTGCGCTGGTCCGGGAATCGAATCATTCCTCCGCTCAGACAGCTCGTGTTGATTCGACGGCGCAGACCGCTGCCCAGGTACCTGACTCCGAACCATTGACACCGGATACAGGCCCGATCCGGGATAACACGGATTCGACGGCCGCGCCTCAGATTATACGCAGCGTCGCGGCTCCGGTACCCCGTTTTGCTCTGTCTTTAAGTATTGTGGGTGATTTTCTGATTGCCGATTCCCTCGCCCGGGGTTTGAGTCAGCCTACCGAAACTGGCCAGCAATTGTTGCTCAACATTTTGGCGACACTGGGGGTCAGTGCGGCCGACGTGCGTACCCATCATGTCGTGCAATGGCCTTTGTTTACCAATCGGAAAGTTGATCAGGGGCTAGAGCAGGCTCGGATCTATGTGGATGAAAAACTGGATCAGTTCATACGCCAGTATCAGCCTACTACCTTGCTATCGTTCGGTGCGGTTATGCCGCGACTGCAAGGTTGGCAGCAACCAAAAGGTGACTACGGCGAGGTACCCTGGGTCGGGCTGCCGTCCCTGTATCAGATGTTGAACGATCCGCTCAAAAAGGCGGTGTGTTGGCGCCGGTTAAAGCCCTTGGTGCCCACAACCTCGCTGCCTGACTGATGCGTCTGGTGCAGGCCCAGCAGTCAGATCTGGACAGTGTCTGGGCTATTGATGCGAGTGCAGGCCCCTACCCCTGGCCGGAAACAGCGTTGATTGAATCTATACAATCAGGCGATTTGTATCTGGCCAGTCTTGAAAGCATCATTACAGGGTTTCTGGTCAGCCAATCGGTGCTGGATGAAACCACGCTGATGCACCTTGCAGTGTCGGCTGAACTTCAGCGTCAGGGAGTGGCCAGACAGATGTTACAGCGTTGGATCAGCCGGGAACGGGCGGCTGGTCAGCGTCGCTTGTTACTGGAAGTGCGTCGCTCCAACCAGCCCGCGGCAACTTTGTATCAGTCGCTGGGTTTTGAGCCAATTGGCGAACGTCGTCGCTACTATCAAGTGTCAAAAGGACATGAAGACGGGCAAACGTCAAAAGGACATGAGGACGCACTGGTTATGGCGTTCGTATTTTAACAAGCTGTTGAAATGCTCAGGGTTTCGGCGGCCTGCTAGCAGTTACGTTCTATTTGCAAGCTGGTGACCTGGGCCAGATGGGTCAGGAACAGGGTATCTGTGCCGCTGCGAAAATGTTCCGGATCACTGTGACCCAGCGCCAGAACACCAATCACCTCATGGCCCCGAGTAAGCGGGGCGATGGCCAGCGAACCAACATCGTTCCCGGCAAACAACAGCTGCGTCAGGTGCCTGTCCAGGGCGCCGCAAACGGCCTTGCCCTGCTCGACAACAGCCGGAAAGGACTCAGCTATCTGCGTTCTGGAGGTTTGCAGCCAGCCATCACCGTCGCTGGGTGCTCGCTGGAACAGAATGACGGTGGTTTCATGCACGTCGAAATCTCGCTGCAGTCCCTGCTGCAAACTGTGCAGCAAGTCATTTAACTGAGTGTGGGGCAGCAGGTCAAGAATCAGGCGTTGCAGTTTCAGAAACAGGCGGTCATTGCGCTGTGCCACCTGAATAAACTGATTGAGCCGGTCGATTAGCTGACGGTTTTCTTGACGCAATATCTGATTTTGACGTTCCATCAGTGAAATTGCATCACCGCTGTCGTGACTTAAATGCAGCTTTTTCAACAGATTGGGATGATCTTCAAAAAAACGCGGATGGCGCCTCAGATAAGCCACCACCGAATTTAAATCCAGTATGTCGGTATCGACTGACTCAGTCACTCGATCACTCCTTCGTAGACTGTCTCAACCGGTCCGGTCATCATTACATTGTCTTCGCCGGACCACTCTACCAAGAGGGTACCACCGGGTAGAGTGATACGTACATGGTCGGTAAACCATTGATTGATCACACCGGCCACCATGGCGGCGCAGGCCCCGGTGCCACAAGCCAGGGTTTCACCCACGCCCCGCTCGAATACACGCAGCCGGGCGTGGTGTTGATCGACAACCTGCAAGAACCCGACATTGACGCGTTGCGGAAAACGCGAATGGCTTTCAATCTCGGCCCCCAGGGATTCAACCGGGGCCCTGTCAACGTCTTCAACACGGATGACGCAATGGGGGTTGCCCATATTGACGGCGGCCAGTTCAATTCTGGTGCCATCATTCAGCGTCAATGGGTACAGCGTCGCTTTGGTGTCGACCTCGAACGGGATTCTGTCAGGTGCCAGCCGGGGCCGACCCATATCTACGGTTACCTGGCCGTCCGGATTGAGGATCAGTTCGAGATCCCCACCGGCTGTTTCAACACGGACGCGATCGGCGTGAATCAGTTGATGATCAATGACAAAACGTGCAAAGCAGCGAGCGCCATTGCCGCAGTTTTCAACCTCACTGCCGTCGGCATTGAAGATTCGGTAGCGAAAGTCGCGGTCGGGCCGGGTAGGCGGTTCGACCAGCAGCAATTGATCGAAACCGATGCCCTGGTGGCGGTCTGCCCAGCGGGCTATATCGGTCGACGAGAATTGCACCGACTGGGTAACGCCGTCAATGACCATGAAATCATTGCCCAGCCCGTGCATCTTGGTAAATTTTAGCCGCATATCGCCTCAGCGTAACCGGGATTCAAGTTGCAATTGATCCTGCAGGGATTCGCGCTTGCGCACCAGTTGCGAGGTTGTCCCCTGAACCATAACTTCAGCCGGTCGGTTGCGGGTGTTGTAATTGGACGCCATCACAAAGCCATAGGCACCGGCAGACATCACTGATAGAACATCACCGGGTGCCAGTGTCAGGCGACGATCTTTGGCCAGAAAATCACCGGTTTCACAGATGGGTCCGACCAGATCCCAGTTGGCCTCGGTGCCCTGAGTGCCGGAATCGGTGGTGCTTTCCAGTACTGGCTTAACGTCCATCCAGGCCTGATAAAGCGCTGGGCGGATCTGATCGTTCATGCCAGCATCAAGGATGGCGAAAGCGTGATCACCGTTGTATTTGAGGTATTCAACCCGGGTAAGCAAGACACCGGCATTGGCAACAATGCTGCGGCCCGGTTCCAGGATCAGATCAAGTGATCGCCCAGCCAGCGTTTCGACAACCGACCGTACATACGTCGTTATATCGGGTTCTACGTCATCGGACTGGTACTGAACGCCCAGACCACCGCCAAGATCAATATGTTGCAGCTCAATTCCAAGCGCTGCGAGTTCATCAATCAATATCAATACTCGGTCGAGTGCATCGGCAAAGGGCGCTGTATTAAGAATTTGCGAGCCGATGTGACAATCGACGCCCACTACCTCGATGTTGGGTAGCTGGTGGGCATGTTGATAGACCGGTATAGCCTGATCAATGGCAACGCCAAACTTGTTTTGTTTCAGACCTGTGGATATATAGGGATGAGTTTGGGCGTCGACATCAGGATTCACACGCAATGAAATCCGGGCAACCCGGTTCATCTCACCGGCTACCCGGTTCAGCCGTTCCAGCTCCGCTTCCGATTCAATATTGAAACAATGAATGCCGACTTCCAGTGCCCGGCGCATTTCATGGCTTTGTTTGGCAACGCCGGAAAAGACAATCCTGGCGGGGTCTCCGCCAGCTGCGAGCACGCGCTCCAGCTCACCGATACTGACGATATCAAACCCAGCGCCACAGCGTGCCAGGGCATCAAGAACCGCGAGATTCGAGTTGGCTTTGACCGCATAGCAGATTAGTCCGGGATGATCACCCAGACCGGACAGATACTGCTTGAACCGATTTTCAATGGCGGTGCGGGAATACACGTAAAGGGGTGTCCCATACTGACTGGCCAAATCCATCAACGGGACGTCCTCGACGGTTAGCTGGCCCTTCTGATAGGTAAAAGCGGATGTGGGCTTGGTCATCGATACGGGATGATTCATAGTATTCAGTCAGCGTCCATCATCGTTGGTCAGTATGGTTTGGGTGTCGTCTGCGGGCAGGTACAAATCGCCCTTTTGCCCGCAGGCAGCAAGGGTAATGGTTGCACTTATCGTCAAAACGAGCAGCAGCGGTATCCGGTACATCATCTGTTTAACTGGTTTGATCAGGGTTTATTGAGTATACGCGACGTCCCGTTCGCCGCCCACCCTGGTAACCGCAAATCACGGGAAAGGAGCAGTCAGGGTATACTGTGCCAATGCGACAATCAGCGGGAGTGACAATGGGAAAGGTTCAGCAAGCACTGACGGGCAGGAGCCTGGTTAATGGGGCGCTGGTTTCAGTGCTGGGAGTGACCCCGGCGCTGGCCGAGGAAATCCGGATGTACAACCTTGCAGTCGGTACCTCCTTGGCATCCGCCTTGGTCGTCAATGTAGTGCACGCACGTCAGGCCGGGCTGGATTTTGGTTGGGACGACGGCAAGGAGCGTGCGCGACTTCTGCTGAACTGGTCCCTGCCGGTCGAGCGAACCTTCGGGCCGGTTCAGGCAACGACGGGTCTGGAGCTGGCCTTGGGGTCTACGGCGTACAAGTCTGAAGAGCAACCAATGGCCAATCTGACCCCTCTTTTCGATTGGACCACCGCAGTAGGTCCTGGCCACGCATTGCTGGAAACCGGACTAGGGACTGCCTATTTGAGCTCGACTGAACTGGGCCCGGATCAATACAGCACGAACTGGCATTTCAGTCAGATTTTGGGCGTGGGTTATGTTTATGGTAACTGGCAATTGGGCTGGCGTTATCAGCATATTTCCAATGGTGGAATCAAAAAACCCAATAACGGCCAAAATTTCCATGGCCTGGCGTTAAAGTACCATTACTGATCGAAGCGATCAGTTGGCTGAGTCGGATTCCTGCCAGGTTCGATTATGCAGCCGCTGATAAATGATCACCATACGGTTTCGATCCGCGGTGAACTCATTGCGGGCTTCCTGCTTGCGGGCTTCTACGAGGTCGATTTCAGTCTGGTAGTCACTGATTTGGGATTCGAACTCGGCCATTTGTACCAACAAATCGGTATCCACGTCCTGGCCAGCGCGTTCCTGATCTGCGGCCCGGGATTGTAATTCGTTGAACTGAGAGCGCATTATGTCGATGCGATTCTTTTTCAGTCGAATTTCCATATCCAGGCGGCTCAACCAGGTACGCATGGCACGGTCGACATCGGCCGGACTGCGATAGAGCTTCATCAGCTCGGCATCCTGGGCGCGCGCATCCTGGACTCTTTGTTCTTCTGCCCGTCGACTGCGTATTTCTTCGTCACTGAGCTGAGGAGCCACTTCACGTAACACCACGCCCTTATCGTCAATGATTTCATAGCCATTTCTTACGAAGTTCGGCGGTATACTGCTATTAATAACCGTTTGGCCTTCGGCATCCTTGTAGCGGAAAAACTGTCGTGCATCGGCCGCTAGTGAGGTCAGGCTAAGCGTTAGCAATAAAGCGATCAGTCGGTTTGGCATAGGTGCTGACTCATTTAAATACTGGGTATAGTAGTCTGAAAATCGATCGATCAAAAACTGGCCTGATGTTTCATTGTGCCTAGATATTGCGGCTTTGTCATTGGCCGGGATCACAGTCAGTGTAGTTCATCTGCGTTATCAGACAATGCCATACTGTGCCCGATAGTCCTCAACGGCGGGTAGATAGGGTGCAAATTCCGGCTGGGTAGCCACATAGTCAATGACCTGGCTGAAGGTGATTACCGGAATGATGGGTAGGCCAAACTCCGCTTCCAGAGCCTGGATGGCTGAACGCTCCTCCCCGGGCGCTTTTTCCTGACGATCCATGGCAACCACCGCCCCGGCCAGGGTGGCATCCGGATACTGACTCAAAATGGCTTGTACTTCACGTATGGCTGTTCCGGCAGTAATGACATCATCAACAATGACGACTCGCCCTGTCAACGGCGCTCCGACAATACTGCCACCTTCGCCATGGTCCTTGGTCTCTTTGCGGTTGAACGCATAGGGAACGTTAAGTCCATGGTCGCGTTGCAAGGCAACAACAGTGGTTGTTGCCAGGGGTATTCCCTTATAAGCTGGGCCGAATACCAAGTCGTAATCAAGCCCCGAGTTGACCAGGGCTTTGGCATAAACCTGGCCCAGCCGGTTCAGTGCTTCACCGGTCTGAAACTGACCAGCATTGAAAAAATAGGGGCTCAGGCGACCGGATTTCAGAGTGAATTCACCGAATGTCAGGGCGCCAGCATCAACGGCGAAACGGATAAAGTCCTGCTGCCACTGTTGTGACGAGGCTGTACTTCCGGTCGAAAATGGTCTATCCATGGTGTCAGGCCCTTGAGTCAGTCGATGACGGGATCAGGCCCAATTGGACCTGCTGAGCGCAGCAGTATAGCGGAAAGTGGAATTCGATTAAAAAGCTGAATTAACCTGGTCGGAAAAAATATAAAAAGAAGCATCGTTTGTGCACTGCTGACGCTCGATGACGACTAGACACGTTGGTTTTGCCCTCATATGAGGGTCAATACTGGAAAACCTTTAAAATCAGTGACGCGATCGCCGTTCAAAACCGTGACAGCGCGGTTTGGCGCCGATATGATACGTGCGCTCTTTGAATGGATAGACAGGATGAAAGTCGTCACTCTTAATGTAAATGGCCTCGTGAACGCCGCTGAGCGCGGATTTTTCGAGTGGTTGGAGAAACTGGATGCCGATGTGGTTTGCATTCAGGAGGTACGTGCCAAGGAATACCAGCTACCCGAACAGTTTCTTGAAGTGCCGGGTTATCATGCGTTTTTCTTCGATGCAGAAGAAGACGGTTATTCCGGAACCGCTATATATAGCCGTTCCATGCCCAAAGCGATCATTCGCGGGCTGGGTTCACCACAGTGGGACCTCGAGGGCCGTTTTATTCAGGCCGATTTTGACAACGTTAGCATCGCCTCCATTAGCGTGCCCTACGCCACGACCGAAGAAGAAATCGAACACAAGCTGTCATTTCTTGACGTACTTCAGCAGCATATGAAAAAAACCCGTCGCAAGCGCCGTGAATTCGTTTTCGCCGGTTCGTATCAGATTGCACATCGCTCGATTGATCTGGGCAACTGGGAAAGTCATCAGCGGGAGTCGGGTTTTTTGCCGGAAGAGCGCGCCTGGATGGATCAGGTGACTGGCCCTATCGGTTTTGTCGACGCCTTCCGTCTGATGAACCGCAAAGATCGCCAACACACCTGGTGGCCTTTCGATGAAGCCCAGGCCAATGGTATGCGGCTGGACTACCAGATGATCACGCCCAATATTGCCGACTTCGTAATGGATGTCGCGATCGTGCGTGAGCCGCGAATTTCGCCGCACCTGCCGGTGGTCATTGAATACGATATTGATATTTGACCGGCCTGGATACACGGATTGACCTGTCCTGAGCCTGCTGTGTTGCGGGCTTTTTTATACCCGCATCAATTTTTCCAGTTGGCGGCAATTGAGCGCTTCAATCAGGTCGATTTTTTCTAGGCTGCGTCGGCCATTCAAATCGGCCAGGGTGCGCGCGACTTTGAGAACTCGGTGGTAGGCCCTTGCGCTCAGACCCAGTTTATCCAATGCAGAATCGAGCAGTGTCTGCTCGGCCTCACCGAGCTTACAGAACTGCTCCAGTTGCTTGCCAGACAGTTCGGCATTGGCGTACCCCTGTCGCTCAAGTTGCCGCTGCCAAGCCTGCTCAACCCGGTCGCGTACGACAGCGCTGGGCTCTTCTTCCGTATTGCGTGTCAACAGGGCTTTGGGCAACGCCGGAACTTCAATATGCAGGTCGATTCGATCCAGAAAGGGTCCAGACAGCCGGGCGAGATATCGTTGCATTTGCTCACGGGTATAGCGTTGCGAGCGCGGATCATCAGGGCTGTAGCCGCCGGGTGTCGGGTTCATCGCAGCGACCAGTTGAAACCGGGCCGGGAAGCGGGTCTGGCGGGCCGCCCGGGCGATATGAACCTCCCCACTTTCCATGGGTTCGCGTAATACGTCGAGCACACTGCGCGGAAACTCAGCAAGTTCATCCAGAAACAAGACGCCCCTGTGGGCCAGCGTGACTTCGCCGGGCCGGGGGATCGAACCGCCGCCGATCAGGGCTACCCCCGAGGCGGTATGGTGTGGTGAGCGAAAGGGGCGCTGGCCCCAGTTCAGAGGCAAACCACAAATGCTTTGTACGCTCGCCACTTCCAGCGCTTCGTCTTCGCGTAAGGCAGGTAACAACCCGGGCAATCTCGATGCGAGCAGTGTTTTTCCCGTACCTGGAGGGCCGAAAAAAAGCAGGTTATGGCGGCCAGCAGCTGCGATTTCCAGTGCGCGCTTGGCACTGTGCTGGCCTTTTACGTCAGCCAGATCGGGCAGGTGGAGTACCTCGGCCGGGGTTTCGTAGTGGGCTTGGGGCAGGCTGTGTTGGCCGCTGAAGTGGCTGGTTATCTGCAGCAGGTGTTCGCCATAGCGAATATCACTGTTGCTGGCCAGAGCTGCCTCTGCAGCGTTTTCCTTGCTGGTTACCAGGCTGCGTCCGGCGTTGGTGCAGGCAATGGCTGCTGGCAGCGCGCCGGGTCCGGGGCGCAGGCCACCCGACAGCGCAAGTTCACCCAGAAATTCGAAATTCTCTACCTTGTCAGCCGGCAACTGGTTGCTGGCTACCAGTATGCCCAGAGCGATGGCGAGGTCGAACTGTGCTCCCTGTTTGGGCAAATCGGCCGGGGCCATGTTGACGGTGATGCGCCGGTCCGGAAAATCAAACTGGCTGTTGATGATGGCTGAACGAACCCGGTCTCGGGCTTCTTTAACCGCCGTTTCCGGCAGACCGACCATATTGAAGGCGGGCAAACCGTTTGATAGGTGAACTTCAATCGTGACCAGCGGGGCTTCCATCCCGACCCGGGCGCGACTGTACAATATGGCAAGCGTCATTTTCATCCCTGGTGTGTCGAACATCGCTCCAGACGCTACGATAGAGTAATTGTTTGAGCAAGCCATGGTCTTCAGCTCTGTGATCGAATCGACCTTCATTGCTATGATACCGTTTCAGATGGCTCGATATTGAGCCGGCTACTGATAAGGAAAAGCTGTGACCAGAACATTGAAGTGGGGACTGATAGCCGCTGTGGTGGGTGTCATCGCGGTGCTGATCGTCGTTGTGAGTGTTGATCGTTATCAGGGTCGGGTAGAGCGGGAAACCCATGCTCCGGAGCGACTGGAACAGCGACTGGGTCGTGTGCAGGCTGGACAGGAATCGCTGCAGCTTGCTGACCTGGACCTGTATAGTCTCAGACGACAGGAGCAGGCGCGCATCGTTCGACTGTTGATGCAGGATCTGGCGCAAGCAAACCCTACCGATCCGGATATGGCCCTGGCTTTACTTACGCCTGCAGCGGTGGCCCCGGTCGCGTCTGAAGAGGGTTTGGTCACAGCGCTGACGCGCCGGTTAAGGGCTTTGCCGAAGAATGACTGGCAACGTCAGGTGGTTGCTCCTGATCACTGGCAGCTAGTGGCGGGAGACGATTGTCTGGTGCTGCGCAATCTCAGCGAGTCTGCAGTGCAATGGCGCTGGACGTCCATCAGTCGCTGCGATATTGACTGATGCGATCAGATTCCCAGATGTCGACGGCTGGGCCGGCGTTGCGTCCTGCAGTCACCATAACAGCGGCAACCTGATCAGCGCTGACTGGACGGTATTTTAACAGCGGGCCAGCCAGTAGTGGTTTGAGCATTGCTCCGACCGCCATGGCGATGCGCTCACCGGGGCGGCTCTCTTCTCGGTGACCGAGCAATAATGAGGGACGCATGATCACCAGCCGATCAAACCCCAATGCGATCAATTCCTGCTCGGCCTCTCCCTTGGTGCGTAAGTAGAGTTGCCTGCTTTGCGGATTGGCTCCCATGCTCGACACGACGACACAGCAACGCACACCCTGATCCCTGGCCCAGTGAGCCGTATTAACAACCAGATCCCGGTCTAGTGCGACAAAAGCCTTGCTTGAGCCTGCTTTTTTAAGTGTGGTGCCCAGTGCGCAAAACAGCGTTGCCCCACGCAAATTCATGGCTGAGAAATCAGGCCAGTGCGTGAAGTCGGTCAGTATCATTTGCTGATTCGGATGGCTGACCGAAAACTCACGTCGGCCCAGAAGCCAGACAGAGGCAAACGTCGACGGATTGAGCCGGTGCATTAATGCCGTGCCAATCAGGCCCGTACTGCCGGCCACAAGGGCCGATGTTTGTGAGGTGTTCACCGTTGTATTCCTTATGCCAGATTTTGCAGATAATCGATGCCGGGCTGCACCAGTAGGCTGGTATCAAAGGTATCGGCTGGCATTGGTTCGGCCAGATAGAAACCCTGAAAGAAATCCACCCCCATGCCCAGTAACGCCGTCAGCGTTGCTTTGTCATGCACATGCTCGGCGACGGTACGAATGTTCAGATCCTGACAAAGCTGCACCACACGTTTGACCAGGATTCGGTTGACTTCACTGTCGACAAGGTGGCGGATCAGGCTGCCATCGAGCTTGATCCAGTCCGGCTTGAGTCGCATCACCCGCTCCAGGTTGGAGTAGGCACTGCCAAAGTCGTCAATCGCCAGTTTGCAGCCCAGTCGTCGCAGTTCATGGATCGTATAAGTAAAACGGTCGAAATCTCTGAGGCTATCTGATTCAACGATTTCCAGGGTTATCCGGTCTGCGTCAACTCCGTTTTTAAGCCAGAATTTAAGTCGGTCGATCAACACCTCATTGGCCAGATCCCGTGCCGTAAAATTCAAGGTGAAACCAACATTGTGCGGTTTCATAAGGCGAAAGGTTTCGTCGATCATGACCATCGACAAGCGAGGATAGAGTTGCGTTGGTTTAACCAGATCGAGAAAACTGGCGGGGCTGTATATGACGCCTTCGTGGCGCACCCGCATCAGTGCCTCTACATGATGAGCCTGACCCTGACGATCAAACAGGGGCTGAACATAGGGTAGAACATCGCCATTGCTCAGCGCTGTTCGAATCCGGCTAAGCCAGACCAGGCCATCGCTCTTATTGCGATCGTTTATCGGCAAGTCTATGGCGCGGGCAATGGGCAGCTGGTGACGGTAGGCATGACGACGAGCTTCCGATGCCTTGATCAGCAGGTCTTCGCTGCTGTGAGTCATTTCTGGTGGCAGCTCGGCCCGATGCGCCGTGCCTGAGGTCAGTAGAATGGGCAGAACATTTTGCACCACCTTGTCACTGAACAGGTCCGATTGGTTCTGCATCCGTTCGGTCAGCAGACCCATGCCTTTGAAGAATGTATTCATCGGACAGGCATCGGGCGCTGCGATAAGAAATTCGTTGGGTGATCCCCGGAACACCAATGCTGTGGTGGGCAGCAGTTCGGTGATGTTGGCCTCGATCGAGGTGCCCAGACTGCGTAGTAACTGATCACCAACACCGTAACCATAAAGGTTGTTGATCTGGCGCAGGTTATTGACTTTGAGGCTGCACACCTGAACGATTGGCCAGGGGTCTTCATCGCGCAGGCTCTGCAGCAAAGCCACGCGATTGGCGAGGCCGGTTACGCTGTCGGTTTCGAATTTGCGCAACAACTCATGGGTAGTGCGCCGAACATCGGCTTCCAGGTTTCGGTTGACCTGATCGAGATCGTCCACCGAGGCTTGTATCAGTCGAAACAGCGGGGCCAAATCGTGACGTTTGAGCACTGGCATGGGACGCTCAGCGGCCGGATCCTCGGCCAGCGCCACGGTCACCAGACTGTGCTGCAGCAGCTGAGTGCGGCCGTGCTGGTGCATCAGCTCTCCGTAGCAAAAAATACCATTCAGTGGGGCCATGGCCTGCAGCGGCTGCATCTCCTGCTCGGATTCAAGCTGGTTGGAGCGCTGGCGAGCGGCACAATTGAAAGCCAGAATCAGCTCGGGCCGTTGTGAATGGAGGGACTCTGCGCCGCGGCAAATCTGTTCCAGCGTCATCGATGCATGGCGGTAGGCAAAACGCACAAGGTCACCCTCAAGCAACGGAGTGCTCATAACCAGGCCACCGTCATTGACCCTGTGCAGCGGGGTGCTCAGGGTGTTTTGCTTGTCGTTAATGCGCATCATTGGGAAATTGGCGAACAACCGCTCGCGTCCCGTTTCCCGATCGGTATCAGCAATGGCCTGCGGGGTATCTTCAATCAGGTAGCGTTCATAAAGCGCCTGGGCTGGCTGCTGATCAAGCTCATACAGTATATTGCCAACGGCTTTGGTGACGTTCCAGGTGCGTCCGATCAGATGCCACTCTGAAAACGATTGTGTTTTAACGTTGAGGCTCTCGTTGCTAAGTGTGATGGTCAGAGCATGATTGCTTAAAAACTGACCATCAGCATACAGCCATCCCTGACCACCGCTGATCATATTGCCACCGATGATAGCCAGCTCAGGGTGGTGCAGATTAACCCATTGAAACAGACCTGCAACATCGCCCTGCTGCGTGCCCAGAAAGCTCAGGGCCAGGCGGCTGTCCTTGCGGCAGACGGGATCGAACAAGTGTTCACCGACGTCACGGTCATCACCCTGCCATTCGACATAGTTCAGTCTCAGATCAGTACGTTCGAAGCGTATAAACTGTAATAACAAGGTGTGATCGCTGATCTGGCCCTGATGAATAAGATTCGGGCCAGAGGCACCAGCCATGGTAGCTACCGGCCAGATTGCTTCGATCCAGGGCATTATAGTAGCGAGCTGCTTCGGCGTAGCACTGGAGAATGCCAGAATCAGTAGGCGAGCGTCGTCCGCAATCGTTTTCTGAAGCATGGCGAGTTGGTTCAGACCATCGTCAGAACCAATGTGAATCAGGGCGGTATCAAGGCGTACTGCCATAATAGAGGCAAGTTTGTGATTAAGTTCCCGCAGTTTAGGGTAAAGCAGTGTTTGAAGGAAACCCCGTTCCCTGAAGTTGAGTGACACTTCGCGTTTTGATTCTGGCATTTCGTCGAAATTTGACTATGCAGCTGTGACAGGTAATTCTGCAAAGCACTTTCGTTTAGCTGACCCTGTTCATGTCCGATCCGCATCGCCCCGGAGTCACTGCCATAGCAGTTGGCGCCGCAACAACCCTCGACTCGTCAACCTGGTGGGTTTATATCGTACGTTGTGCCGATGGCACGTTTTACACCGGGATTACTACCGACACTCAGCGGCGGTTGCGCCAGCACAATGGTGAATTGGTGGGAGGAGCCCGTTATACACGTCCGCGCCGGCCGGTGATGTTAGCTTATCGGGCAGCCTGCTCAGATCGCAGTCATGCCAGTCGCAGGGAAGCCGCTATTCGCCGCTTGAACCGAACTGGAAAGCAGGTTCTGGTGGCTCATTACAGGTTACCAAAGTGAGGCCAAAACTGCTGGCGCGGGCGGGTATTTCGCCTACACTCCTACAAAGCAAGAAGTCACTGTGGCATTAATGCGGCTGGGCTTCGATGGTCAGAAATACACCACTAAACAGTTACGATAGGGCGAGTTTATGCACCGGTTCTGGTCAAGGTATTGACCTGGTGAATTGCAGGTTTCGGTTTGCCACAGAACGGGTTAAAGTGAGAATCAGGGTTGACCAATGGGTCAGGTCTTGTCAAAAAAGAACGAAAGGAGAGTAAAAAAATGAAATTACTTGTGCCTGCCTCATTGGGCTTGGCGGCCGTCCTCCTCAGCGGCTGTGCCTTGATGGGTCCGAGCTATGAGCCGGATACCGACTATAATTTAACCATCCTTCATACCAACGATCATCACGGCCGTTTCTGGCAGAACAGTGATGGTGAGTATGGCATGTCGGCCCGTAAGACCCTGATTGATCGTATTCGTGCAGAGGTTGAAGCTGAAGGCGGCAGTGTGATGCTGTTGTCCGGTGGTGACATCAACACCGGTATACCCGAGTCTGACCTGCAGGATGCAGAGCCTGATTTTAAAGGCATGGCCATGTTGGATTATGACGCCATGGCTGTAGGTAATCATGAATTCGATAATCCACGTGATGTCCTGATGCAGCAGGCGCAATGGGCAGGCTTCCCGTTCCTATCGGCCAACATCGTCTACAAAGATAACGGTCGCACTCTGTTTGAACCCTATGAAATGTTCAACGTTCAGGGTAATCGCATTGCTGTCGTCGGTTTTACGACAGAAGACACGGTAAAAATCGGCAACCCGGAATACATCGGTGACCTTGATTTCCTGAGCCCGTCAGTGGTTGCTCAGGAAATGATTCCCAAACTGGATGCCAAGTCAGAGCTGATCATTGCAGTCACCCATATGGGTCACTATGCAAATGGTAACTCGGGTGGCAATGCGCCGGGCGATGTGACGCTCGCACGCAGTGTCGAAGGCATTGATGTCATTGTCGGTGGTCACAGCCAGAACCCTTTGTTCGAACCCGATGTTCAAAATGGCACTCTGATTCTGCAAGCCTATGAGTGGGGCAAATACGTGGGCCGTCTTGATCTGACGATCCGTAACGGCGAAGTTGCCAGTTACGAGTATGATCTGATTCCGGTCAACCTGAAAGAAGACGGGCAACTGATGCGCCCGGAACTGGCTCAGAACTTGGAAATGCTGGCCATGCTGGCACCCTATCAACAATCAGGCAGTGCTGCTCTTGATACCATTATTGGTTCAGCCAATGGTGACTTCATCGGCGATCGCAGTGTCGTACGTAATGAACCCACCAACCTGGGCGTTCTGGTCGCACGGGCTCAGCGAGTGAAGACTCAGGCCGACGTTGCCGTGATGAATTCAGGCGGTATTCGTGCAGATATGGACGGTGGCGACATCTCCTATAAAGATGTGCTTACTGTACAGCCATTTGGCAACATGGTGGCATATGTTGATTTCTCCGGTGCTGAGCTGTTGAATTATCTGAACGTAGCAGCCTCCAAGCAGGCTGGCAGCGGTGCGTTTGCCCAATTTGACGGTGTGAACTTACGCATCAACGACGGTGAAGTAACACGTGCTATCGTCAATGGTCGCGAAATTGATCCGAATGGCACCTATCGGCTGGCAGTTAATGCCTTTATGGCCGCTGGCGGCGATGGCTATCCGGTGCTTGCAGATCACCCAAATTACGTTAATACCGGCTTTGTCGATGCAGACGTGATGGTTGAGTTCATTCAAGCCAACAGCCCTTTGAATATCGCCAATTTCAACCCGGGGCTTGCAGTGGTTCGCCGCTAACCCCTGACCGAAAACGATAACCAGGGCCGCCATGTGCGGCCCTTTTTTTTTGGTGCGTCGACGTTATTCCGCGATAGCATTTTCATGATCCGCTGCTACTATGAGCGCCCTGCGTATGATAACCGTTAAATGTCTGACAACTGTTTGCGTGCCGGTCAGATCAAAGACTCGGCCGCTTAATGGCGTCAGTAAAGTTTTCAGGAATTACCTCATGAATGAACCGCTTTCCAAAGAAGAGCTTCAGGCGACACAGGGTTTGTCGCCAGATGAACGCTATGACCATGTGATTACTATGATCCAGGCCGGACAGCCCGTCTGGACGCTGCGAAGTGAGCAGGGCACCGTACTGATGTCCAGCGATGGACAGGATTGTTTGCCGATCTGGCCGCACGCAGATTTTGCCAGTGCCTGGATCAATGGCGACTGGGCAGATTGCTCGCCAATGTCGGTTGATGTAGCCGCTTGGGAACAGCGCTGGCTGCCCGGATTGCAGGAAGATGGTATCGCTTTGGCTGTGTTTCCTAGTCAGGATGACGAAGGTATTGTGGTTGAACCGGATGATATGAGTGCTTCCCTGGCTGACTTGGGCTAAACCGTTGCGACAGCTTATCAGTGGCAATTCGTGTTTTTGATGATTCTTTAATCAAATTTCCGGTGGGCGGTGGGAAATCGGAGCGCTTTAGGTACAATATCGCCGCGGTGGAACGCCTTGAATAACTGAGTTAAAGCTGTCCCGGCGGTCAGTTTCAATCAGTGATTATCGAGTTGCCGCAACCCGGAGCAGCGGTCAGTAACGGCAGCGATCTATATAATGTGGAGAGAGACATGTTTGAGAAAAGCCAAACCATTGCCGATTTTGATGTTGATATCTGGCACGCCATGGAAGCTGAGCGTCAGCGTCAGGAAGATCATATCGAGCTGATTGCCTCTGAAAACTATACCTCTCCGCTGGTGATGCAGGCGCAAGGTTCCCAGCTAACCAATAAATACGCAGAAGGGTATCCCGGCAAACGTTATTACGGCGGTTGCGAACACGTTGATGTGGTTGAAAACCTGGCGATTGAACGCGCTAAGCAGCTGTTTGGCGCCGGTTACGCTAACGTACAGCCGCACTCGGGATCACAGGCCAATGCTGCCGTCTTTATGGCATTGTGCGAGCCAGGTGATACGGTTCTTGGTATGAGTCTGGCACACGGCGGTCACCTGACACACGGTGCTTCGGTTTCTTTTTCGGGGCGCATCTATAACGCGGTTCAATACGGTTTGAACTCGCAAACCGGTGAGATCGATTACGATCAGGTCGATGCCCTGGCACGCGAGCACAAGCCGAAAATGATCATCGCCGGCTTTTCTGCCTATTCTCGTGTGGTCGATTGGGCTCGTTTCCGAACCATCGCCGACGAAGTGGGTGCTTACTTACTGGTGGATATGGCACACATTGCCGGCCTTGTGGCGGCGGGTGTTTATCCGAGCCCGATTCCCTTCGCCGATGTGGTAACAACGACCACTCATAAAACCCTGCGCGGACCTCGCGGTGGCCTGATTCTAGCTCGGGAAGACGAAGAACTTAATAAAAAGCTGAACTTTTCTGTTTTCCCGGAAAGTCAGGGCGGCCCGATGATGCACATCATCGCTGCCAAGGCAATCTGCTTCAAAGAAGCCATGTCTGATGGCTACAAAGCCTATCAGGCTCAGGTCGTCAAAAACGCGCGGGCGATGTGCAGTGTCTTTATCGAGCGGGGTATCAGTATTGTTTCAGACGGTACCGATGACCACCTGTTCCTGGTCGATCTGATCGGTAAGGAGTATACCGGTAAAGATGCGGATGCAGCGCTGGGTGAAGCCAACATTACGGTCAATAAAAATGCCGTTCCCAATGACCCACGCTCTCCGTTTGTTACTTCTGGTCTTCGTCTGGGTACGCCGGCCATTACTAGCCGGGGCTTTAAAGAAGCTGAAGCGGGTGAATTGGCAGGGTGGATCTGTGACGTACTTGACGGTTTGGAAAGCGGTGATGTAGCTACCGCAATTGCCGACGTAAAAGCCAAGGTCCTGGGCATTTGCGCACGGCTTCCTGTCTATCGCTGATGTAACGGGTTATCAATGCCAATGAAGGGGGCCATCGGCCTCCTTTTTTTTGCTTCGCTTTACGTTGAGATATACAGATATGGGTAATTTGGTTTTACGCAGCCATCTGGCTTTATTGTTGGCAATATTGCCTTTGATGGTCGCAGTTGCCGCTTATTTTATTCTAAAAGAGCGCAGTGGCTGAGCTTTTTGGTCGCCGTCATCGGGGTTATCTGGATGACGTTAACCGGGGAAAACAGCGAGCAGGCCCCCAATGCTCTGCTGGGCAACTTCCTGGAGTTTTTAGCTATGGCCAGTGCAGTTGGCTATACCCTGATGGTCAAACACCTGGTCCGTCGTTATTTGGCGTTTTTGCTTACGGCTTTGCAGTCCTTTGCGGGAACCCTGTTTTTTTTGCCCCTGGCCCTGGCGTCGCCCTGGCCCGAGCAGGTGTCACTGTCGACGTTTGGTTTACTGATCTATCTGGGACTGGTTATTACGCTGGGCGCCTACGGGCTCTATAACTATTCACTGACCTACTTAAAAGCAACGGTAGCCGCCGGCTATACGAACCTGTTGCCTGTGTTTCCCTTGCTGTTTTCCATGCTGTTGCTGGGCGAGCGCCTGGTCGTGACCCAGTGGTTAGCTATTGGGCTTGTCTTTGTCGGTGTATTCCTCAGCCATGATCGTCGACAACGGGTACCCCCCGAAGCCCCTCCGGCTGTGACTGACTGAACCCGTTACCTTCTGCTGTAAAATCGCCCGGACAGCGCGCTGTTTGTTAAATAGGGTCGGCTCATTGCTCTGGAGCAAGTACTGGGTCACTTTAGGTGGCTCACTGGTCATGGCCAATACAGCGGAGGAAACAGCGTGCAACCCTATTCCGTCATGGATTTGTTCAAAGTCGGTCTTGGACCGTCGTCTTCCCATACCCTTGGCCCGATGCGCGCTGCCGAGCGTTTCGTGCAGCATCTGCGCGATCAGGCACAGCTGGATCACGTGGTGCAGATTCGAGCGGATCTCTATGGGTCGCTCGCATTAACCGGTATTGGACACGGGACCGATAAAGCGGTGGTCCTGGGGCTGTGTGGTCTGGATGCGGCGACGGTCGATCCGCAAGAGGCTGATCATACCTTCCTGAAAGTAAAAACCGATCAGCTCCTACCTTTACCGGAGGGGCCAGTGTTGCGCTTTAGCATGGGTGAATGTGTCCGCTTTTTTACCGATATATTTTTGCCTGAGCATCCCAATGGCATGCGTTTTACGGCTGAAGACAAATACGGGATCGTCCTGCTTAGCGAAACCTGGTACTCGGTTGGCGGTGGTGCTATTGCCAATGAACTGGCAAAGAACTCAGCCCAGCGAGATCTGCTGGCTGAGTTTCCCGACCAGCGGCCCTATCCTTTTTTCAATGCGACCGAGTTGTTGCATCAGGCAGAAAGTCACGGTCTCAGCATCGCCGATATAACGCTGGCCAATGAAGTAGGACTGGGAACACCGGCTGACTCAGTCTGGGCATGGGCCGATCATATCAACGAGGCCATGGTTGCCTGCATGAACCGGGGTATGGATTTGGAGGGGCCCTTGCCGGGTGGTATTCAGGTTCAGCGCCGCGCTGCACGTATGGCGCGGTCGTTGCGTTTGCAGTCGCTGGAGGATCAGCTGGGCGTCATTGATTGGGTTAGTGTCTATGCCCTGGCCGTGAATGAGGAAAACGCGGCAGGGGGGCGCGTTGTTACGGCACCGACTAATGGATCTGCCGGAGTGATTCCTGCAGTATTAGCTTATATTCATCATCATTTACCTAAGCTGGACGCTGATGACGAGCGTCGTTTTCTAATGACAGCCGCAACGATTGGCTGGTTATACAAGCGAAATGCGTCGATCTCAGCGGCTGAAATGGGGTGTCAGGGTGAGATTGGGGTGGCTAGTTCCATGGCTGCCGCTGGGCTGGCCGAGGTTATGGGTGGCAGTGCCGCGCAGGCTGAGCACGCCGCTGAAATAGCCATGGAACACCACCTGGGCATGACCTGCGACCCTATTGGCGGGTTGGTTCAGGTGCCTTGCATCGAGCGCAATGCCTTTGGTGCAGTAAAGGCGATTCAGGCAGCTCGTATTGCACTGCGCGAACCGGGCGATCACTGTGTATCGCTCGATGAGGTGATTGAAACCATGCGCCAGACCGGTGAAGACATGGCGTCCAAATATAAAGAGACTGCACAGGGCGGACTTGCTGTTAATGTTGTGGTTTGTTGAGTTGAGTTGAGTTGAGTTGAGGTTGGGTGGCAGTGGCCCGCACCGGCAGCCTGTACTCAATTTGCAGCCGATTTATCCTAAGACAGAGAGTCTCTCTAACAGGGTTTTGAAAAAGGCTTCCTGCCTTTTTCAAAACACGAAAACCAAAAAATGTGGTTTTTACTTTTCTCACGAAATCAACGACTTGTTAGTCGTCGATTTCGCCAGGACATCCGAAATGTCGGACCACGTGTCCTGGTAGCAGGTGTATTTCGTTTTCAAAACCGATTTAATCAGGGACTGTAAATGCGAAGCCCGCTGGCTTGGCAATGCAGTAGTCATCCGGAACAACATTGCTGCCGCCGGGGTCAATGTCTTCGGTCTCTGCTTCAATGCTTGCCAGCATGGCCACCATATCGGCAATGCGCTGATACGCGTCTGAATCTGCACTGATGGTGTTGCTGCCATCGTGGCTCGGGTTAACAATCCATTCCGGCAGGGTCAGGACCGGATCGTCGCCCGTGGCGTTGAGCCGGTCTTCAACGTGTTGCATGAAGTTGGAACGCCGTGTGTTCATGTTGTTGGTTGGTAGATTGAGCTGGGCGCGGGCATCACCAGCCTGGTGGCATTCAGCACAGGTTTCCAGGGTGTCGTCGACATAATCTTCATAGTAAGTTCTCGTCGTCGGACAACCTGGTAAAGAAAAAACCATGTCGTTAAAATCCAGAGTAACTTTGCCCAACGGTCCTGCAGTTTCACCGATCAGGAATATTCGATACTCTCCGGGAACCGTTGCTGCAAGCCGTTGGTCATCATTTGGATCGTCCGAATCCTCGGCATAGACCAGTTGCAGATCGCTTTCTGCTCCCAGGGGTTCAAAGGTTTCTCGTTGCTTCGTACCCCTTATAAATCCCCAGCTGAATACCCCATCGAAGCGTTCGTTGGTCTTGCTCGCATCCAGAGTAATGCGGGCCTCGAACACTTCTGGATCCCCTTCATCGCTGGTTCTGTAATACTCGACCGAGTAGCTAGGGGGTACAACGGGATCAAAGATGTCTTTTGTCGTCCAGGGATCCCAGTAGGCATCGCCGTAGCGGCTGTTGGATTCGGGGCCACAGGCCGCGAGGAACAGTGCGATCAGCGGGATTACCAGAACAGCCTTCTTTGACAGAAAGGGGTGGCGATCAGACATGAAACGTACTCGACTTCAGGGAGTTAAGGTAAAGTCATTGTATGCATTGCTGACATTTAAACGGTGACCGGGTTCTAGGTTTCGGTCATTGCCTTAATTTATTTGTATACTAGTGCGTGCAATTCAAACGCACGTTCAGCTGGACCAGGGAGTATAGTCTGCTCTATCAGCTAGAGGCTAGCTGACCCAATTTTAACGCAATAACGATAAGAGAGTTGTTATGAAAAAATCGATTAAAGGCCTGTTGCTTACAGTAATTACGCTGGCCGCTACCAGTGTTTGGGCAGAAGGCGATATAGCCGCAGGTAAAGCTAAGTCCCCGGTTTGTGCAGCCTGCCACGGTGCCAATGGCATCTCGGCCGTGCCTATTTACCCGAATCTGGCCGGCCAGAAAGAAGCGTACCTGGTCAATGTACTCAAAGCGTATAAGACTCAGCAGCGTCAGGGCGCCAATGCTGCTGTAATGTGGGGAATAGCTGCCGGCTTGTCGGATCAGGATATCGAGAATCTGGCCGCCTATTACGCCAGTTTACCAGCGGGAGGCTAGCGGGTTTTCAAAGGGGCGTTAGGACGCCCTTTTTAGTGGGTGTGCCGATGCTGCCGGGCTCTTGCAAAGGTGCCCACAGTATCTGTGGATAAATCTGTGGGTATGCTCTTTATAACTGGCTCAAATCGGCATGACGGTGACGTCGGTTATGATTGGTCAAAAAATAATCACTTTACATAAAAGCCAATAAAAACAAATAGTTAAGACTGCTTGCTGATTGAAAAATACCCTGTTGAAGTCGGAATATCTGCTCGATTCGGGCGCGTTCTGATGTGTGCATAAAAATACTGCTTAAAACCCCCGTGGTTATCGGCTCCGGTAAATGTCAACGATTTTATGGTAGTCGTCGTGTCGCCAAACCGCCGGTAGCAGAGTACAATTCTTTTGCCTGAAAACAGTGTTTCGGTACTGTCCATTCGTCCCCTTCTGCCCGCGTGAGTCATTTAGATGCACTGCCCATTCTGCAAAGCACAAGATACCAAGGTCATCGATTCGCGATTGGTCGCCGAGGGTGAGCAAGTCCGTCGGCGGCGCGAATGCGTTCAGTGCGGCGAGCGCTTTACGACCTATGAGGGTGCAGAGCTGGTGATGCCAGGTATTGTCAAACAGAACGGGAATCGCGAACCTTTCGATGAGATTAAGCTGCGTGCTGGCCTGCGTCGCGCGCTTGAAAAGCGGCCGGTTAGTGTTGAGGAAGTCGAGGCTGCTGTGGCCCGCATCAAGCAGAGTTTGCGTGCAACCGGTGAGCGTGAGCTGCCGTCTCGCCGCTTAGGTGAGGTGGTTATGAATGAGCTGCGTGAACTTGATCAGGTAGCCTACGTGAGATTTGCCTCGGTTTATCGAAGCTTTCAGGACTTAAGCGAATTTCGTACTGAAATAGACCGACTTGAAATGAAAGGCAGTGAGTGATTTGGTGGTGACGGCTGTGCCTGTTAATCAATCCGATGAATCATGGATGGCGCGTGCATTGGTCCTGGCCTCGTTTGGTGCGACCACAACGTCACCCAACCCCCGGGTGGGCTGCGTTATTGTTCGTGATGGGGTTAATGTTGGCGAGGGCTACCATCAAAGAGCCGGGACGGGTCATGCCGAAGTGCATGCCCTGGCGGCTGCGGGCGATCAGGCACCGGGTGCGACGGCCTATGTCACGCTTGAACCCTGTAGTCATTATGGCCGCACCCCCCCCTGTGCTGACGCCTTGATAGCGGCTGGTATTTCCCGTGTGGTCTGTGCCATGCAAGACCCTAATCCGCAAGTGGCGGGAACCGGGTTGGCGCGACTGGCTGCGGCCGGGATCGACATCTGTTTAGGAGTTCTGAGTCAGGACGCGGAGCGCATGAACCGTGGTTTTTTGCAGCGTATGCGAACCGGCAAGCCCTGGTTAACCTTGAAGCTGGCTTGCAGCCTGGACGGTGCCACGGCGATGGGTAGTGGCGAAAGCCAGTGGATTACCGGAACTGAGGCCAGGGCGGATGTCCAGCGTGCCCGGTCGCAGAGCTGTGCGATTCTGTCAGGCATTGGCACCGTGTTGAGCGATGATCCGAGTCTTAATGTCCGTCTGGACGGCTGTGACCGGCAGCCGGATAGGGTTATCCTTGACACCCAGCTTAATACGCCGACGTCAGCGCGATTGCTGACGTTACCGGGTAAAACCTGGTTACTGCACAGCAGTGCGGCCTCGGCACAGCGCGTCTCAGCGCTAACCGCAGCTGGCGCCAAGCTGGTTTTAATGCCACACAAGGAAGACGGCTGGCTGGACCTTGCAGCGGTCTCTGTTTGGTTGGGGCAGCAACAATTTAACGAAGTATGGGCCGAACCTGGAGCCCGGCTTGCAGGGGCGCTGCTACAGGCTGGTCAGGTGGATGAAGTATGGCTGTATCAGGCGCCGGTATTGCTCGGTGCAGATACGCGGCCACTGATAGCGACCAAGATGGCCAGCCTGGCCCAGAGGTTGGAGTTGACGTTGTTGGATGTTCGGTCGGTGGGTCAGGATTTGCGTTTGCAGCTGAGGCCGCAGGTTCGATCGTTGTAACGAACGAAAAACAGCCAAGATGGTACCTTAAGCCGGTGATTGTTCATGCCATCTGGTATCATCGCGCGCAATGAACGTCGGGCGATCGCTCCGGCGGTGATGATTACCAGACTATGGGATTTAACGTGGCGCTGAACAGCATCGAAGACATCATCGAAGACATCCGCCAGGGTAAAATGGTCATTCTGATGGATGATGAAGATCGTGAGAACGAAGGTGATTTAATTGTCGCGGCGGAAAAAGTCACTCCGCAGATCGTTAATTTCATGGCCAGTAAAGCCCGCGGCCTTATTTGCCTGACTCTGACCGGTGACCGGTGCGATTTCCTGGGTCTGGAGTCGATGGTTAAGAAAGACAATGGTTCAGCCTACGGCACGCCCTTTACCATTTCGATTGAAGCAGCCGAAGGCGTCACTACCGGCATTTCGGCAGCCGACAGGGCGCGCACCATTCAGGTTGCCGTAGATACGGACAGTCTGCCCAGCGATATCGTTCAGCCCGGTCATATTTTCCCGCTGCGAGCACAGCCCGGCGGTGTGCTCAGTCGCGCTGGCCATACAGAAGCCGGCTGCGATTTGGCCCGAATGGCGGGATTGATTCCTGCTGCGGCCATTGTCGAGATCATGAAGGAAGACGGCACGATGGCGCGTCGACCGGACTTGGAAGCCTTTGCCGAGCAGCATGGTCTTAAGGTGGGTACCATTGCGGATCTGATCCACTACCGCATTCTCAATGAACGCACCATTGAGAAAGTGGAACAGTGCGCTTTGAATACTCGGGCCGGTGATTTCGATGTCCAGGTTTATCGTGACAGCCTGGCTGGCGGAACCCATATAGCGCTGACACTGGGCGGACCGTTCAAGCCTGAAAAGCCGACGCTGGTTCGGGTCCACGTTGCCCAGACACTACGCGATTTGCTTGGAGTGAATCCGGCAAGAGGTCATGGCTGGACACTTGAAGCCGCCATGCATCGGGTAGCCGATGAAAGTTCTGGTGTCGTGGTCTTGCTCGATGTGCAGGAGGCTCCCGATGTACTCACGGAGCTGGCGATGATTAGCCCTGATAGCCACGCCGTGAAAAAACGCAATCCGAAAGTCGATAAATATGGCACCTATACCACTATCGGTACCGGCTCACAGATACTCCGGGAGTTGGGTGTAGGTAAGATGCGTCTGCTTAGCTCGCCGATCAAGTACGGCGGTATTTCCGGGTTCGGCCTGGAAGTGGTTGAGTATATACCCGCCGCCAGTGATGAAATCTGATGGCGCTGTCAGCGCTTCAACCCACCTTGAGATAATACAAGGCGAGTCACTATCGGTGGCCGCCCATACAGGATCTGATTATGACTGCTATGACTTCAAATATTAAAACCCTTGAAGGGGATTTCTCCGCCAACGACGCTCAGTACGCCATTGTTGTCGGTCGCTGGAACAGCTTTGTTGTAGAAAGTTTGCTTGAGGGTGCGTTGGACACGTTCAAGCGCCATGGCATTAAAGACGATCAAATTACCATCGTGCGGGCTCCGGGGGCCTATGAGCTGCCCATCGTCTGCCAAAAATTGGCTGAGACTGAACGCTATAATGCCATCGTTGCGCTCGGTGCAGTTATTCGCGGTGGCACACCTCACTTCGATTTCGTGGCTGGCGAAGCAGCCGGTGGGCTTAACTCGGTTGCTCTGACAGCCAGCATGCCGGTTATTTTTGGTGTTCTGACGGTTGATTCCATTGAGCAGGCCATCGAACGTGCCGGTACCAAAGCGGGTAATAAAGGTGCCGAAGCTGCTATGGTTGCGTTAGAAATGGTCAATCTGTTCAAGCAGATAGAGGGCTAATGCAATGACCAACAGACCCAATATGGCCGCGCGTCGCAAAGCACGCCGACTGGCTATGCAGGCTTTGTATCAGTGGCACGTGTCGTCATCACCGGTGAATCAGATTGAAGCCGAGTTTGTTGCCGATCATGACATGAAGAAAGTGGATCGTGAGTATTTCAGTGAAGTGCTGCACGGTGTTCCCAGTACGCTGTCGGAACTTGACGGGTATATTGAATCCTTTACTGATCGCTCGACCAGTGATATGACTCCGGTTGAATTATCCATTTTGCGGATGGGTGCCTATGAGCTGGTGCACAGAATCGATGTCCCCTTTAAAGTGATTATTAATGAAGGGGTAGAATTGTCGAAGCTGTTTGGAGCCAGTGAAGGGCATCGCTATGTTAATGGCGTTCTTGATAAGCTTGCGCAAACATTGCGAGCTACAGAAGTAAGCGCTGCGCGCCAGCCGCGGGAATAATGGGTCCGTAAGCAAAAGAAAACCGCCAACTGGCGGGTTTCTTCGGGTCTCAGGGCTCAGGACTGGGCATCGCTCATATCCATTTGCACTTCAATGCGAACCTGGCCGCTATCATCGCTGCTGTATCCGCGTATGTTCAGCGTGTAGGTGCCAGCAGGCAAGTATTCTTCCAAGCGTGAGTTGGTGCCATCGCCGCCGTCATCATCCTCAAGTGCCAGGCCCTGCCCGGTCAGGCTGATCAGAGTATCGACTGCGGAGGATGTTGCATCAATGCGGACGGTGCGCGCTGCGTCAACAATAAGAGTGTAGCTCAGGTTGCTACGGCTGTTGAGGGAGCCATAGACGACATCACCAGAATACAATTCGCCGCTGTTCATCAACGTACCACTAAGCGCACTTTGACTGACACTCAGGTTATACATGCCATTGCCTGAGTAGCTGCCTATCTCAAGGGTGTAGGTGCCTGGCTGAACAATGGTAGTGATCAGTGAGTTTGTATCGCCGCCGCCATCGTCATCGCTCAGATTCAAGCCATTTCCTGTGAGTGTCAGCAGAGTATCGAAGCTGCCCGAGTTAAGTGAAATGCTCACTTCTGAGGGTTCATCGATGGTCATCATATAGCGATTGTCGGTGTCGGAGCGAATTCCAATCAGGCTGCTGTTCGGCGCTATCTCACCCTCATTGCGCAGGTCGCCTCCGAATGGTGTCACCTGGGTGCCCAGGGTATAGAGTCCATCCACCGGGTAGCTCTCATAACTCATTGCGGTGACGGTATAGGTGCCGGGCATAAGAATCGACGATATCTGGGAGTTGGTGCCATCGCCAGTGTCGTCATTGTCCAGTTCCGTGTCCGGCCCGCTGACTGACAGCAGGGTATCGAAGTCATCAGAAGCCAGATTAACAATCACCTCGGAAGGTTGCTCCAACACCAGGCGGTAGGGGTTGCCGGCCGTTGACAGCAGCAGGCCACTTAGCGTGTCGCCATGGCTGAGTAGCCCACCATTGCGAATGCCCTGCGGTAATGTGGTACTGGCGGTGTCCAGCTGATAGAACGACCCTTCATCGACAAGGGCATCGCCACAAGGCAATGCAGTATCAGGCATTTCGTATTCATCGGCATCGGCAACCGGGCGGCGGTTTGTGAGCAATTCGAGTTCATAGTTGCCGGGTTCAAGATAGGCGTCCAGAGTCAGGGTACTGCTGCCGCACGCTTTAGCGTCTGCATTAACAGCAGGACCGGACAGGGACATACCCAGTGACCGGCTTGCATCACGCAGGGTAATGCTGATTTGAGTAGGAGAGTCAACTGACAACGGGTAGCGGATTCGACCTGTGTCGGCATCAATAGAACCTAACAGGGACTGGTCGGTAGACAGCGTGTCATCGGGGTTAGCGATAGCCTGCTCAATCAGCCGATAAGGACCATAGGCCTCACTGTCGTTGCCATTGACTACCAGCAGCGAGCATTGGCCGATAGTCGGGCCCATCAGAATATCAACCGGAGTGCTTGCTCCGGGCATGACATTGGCCTGGTCAATCAACCAGCCCTGTTGATTAAACAGGGTCAATTCAGCGGGAAAGGGTGCCTGAAAGGTATAAAACGCATTGGGAACCGCATCGGTTGCACAAAACCAGTGGGCGGAATAGCGAGAGCCATTGTTAAGATTGGCTGGACTTGAGGTATTCAGTTCAGCCTGCAATGGGTTGCCGCTGACCAGTTCAGGTGCCTCGATAAAGCGGTCGGAGCCTATGGTTGCACAACCGCTGGCCAGTGCCAGAGCCGTCAGGGCGGGCAACCACCGTGACGTATTGGGGTTGAATCGGGTAAAAAAATGAGTCACTACGTCGTCTCCATACGTTACTTGAGAGCCTGCAATTTTCTGAAAACTCCGGTTAATCGGGCTGCCGTTCATGGTCGGGTCAGACTTCCTGGTCAGACCCGGGTCCGGCTAACCGATGCGATTCGGAATCACTCAGAACAGACAAGCAGGCACTATAGAGGGGTTTAAAAGTAGGGTCTAGTCACGGGTACTCAATTATCACACTGCATCGCAGTATCGATTGTGCCCAGGGAAAATCGATATCAGGGTCGTCAATGGCCGGCCTTCATGCTGGCTGACTTAACCCAGGCGATTTATTCCTGCAGCAAGGCCCATTGCTCGCGCAGTGCCAACAGGTGGTCACTCCAGAAGCGTTGGCTGTCAAACCAGGAAAATGCACGTGGAAAAGCAGGGTCGTCCCAGCGTTGGGCAATCCACAGGGTGTGTCGAATCATATGCACGGTGCGTAACGGTTCCAGTAGCGACATTTCCTTGCGCGGAAAGGGGCGGAACTGCTCGTAACCTTCCTCGAGCTCGTTGATTTGCCGGGTCTGCTCGTACTTATCGCCGGATAGCAACTTCCAGATATCCTGAGCCGCCGGGCCCATTACAGTGTCGTCAAGGTCGACAATCAGCAGTTGATCATCGCGGCTTAGAATGTTGCCCGCATGGAAATCGCCGTGTATACGCAGTGACTGTGCCTGTTTAAACATCGGTTCAAAACGGTTACGCAGCAGGTCAGCGATGGGCGCCAGTGTAGCCAGATAATTGGCCCTGAGATCATTGGGTAGCAGCGGGCTGTCGGCAAAAAAGTGTTGCGCTCTGTTGACCGGGTCAGTTAACGACAGGGTCGGACGGTGTTTGAACGCGACCGTTTCGCCCACATTATGCAACCGCGCCAGATGCTGACCAATGCGGTACAGCTGGTCCGGGTTGTCCAGTTCGAACGCATGGCCGGCACGCATTTTAAAGCAGACAAACCAGAAACCGTCACGATGGTGCAGGATATCGTCACCCAGCTTCATGGCAGGCACGACCGGAATGTCGGCATCAAACAATTGTTGAGTAAAGGATAGCTCCTCGCGGATCTGCGCTTCGTTCCAGCGACCAGGCCGATACGCTTTGAGCACAACCGGAGCGGCTTCTTCGAGTCCGACTCTATACACCCGGTTTTCATAGCTGTTCAGCGGATATATACGGTAGTCGGACAGGGCCCCAAGTGATTCGAACCAGTCGATTATGCGATCCTGGCTTAAGCTATCAAACGGGTGGGCTGAAGCGGTCATGGGCGAACCTGAATGAAAAGTGTGCCCATTGTAGTGGTTTTGTGGCGTCTGTCATTGTTCTGCAGGTCTTTATTCACCTGAATTTTGTTCGTCAGTCGCATACCTTGGGGGCCGCTGTTCAACCATCACCGAGAGGCGTGCGTGCCAGAGTCCACAATTCAATGTGCTGTGTTCCTGCCCGTTTCAGTGTTCGGGCAAGTTCAGCGGCAGTGGCACCGGTCGTCAGCACATCATCAACAATGGCGACTCGCTTCGGAGGTGGCTGGGTAACAGTGAATACTCCCCTTAGCGTTTGTCGGCGTTGGGTTCGATTAAGGCCCTCCAGAGGTTGTGTCGGAATGGCTTTGATCAGCCCGGTCCAGACGTCGATTCCGGCAGACGTTGCCAGATAGCGAGCGAGCCATTCGGACTGATTGAAACCCCGATGTCGCGCCTTGTGACGATGCAGTGGCACCGGTACAAGGGCGTCCAGAGGCAACCGTTGATGACCGTGATGATGCCACCAATGACTGGCCAGCGCCCTGGCACTGGCGAAATCCTGATGATATTTCATTCGGTGAACCAGGAATCGGGCGGCCCCCTCCAGTGCCCAGCTGACTTTCGCGCAGTGCCAGGATGGCGGGCTTTGCTGACAGCGCCCACATACCTGAGTGAACGTATTTGGCGCAGCGCATAAAGGGCATGGGTCGGGCAATGGTGATAACCAGCTGGTACATACCGCGCACAGTTGGCTACCATTTGAGTGCTGTTCGCACAGCGGACACAGACTGGTGAACATAAGATCGACCAGTGACCTTGAGGACAGGGCGTTAAACCCATTGTCTGACATGGCAGCCTTGCTCCCTAGCAGGTTGTTGAAAAAGGCTTCCTGCCTTTTTCAAAACACGAAAACCAAAAAATGTGATTTTTACTTCTCTCACGAAATCCAAGACTTATCAGTCGCTGATTTCGCCGGAACGTCCATGTTCCGGTAGCAGATGAGTCATTAGTTAACGCTTCGAATTTTGGATAAGGAAATAAGCGTTAGAGTAGACAGAACCTAGGGCCCCGCACAAGCCTGCGCCATGCTGAAAAGACGGAACTGTGATCGAATTCAAGTCATTGCCTGACAGGACCTCCAACAATTTACTGCTCCGACCTGGAGTCAGTCGATCCAGACTCGATAAATGATGATACGTTAAGGCTGCGAAGCGGAATAAGAGTGTCACTGGGTGGGTGTTGGTATTATTAAGGGTGTACCGGATCAAGTGTAATTTGGCAGTTTTTGCTGATTTTTGCAGCTAGGGTTGCCGATCAGGTGGCACCTACTGCACTTCAACGGGAAAGGTAACGGCATCGTTCATAGTAATTCTTGTGATTATTACAAAACATTACAGTTCCTGAGCTAGGGCTGGTTAAAATGTAAGCATATAGAGTGGTGTTAAGTACGGTGGTTTACTGAGTGACTTTGGTGATCTGGTCAGGCAAGGATCAGTGTCACAGCAGCTCGACAAGGGTATCAGCAAAGAGGGTAGTGTATGATCAGTTCGGTAATGAGTTCAGGCGTGGCCGGTATCCAGGGAGGTTTGTACTCTCTGAATCGCAGTGGCCAGGACATTGCCCGAACTAACATTCCTGCTGAAAAGGGTGGTCCGGGGTCGATTATCGAGCCCATGGTCAATCAGATTCAGGCTAAAAATCAGCTGCAGGCAAGTGCGCGTGTGGTTGAGGTTGGATCTGAAATCCTGGGCACGTTAATCGATATACGAGTTTAATAGCGGAACGCGGAGCAGGTGATGTCAACTCTCAGTGGTCTTTATCCCAACGCAATTACACCAACGGTCAGTCCGTTCGGTGATCTTGCCCAGCGCGCGCAACAGCGAAGGGATAATGACGCCGCAGTATTTGCACCCATTGAGGCGTCATTAGCGACTGCGCCAGGCCAGAATCGACTGGGCAAGCCTAATACCGCAGGTAGTGAGCTGGCCTCTAAATCGTTGTCGGCTGAGTCGAACCTGATTGCCAATGATCAGTCTGAAGAAGCTGCGACCGAGGATCAATCCAGTGCGATTCAGCGTCAGCGGGACGAAACGCAGACAACACGTCAGCAAGCAGACCAAAGACTGTTAGAACAAGATATTGAGACCATTCGCGAGCTGGCTCAGCGAGATCGTGAAGTGCGCTCACATGAGCAAGCTCATCAGTCTGTTGGCGGGCAACATGCGGGTGGTATGGCGCTTAGTTACCAGCGCGGCCCGGATGGCAGGCGCTATGCGGTGGCGGGAGAAGTAGCAATCGACATCAGCCCGGTATCCGGAGATCCGGCTGCTACCCTGGCCAAGGCCGAGCAGGTTCGTCGCGCTGCTCTGGCACCGGCAGAGCCCTCGGCTCAGGACCGTTCGGTTGCCGCGCAGGCCACGCAATTAAGAACTGAGGCCCTTGTTGAGCTGCGAGCCGAGTTGTCACCACCGGATCGTGAAGTATCGTCCGATGACTCTGGTGACGTGCAGAATGAAGAGGCTGAGCCTGCTTCTGGCGCAGCCTCTGCTGACATTGCCAGTCAGTCTGCAGCGCAATCAGCGCAGCGCACAGCGGGCCCGGAAGAGCGGACTCGCCAGGAAGCGTCGCGCAGCTTGCTTGAATATCAGTTTCAGGAACCTGTCAATATGCTGGGTCGAGAGCTCGATTTCATGGTGTAAATAACACCGGGCTTTAGAACTTCTTCAGATTAGGGCCACGCCGCATCTCGGCAAAAATATTCAATTCCCAGGGCCTCATCGCCAATACCATGCCGGTACCAAAGGTATCTTCAAGCGGTAGCTTGCCGTCTTCTTTACTTATCTCGTCGAATTCACGTGCCAGTCTGCGAATGCTGTTCTGCAGGTGCAGGTTGGACTGTCGGGACAGCATCCCGGCAATGAACACCAGTAATTCACCCGATTTGGGATCGAATTTGCAATTGAAAAAGTCACGTGCAACATTTTTTTCGAAAAACCCGTATACCGGCCCGTTGTGAATCCAACGAAAGTCTCTGGACAGTATGGTTTTGACACGATTGCCGGGCAGTAACTCAATAATCCCCAGTCGATCGAGCCGGGCCAGCAGTCGGGTGGCCTCGAACTCGTCGATCACATAAGTTGCGATGATATCCTCATATTCCCAGCGGTTGACCAGCAACTGTGCGACCAGCAATAGCTTTGGGTCCGATACCAGTTCACGTTCATCTTCTTCATCAAGTGCATCAAGTACCAGAGTGCCCTCGTGCATGCGAGTCATCAGGTAACTGAGGTCGGCACTGGCCATTTCGCAGATCTCTTCCAGCCGATTCAGCGTAAAATGGCGCTTGGAAAACATTCGCTTTACATTAGCTTCACTCAGGCCAAGCTTCTGGGCAACCTCGGCGTAAGTTATTTTCCGCTCCCGCAACAGTTTTTTCAGGGTGTCGACAAGTTGTATGGTCTGAGACATGACGTCCTTGAGATGGTGGCGTAATATGCTACTTATAGTCGCACAGCTGCCTGCTTATTGTACAGTCCCTATGCGTGCCTCCCGAGTGAGTGCCTGACAGGCTGTTGAAATTCGCAAATTTCGGCTACCGGCTACCGGTATATGGATATACCTGTTAGAACAGGGTT
>Ga0307930_1000304_pt1 | contig 38034 bp, 31 predicted proteins | sample OrgLakmetageno46_FD_203161 | JGI IMG/M metagenome (GOLD analysis project Ga0307930, IMG submission 203161) | Saline water microbial communities from Organic Lake, Antarctica - #46 | ecosystem: Environmental > Aquatic > Non-marine Saline and Alkaline > Saline | place: Antarctica: Organic Lake...
CCTCATTTCGCGGTCTCTATTGCGCTACAATACAAAGGTCGCTTAGACCAAGCGGTTGTATTCGACCCTATTCGTGGTGAACTATTTACAGCAAGCCGAGGTAGCGGAGCGCAACTAAACGGCCATCGTATCCGCGCAAGTCAGGCAAAAGAGCTAGGTAAGACAATCTTAGCAACTGCTTTTCCGTATAAGAACAAAGCGTCGTTAAACGAATATATGTCGGGCTTTAATAAGATATTTGCTGAATGTGGGGATATACGTCGCGGTGGTTCTGCAGCTCTGGATATGGCTTATGTTGCAGCGGGTCGCTTTGACGGTTACTGGGAACGCGGCATTCAACCTTGGGATATTGCTGCCGGTGAATTGTTAGTGCGTGAATCCGGCGGACTAGTCACTGATTTTGCGGGTGGTAATGATCCGCTATTAAGCGGTGAAATTGTCGCTGGCAGCCCTCGTGTTGTTCAAGCTATGGTTAAAAGACTTAAATAAGTATTATTGCCAGACCACTTTTTATGCACTACGTAATTTCAACTAAATTAAATATGCAAATAATATAAAGAAAACCCGCTCGATTTAGCGGGTTTTCTCTTATTAGGCAGTTCTTTTATTAGGCAGTTCTTTTATTAGGCAGTTCTTTTATTAGGCAGTTCTTTTATTAGGCAGTTCTTTTATTATTGAGTTCTTTTATTATTAATAAAGCAACTTCGTTGCCTATACAGGATCTTGGTCTTCCCCTTCTTTGATAATTTCTGTTGGTATCAAATCGTCTCGACTAATACCTAAAGCCAAGCCGACTGCACTTGCAATATATACTGAAGAATAGGTACCAACGATAACACCAAATAGCAATGCTGTTGCAAAACCGTGGATCAGAGCGCCGCCTTTATAAAACAAAGCTACTAGCACTAAAACAGTGGTCAAAGAGGTAATAATTGTTCGATTCAAGGTTTGCGTCAACGAAATATTAATAATCTCTACTGGCTCTGTTTTGCGTATTTTTCTGAAGTTTTCACGTATCCGATCTGACACGACAATCGTATCGTTAAGCGAATAACCAATAACAGCTAAAACAGCGGCTAATACAGTTAAGTCAAATTCAAGTTGTAACACCGAGAACAAACCCAAGGTCAAGATAACATCATGCACTAACGCAGCAACGGAACCCAACGCAAAGCGATATTCAAAACGCATTGCCACGTAAATCAGAATACAAATTAGAGCAGCAAGCATAGCCAAACCACCTTGTTCGGTTAACTCATCACCCACGTTTGGTCCAACAAATTCAATACGACGCATGTCGACTTTGGTGCCATCGGCACGCAACGTCGCCAACACTTGATCGCCAATTTCAACTGCCTTCACACCTTCTCTTGGTGCAAGGCGAATTAACACGTCTTGACTGCTACCAAAGTTTTGCACCATAGCATCCGTGTAGCCCGCATCGAGCATAATCGTTCTGACTGCTTCGAGGTCAGCTGACTGCTCATAACCTACCTCAATCAATGTTCCACCGGTGAAATCAAGACCCCAATTCAATTGGTTAACACCAAGTGAAACAATTGAGCCTACGATCAACAAGGTTGAAAAAATCATCGCAGGGAAACGCCACTTCATAAAGTCGACAGTTTCCTTTAGTTTTAATAATTGAAATCCCATTTGACTCTCCTATATCGCTAACTTGGTCACACGTTTACCGCCCCATATGCTATTAACAAGCACACGAGAAACGACAATCGCGGTGAACATTGATGTAGCGATACCTATCATCAACGTAATTGAAAATCCTTTGATTGGACCTGTCCCTATAGCAAACAAGATCAAACCAGCAATGAACGTAGTAATGTTAGCATCCAAAATAGTAGAGAACGCGTTGTCATAGCCAAAGTGAATTGCTTGCTGCGGACTTCTGCCTTCACGTAATTCCTCCCTAATTCTCTCGAATATGAGTACGTTAGCATCAACGGCCATACCGACGGTCAGTACAATGCCCGCCATACCCGGTAAGGTTAGTGTTGCACCTGGTATCATCGACATAATTCCAACAATCATGACAAGATTTAATAACAACGCAATATTGGCAATAACACCAAAAGCACGGTAATAAATAAGCATGAATACAAGGACTCCAGCCAAACCCCAAATGATTGCGGTCATACCTAATTCAATATTTTCTTTACCTAAACTCGGTCCAACCGTGCGCTCTTCAACTATTTGAATTGGAGCAATCAATGCACCCGCTCTCAACAGTAATGCCAACTCTCTTGCTTCCGTGGGTGAATCTAGGCCACTAATTTGAAACGATGAGCCTAATTGTGCTTGGATAGTCGCGACACTGATAATGTCTTCTTTCTTTTCAAAAACAAGCTTACCTTCTACGTCACGTTCACCCGTAGTCTTGTACTCGATAAACACCGTTGCCATTGGCTTTTTAATGTTTTCTTTTGTTGCCTGTGACCACTTTGCGCCGCCTTTTGAATCAAGGTCAATGCTCACGTTAGGCACACCGTATTGATCAACACCACTATTTGCGTCAATAATGTGCGAGCCCGTCAGCATCACTTGCTTTTTCAACAGATAAGGCTGGCCATTTTTATGATAAATAACTTCAGAGCCCGCCGGCGCCCTTCCGCGCAATGCATCACGCACATCACTTTTCTCGTCGAGCATACGAAACTCTAGAGTCGCTGTCGCATTCAAAATTTCTTTTGCCTTCGCTGTATCTTGAATTCCCGGTAATTGCACCACTATTCGTTCTTGACCCTGTTTTTGAACCAAGGGTTCTGCGACACCAAGTTGGTTTATTCTGCTGCGGATTATCGTCACATTTTGGCTTACAGCAGCGTCGCGAATTTGAGCTAAGCGTGCTTCCAGAAAGGCGGCCCTAAGTGTCAAATCGTCACGCTCTGTAATGCTCAAATCGCGAAATTGATTACGTAAGTAAAATTGTGCTTTTTCAAGCATTTCATCGTCTCGGAATATGACGTCTACTGAATCAGGATTTTGTACAACCGTGCGGTAAAATATTCTTTCTTCACGCAGCTGTAACTTAAAATCGCCGACGACGTCTTCGTAAGCTTTGGTTGTTGCGCTGTTCATATCAACTTCCATTAAGAAGTGAACACCACCGCGCAAGTCCAATCCTAATTTCATTGGACTGGCTCCCAAGGCATCTAACCAATCAGGTGTATCTGGCGCTAGGTTCATCGCAACAACATAATCATCATCAAGTTTGCTATCAATCAACTCTCTGGCAACAAGCTGTGTGTCGGAATCTAAAAGACGAACTAAGATGCGTTCATTTTCAAGTTCTATACGTTTGATTTCTATACCCTTTTCTTTCAAAGTAACCTCAATAGAGGTTTTCAACTCTTCACTTACAAAGGCATTGTTACTTGCAGAAATTTGAATAGCGTGATCTTCACCATAAATATTCGGCGTTGCATATAAAGCTGTTATAGCAACAACGAATATGACTAAAATATATTTCCAGAATGGAGTTTTATTTAACACAACGGGACCCTACAAAAGAAAAATAGCACCTTAGGCGCTATTTTGCTTTTTGTTGAAAGTTTAAATTGACTTCATTGTGCCTTTCGGCAAAACGGCACTAACTGCTGATTTCTGTACAACGATGTTATTCGATTCATTGAGCGCGATTTCAATGAAATCTTTATCATCACCCACTTTCGTGATTTTACCGACTAAACCGCCTTGCGTTAGCACTTCATCACCTTTTGTAAGAGACGAAACAAGTTTTTTATGTTCTTTTACCCGCTTCGCTTGTGGGCGATATAAAAGAAAATAGAAAATCAAACCAAAAACAGCCAACATAATTAACATGCCGAACTCACCACCCGGCTGACCTGCAGAGTCCTGTGCGTATGCACTAGAAATTAAAAAATTCATATAAATCCTCGTTTATTTTGTTTTTATTGTTGTTTTACTTTCCTGTTTAGTGAATACGACATTCATAAAACAAAATGCTAGTGCTAGTCCTCTAAAAGCGGAACTGCCAACCCTTTTTGCGCATAAAATTCGGCAACAAATTTAGCCAAATCGCCGGCAGCAATTGCATTACGCAAACCGTCCATAATTCGCTGATAATACCTCAAATTATGAACAGTATTCAATCTTGAACCAAGTATCTCATTGCATTTATCTAAGTGATGTAGATATGACCGAGAATAATTTTTACAAGTGTAACAGTCACATTTCTCATCCAACGGGCCCGTATCAGTTTTATGCACCGCGTTGCGAATTTTTACAATGCCATCAGTCACAAACAAGTGCCCATTGCGCGCATTTCTTGTTGGTATCACGCAGTCAAACATATCAATACCGCGACGAACCGCTTCAACGAGATCCTCGGGCTTACCTACGCCCATTAAATAACGTGGCTTATTTTGTGGGATTTTCGACGCTGTATAATCGATAATGCGGATCATATCAGCTTTCGGCTCACCCACTGACAATCCACCAATAGCATAGCCATCAAAGCCAATGTCTTCCAACCCAGCTAAAGACCTGTCTCGCAAGTGCTCATACATACCGCCTTGGATAATTCCAAACAATGCAGATGGGTTTTCTGCATGGGCGTCTTTACTACGTTGAGCCCAACGCAGAGACATCTCCATTGAATCAGACGCTTCTTTTTCAGTTGCAGGATACGGTGTGCACTCATCAAAAATCATAACGATATCGGAGCCTAAATCGCGCTGAACTTGCATTGACTTTTCAGGTGTAAGTAAGATTTTTTCACCATTAATAGGAGAACGGAAGGTGACACCGTGCTCAGTGATTTTGCGTAAATCACCCAATGAAAACACTTGAAAACCTCCAGAATCTGTGAGGATAGGTTTATCCCAATGCATGAAGTCGTGTAAATCACCATGCTGTTTGATGATACTCGTGCCAGGACGTAGCATTAAGTGAAATGTGTTTCCGAGACAAATATGCGCACCAGACTCATCAAGTTCTTCTGGTGTCATGCCTTTTACGGTGCCGTATGTACCAACGGGCATAAACGCAGGAGTCTCAACGACACCACGTTCAAATATGAGTTGGCCACGGCGAGCTTTACCGTCTGTAGCCATTAAATTGAATTTCATTTATTAACCTAACATTGGTGATTCAGTGCACTTGCCATGCCAAACTACGACTGAATCCAACGTTTTCCAAGCTTTGAACATGTTGCAAAAATAAGGGCAACAATGAGTGTAAGAATGAATAACGCATAATACTTTTGTTATACAGTAAACAAACATACGGGCTGCTTACTGTGAATTTGCGCGCGCAGTATAACAAGAAATAGCGTTCGGCTCACGTATTTTTGCGCTCTATAAACATCGCATCACCGTAACTAAAAAAGCGATATTCATCTGCTATTGCTTGGGCATAAGCTTGCATGACATTATCGCGCCCAGCAAAGGCACTAATCAACATCATTAATGTCGATTCAGGCAAGTGAAAGTTTGTCAGCATGGCATCGATCACTTTAAAGTGATAACCCGGATATATAAAAATATTGGTATCCGACATAAATTCACTAATCAATTCACTGCTAGCCGCTTGAGCTGCCGATTCTATAGAACGCACAGAAGTGGTTCCAACCGCAATCACACGCCCACCAACCGCCTTAGTTGCGAGCACTTTATCAACCACATCCTGAGATACTTCAGCATATTCAGCATGCATTTGATGCTCTTCAATGTCATCAACCCTAACTGGTTGAAAAGTACCCGCACCAACATGCAAAGTAACGAAGGCTAGCTTAACGCCTTTTTCTTTTATTCTATCTAAAATATCAAGGTCAAAATGCAGACCCGCCGTTGGCGCTGCAACCGCACCTGGTCTTTCATTGTATACTGTTTGATAGCGTTCTTTGTCGGCTTCCTCATCAGGTCTATCGATATAAGGAGGTAACGGCATATGACCAAATTCTTCAAGTAAGTCAAATACATTTTTTTCAGTCATAAACTTAATATGAAAAAGGGCGTTGTCTCGTCCAAGCATTTCAATTTGCAGACCGCCTTCCATAGTGAGCATTGCACCAGACTTTGGCGACTTAGTCGACCTAATGTGCGCCATTGCGCTGCCATCATTCAGTATTCTTTCAATTAATATCTCGACTTTCCCACCCGACTCCTTGGTTCCGTGTAATCGTGCAGGAATGACTCTGGTGTTATTGAAAATCAATAGATCGCTTGGCTGTAGCAATCCTAAAATGTCAGTGAACTTTTTATGTAAAACTTCGCCAGTATTACCATCTAGCTGCAGTAATCGGCTTTGAGTTCGTTGCTCTGTTGGATGTTTTGCAATTAAATGCTCAGGTAAATCAAAATAAAAATCTGATAGCTTCATGGTTCTCTCAAAATCGCTGAATGTCTTTGCCAGTGAGGGCCAAAATAATAAACCTAACATCTACCGTATATTATAAAATACCTTCCACTTAACCCTAATACTTAAAACGCCTGATATTTTTATTACTTTGGCGTAATCTCAGCACAAGCTTTAAATTTAGTGACGTTCTCCCAAAATAACTTACTACCCAGTTATACTGGGTATTTTTTTACCTAAAAGTCAGGCTTTGACTAGTTTTGCTGCCTTACGGCACAAATGGCACAGCACTAACGTAACTTTCATGCGCCTTTACTACGCGCAATTCATACACAATTAAGCCAATCGCGTTTTCGCATTAACGCCTTTTCGCATCAACGCTAGATTCTATTGCATGTCAGCCAGCATTTCTTCAATATCTTCATACTTAATTTGTTTAATATGGAGTACAAAGACAATTTGTAGCAATAAGTCTGCTCCTAAAATACCCTTATTTATCTTATTTCTCAGGTTATCTGCACTCTGAACAACTCCCACAGCGCTTAGTTTATCGCTAAGATCCTGATACTTGATCCCCTTTTTAGATAATTCTGTCTTTAATAATCGCTGAACTAAGTTGCGCCAATCACTTGTTTTTGGTTTCATAACACACCTATGTATAAGTTATTTTTGTAATTTATAATTCACATTTAAACATTATTTTACTCAAATGTGAAAAATAAATTTGACTTTATTTTTACCCTATGATTATACTTATGCCAAGTTCGAGGTCAGCCATGTTGTTGAATCAATATTAAGGGTCTATTATAGATGACGACATGGTAAAACACACTTTTAGGAGAAGATGAATGACGTGGGAACTATCACAACTAGCAGAAGTTATTTCTGCTCAAGAGGGATATGTAGTTACACACGAAGCAGATTGTTTGCTTATTGCAAATGAAGATGGAATTGATGCCTGGTTGGCAATTAGCGGTGAACAAATACTGGTTGAATCTTTATTGTTCTCGTTAGACGAAGTGAAAGACTCAGCAGCGTTGAACGAAGAGATTCTAAGAACGCATATGATTTTTCCTTTAACCACAATAGGTATCTCGTCAATTGCAGGAAACCAGTACTATACAGCTTTTGGCTCGTTAAGTGGCCAATCAAAAGAAGAAAGTGTGTTGATTGAAATTTCGACATTGTTTCAAAACGTAGAAGCATTTTTAGATGCTTATCAAGATTTTTTAAAATCTAACTAATTAACTGTAAATAACCGGAGATTACCATGTCAGTTTGGAAAAAATTATTTACTGCCGTAAAAGGTACCGCTACTGAAGCAGCGCAATCGGTCGTTGATACTCAAGCGATTAAAATTCTTGAGCAAGAAATTCGTGAAGCGAAAGACGAATTAAGAAAATCAGACCATGCACGTACACAAATTTTAGCAAAGTGTAAATTATCACAGCAAAAAGTAGATGGACTAAACAAGTCTATCGGAGAATATGAAGTTCACGCTAGAAAAGCGATTGACACCGATCGCCAACTAGCGCTTGATTGCGCTCAACGTGTAAGCGAGTTGCGTGACCAAGTTGAAACAGAGCAAACTTATTTGGATCAGTTCACGAAGTCAGAAAAGCAACTTGCAGGTAACATAAACCAAGCAAAAAACAACCTACGTCGTTTGGAGCAGCAAGTGGATATGATTAAGGCGACGGAATCCGTACAGCGTGCACAAGTTGCAGTATCGTCTAGTCATTTAGGCGCTAACAGCAAGATGAAAACAGCAACTGAATCATTATCTCGGATTCAAGAAAAGCAAACATTGCGAAGTGCTGAACTTGAAGCCGCTGAAGAACTAGCACAAGGCGATTCCTCCGATGATCTTGAAAAACGGTTGGCTGGAGCGGGTATTAACGGCGGTTCAGCATCAGCTGATGACGAACTAAGCCGAATACTTGGTAAGTAAGTTAATTGGAAACGGCAGCCCTAGGGTTGCCGTTTTTTGTCGTATCTTAAATTTAAAGGAAAATTTTCATTCATGTTCCATTGGGTAAGACTCAAAAAACTATGTGTGAAATACTTTTCCGAGTTGCGTTGGCACACTTTAGTAGCAGCGCTTTTATTTTATACAGTCTCCAGTTGGATATTGCTTTTCTTAGCAGGCGAGCATGCCTTACTAAACGCATCTGACTATTTTTATTGGCTTGTTGTTACCGGCTCAACTGTCGGTTATGGTGATATGTCGCCGTCAACACCGGCGGGTAAGCTAATTGTTGCGTTGTATGTTATTCCGCTTGGGTTAAGTATATTTGCTTTGATCATTGGACGCATTGCGTCATGGGTAAGTGATCAATGGAGAAGAGGAGCAAGAGGTTTGAAACCGTTAAATGTCTCTAATCATATTTTAATTATTGGTTGGAATGAGAAACGCACTGAACAATTATTAAAACTGTTAATGAAGGAAAAGCAAGATATGCCGGAAAATCCGGATATTGTGCTTTGTGTAAAGGCAGATATTGAAAATCCGCGCCCATCAGAAATTGAATTTGTGCATGTCAGTTCATTTAATCAGGACGAGGATATGGACCGAGCATGCATCGCAACGGCAAAAACAATACTCATCGATAATCCATATGACGACCTCACATTAACGACGGCCTTGTATTGCTCTAAGCGCAACCCTAAAGCGCACAAAGTGGCGTATTTTGAAGATGAAAACTTAGTCGGCTTATTACAACAGCATTGTCCTGAAGTTGAGTGCACACCAAGCGTTGCAGTCGAAATGCTCGCAAAGTCAGTATCCGATCCTGGTTCTAGTCTTTTACATCATGATTTATTGGATGTAGAAGAGGGTCAGGCACAGTTTTCAGTAGAATTACCGAGTAATGTTAGTGATTTAAGCGTTGAAAAGCTATTTTTAGGCCTTAAAAGACAATATAACGCGACATTCATCGGCTATTCATCGCCACAAAGGTTAAATCACATATCCGTTAATCCGAATTTCGATGATGTAGTAAAACCCGGTAACAAAGTGTTTTATATAGCAGAGCATCGTATCAATAATATTGATTGGAATAGCCTGAACTTATAATAAATAAGAGCTGAAGGAGTTGAATATGTTTGGTAAATTATTCGGAAAAAAAGATAAAGAGCAGGCACATAAACCTGACAGCCCAGAAATCATGGACTTGTACTTGGGCGGTTCATTCGAGCTCGATCCACTCAAACTAAAATTAATAGAACCGGCCCTTAAAGTCAATGGTGCTGCGAGCAAGCACCTTATTCAAGCTGTTGGCAAAGTAATACTTGATACTGGCGGCACCATGTTTCGTTTTTATACTGACGATGATGCTTTTTTGCAAATAATTACCGATGGTGGCGAAACAGAGAATCACATTACCGACGTCAAACTCTGGTATTTTTATGATACCAAAACAGTGGGTTCCGAGACTCAATGGCAAGACTTAATTAACAATGGTATTTCACAGCCTGTGTATTCATTAGATGGCGACGACTATGGGCGTGTTTGGGATGCAGTTGGCGAGATATCACCTCCAGTAGCAATGACAGAAACTACTTTCGAACAAGACGGTGATGTTACTACAACCGATCAATTTGTAATGCTTTATGAGAAATCTATTTCAGAAAATGATGTGGAAGCTATGTTAGTATCAGGAGAAGAAAAGATAGTTGGCAATAACCATGACCGATGTTTGGTCATTAGCACTGGTTTTAACTTGTCACCTGCAGATATAATAATAAACGGTTAAGGAAAATAAAATGGACGCAGTACTCAACTCAATCGCCGGATTACAGAATTTCGCTTTATATTTTGTTATCTCTATCGCCCTATTCTTTGTTTTCAAAATTGTCTATGCTTTCGTAACACCGCATGATGAATGGAAATTGGTAAAAGAAGAAAAAAGTACCGCCGCTGCTATCGGTTTTGGTGGCGCAATGATTGGTTTTGCTATTGCATTGTCAGGTGCAGTTAAGAATTCAGAGTTTTTACTCGATTATGCCATTTGGGGTGTCGTTGCAATTGTCGCGCAACTGCTCGCATTTGCACTTTTGCGCTTTACCTTCATGCCAAAAATTGCTGAACGAATTCAAAACAATGAAGTATCCGCAGGCGTCATGTTAGGCGCAATGTCAGTTGCTGTAGGCTTGCTTAACGCCGCTTGCATGAGCTACTAAGGAGTAATCCAAATATGCAAACTAACAGTAATCAAAAACGCAGTAACAATATTAATATCTCGAAAATGCGTAAAGCGTTTTCATTTAAACCGTTGGCATTGGGTGTTGCCTCTGTGCTACTCAGTGCTTGTTCTGGCGGAAAAGAAGAAGCTGTCGTATTTAAAAATGTCAATGACTGTGTCGATGCGCTCCCTAGTATGGCGCAAAAATGTGAAACAGCATACAAAGGTGCCTTAGCTGAAGCGGCTAAAACAGCCCCTAAGTACAACAGTAAAAACGATTGTGAATATGAATTTGGACGCAATCAATGCCAAACTTATAACAACAGTGGCAGCTCGATTTTCATGCCATTGATGGCAGGCTACATGATAGGTAACTTAATGTCGCCGCGCCCATATTATCAACCCATGTTTACTTCCTATTCCCGTTATTCGTCCTATCGGAATAACTGGGTTGGAGCCGATGGCCGTAACTTTGGTGATTCGAGAAGGAGCAAGCTCAGCGTAAGTTCGAGTGCGTTCAACAAAAAGCCAGCTATTACTCGCACAATCAGTCGCGGTGGTTTTGGTAGCAGTGTGCGTGCAAAAGCCTCATGGGGCAGCAGAAGTAGCGGCAAAGGCTGGGGTGGCTAAGTGCTGCGACTTCCCATTGATGCGAGAAACAACTGGCAACAAATGGCGCGTGATTACGGATTTCATTTCCATACTATGCACGGACAAGCTTACTGGGATGAAACCGCTTACTATCAATTTACATTAGAGCAGATAGAGAGAGACCTTGAGTCTCCAACTGAAGAAATCCACCAGATGTGTTTACATGTGGTGGACCTTGTCTCTAAAAGTGAAGAGAGACTGACTCAATTTGCTATACCGAGTGATTACTGGCAAGCAATTGCAGATTCATGGCAAGCAAAAGAACCGTCTCTTTATTCAAGATTGGACTTGGTATACGACGGAAGATCGCCAGCCAAGCTGCTTGAAAATAATGCAGATACCCCCACCAGTTTATACGAATCAGGTTTTTGGCAATGGTTGTGGCTTGAAAATAATGTAGACAATAACCAACTCAGTAAACGTGCCGACCAATTTAATTCATTGCAAGAAAAACTCGTCAATCGCTTCAAAGTGATTGCCGATTACTACGGCATTAACTATCTTCACTTCGCTTGTTGCAAAGACACTGATGAGGACCGAGGTACGGTTCAATATTTACAAGACTGTGCGAAAGAAGCAGGCCTCGATGACTACTTTGTTCACATTGAAGATATAGGAATTGCAGAGAGTGGTGAACTCACTGACTTGCAAGACCAAATTATGTCACATTGCTTTAAACTATATCCATGGGAGTTTATGCAACGTGAAGAATTTGGCCCTCACGCCTTAAAAGCGAATACTGGCTGGATTGAACCTATATGGAAAAGCGTTCTCTCAAATAAAGCATTGCTGCCGCTGTTGTGGCAGGAATTCGAAGGACATCCTAATTTATTACCTGCTTTTTTTGAATCTGATATGGGAAGTATGAATGCGCTTTCAGACGTCAAAAAATGGGTTAAAAAACCACTTTATTCTCGCGAAGGTGCGAATATTGATATTTTAGAGAATGGTAAAATGAGCCTCTCATCGGACGGTCCCTATGGCGAAGAGGGATTTATTTATCAAGCGCATACGCCATTGCCGAAATTTACTGATAACTATACCTTAATCGGATCGTGGTTGGTCGATGATGAAGCTGCAGGTATATCGGTACGTGAAGACAAGTCGGCTATTACCCAAGACCTCTCGCGCTATATGCCACATATTATTTTGTAATTCTTTTTAATCAGCAGGGTAAGTCACATTGAGCGCAGTAAAATCACCGAGCACTTTAAAACAACAACTTATTTGGGTTATCTATGTTGTTGGTTTTTTAACTGTGATTGAAGCAGTCAACATGCTCAGTGGTCGCTACTTTAATCAGTTTAGTATTTATCCGAGAGATCTAAATTACCTAGCCTACATTTTTACAGCACCGTTTTTACACGCCAACTTTGCTCACTTTGTATCCAACGTAGTGACGTTATCGATATTTTCACTATTGTTGTTACAATTTGGAGGAAAACGCTTTGTTACCGTGTCTTTTGGGCTAATCGTAATGACCGGTTTACTGGTATGGATGTTTGCTAGAACGTCATTTCATTTAGGTGCAAGTGGCATTATTTACGGGTATTTTGGTTACTTGGTATTGGCTGGATTTCTCAGTAAACGCTTCTTTCAGATCATTATTTCAGTGCTTGTCGCGTTTTTCTATGGAGGGATGATTTGGGGCGTTTTACCCAGCCAACCCTACATATCTTGGGAATCACATTTATTTGGTTTCATTGCAGGTTTATGTTTAGCTTGGTGTTTACGAAATCGTTCGTAATTTGAAACAAAATCAGCGAGGCATTGTCTCGTTGTTTTTGTACAATCCCATAAATTTAAAAAGAGCAGTCTAATTCACATGTCTGAAACAGCAAAAGCACAAACTAAACAAACCGGTTTTTTAGGCAATTTAATATTTAATATTGCGGTCCCAGTCCTAGTAATGAGCTATTTAAGTTCAGACGAGTACCTCGGCCCCGCCTGGAGTATTGTTTTAGCGCTTGCTTTCCCCTTAATCTTTGGTCTGTATGACCTAAAACAAACTAAAAAAGTAAATGTTTTTTCGGTCCTGGGCATTGTTAGCGTGCTGCTAACAGGTGGGATTAGTTTGCTGAAACTTCCCGCTGAGTATATTGCGATAAAAGAGGCTGCTATTCCAGGTTTGATTGGCTTAGCCGTCATCATTACGCAGTACAGCAAAAAACCCTTGGTAAAAGCACTCATTCTTAATGAGCAGTTAGTTAATTGGCCAAAACTAAATGAAACTTTAGAGGAAAAAGGCTTAACAAATGTATTTAATAGTAAGGTTGCGGTTAGTTCATACATTGTCGCAAGTTCATTTTTCTTATCTTCGGTGTTAAATTATTTGCTGGCTACATGGATATTGGTATCCGAACCAGGCACCACTGCTTATACAGAAGAGCTAGGGCGAATGACCGCATTAAGTTACCCCGTTATCGTCATTCCTAGCATGATTTTGCTAATATTTGCATTGATGTATCTGTTTAAACAAATTTCTAGTGTTACTGGAGAGCCTATTGAAAGCTTTCTGCATCAGTAGTCTTTCACGGTTCTGATAACGTATACTTAGGCATCAATGAAAATTAGATGCCTTTTTTATGCTAGCCCTAAAAGATTTAAAGAAAAGTTATACTGATGCCGGTGAGCACCACACCATTCTCAACAATATTAACTTAACCATAAACGCAGGTGACAGCATCAGTATTCAAGGTGCGTCTGGGTCAGGAAAGTCCACTCTTTTACATCTTTTAGCTGCGCTAGATAAACCCGATAGTGGGGAAATACTGTTAAACAATTCACAACAGCCAAATCAAGGTAACGACATTACTCACTTCACTGAAAAACAAGCGGACGCATATCGCCAATTTAGAGTTGGGCTTATCTTTCAAAAATTCAATTTAATTGACTGTATTACAGTGATGGAAAATGTCATGTTACCGGCCAAAATAACCGGAAACGTACGAGGCGAATATATTCAAGAGCTGTTGGACGCTCTGGATATTCATCGTCATATAAACAAACTCCCTAGTCAACTTTCTGGCGGCGAACAGCAGCGAGTTGCTATTGCCCGCGGATTGTCGCATCAACCACCTCTTTTGCTAGCAGACGAACCTACAGGAAACCTGGATAGTAAAAATTCAGACCTTGTTAGTCATCTATTAGTGAATACTTGTAAGAAGCTCAATACCGCACTTGTGATGGTAACTCACAGTCAAAAAGTAGCATTGCTTACTCAGCAGCAATGGTATTTAGACGATGGCAGGTTGACCCAGATTTAATATGAAATATTGGCCATTCCTTTTTGTTTTATTAAAAAGCTATCGTAATAGCAAATTTAGCCTGAGCATGTTGATGGCCTCGCTAATTATTGCGGCTGCGGGTCTAAGTGCCGTGCTGGTAATCAATAGCAGCGCTAAACAAAGCTACAGTAGCGAGCAACAATTTCTAATCGCAAACGTCACATATACCATTACGTCGACTTCATCCAAGCTAAAACTCAGCAAGCAGGACTATTCAGCTTTAAGAGTAAAAGGCGTTAACCAATTGGTTGCCGTAGCGCAAACAAGGCAGCATGTATACGTAAATAACCAACGTATTACGCAAAGGCGTATTGATTTCACCGGCATAGACACTTTTTCATTAATTACCCAACCCAGCTTTTCAAACCCAGTACCTTTAGCAGAGCAGAAAAATACGACTGCACAGCCTAAGGCGGAGACAAGCAGAGCAGCGGATGAAGCTAATCGACTGATTAGGCAATTAAGCTTTAATGAACCCACAGCTATACTGCACCCGCAGTTGCTTGAAACTCTAGAAGAGGGTACTAGCGCGAACTTGAGCCAACAGTTCACAACTCAGTCTGGCGAGCCTTTAGCAGAACTTGTCGCATTTGAAAGCGCCGTGTTAGGTAATGATATCATTATGGACATTGCCGAATTGTACCGCCTTTATCCCAGCGCCGAGTTGTCGATGTTGTTAGTTGTTGGCGACTTAACAAGGGTTCAAGAGGACGCACTTCGGCAGCTATTGCCAGACAATCTCAAATTAACCAGTTCTAATGGCGGTGAACAGGATTCAGAACTGACCAGCAGCTTTCACTTAAACTTAATGGCAATGGCATTACTGATGTTTGTTGTGTGCCTTTTCATTGTGGTCAACGCCGTTAATTTACTATTAAATTCGAGATTAACGTGGCTTAAAATTTGTCGACAGCTAGGTATTTCAAGACAACAACTGTTTGTTGTGCAGTTAATTGAAATTGTATTGCTTACTCTTTTAGCCAGCTTTATTGGGGTTTTATTGGGTATTGAATTAGCGAAATTAGCCTCACCTACCGTGCAAGCAACCCTTGAAAATTTGTACTCAGTAGAGGTAGGTTTCGGTGAAGTATCCATTATTGGATTATTCATTCAAGTATTTGGTATTTGCCTGATTGGCAGTATCTGCGCGACCTTCATTCCATTAAACAAATTAAATCATCAGTTGGCACAAACCAAAGATGTACCCTTATCCCTTACTCAACAACGTTTTTGGAATGGCGTCATTTGGCTTAGTTTTAGCCTTTTTGCAGGTATCGCCTATGTCATATTAAATAATGCACAAGCGCTTTGGTTATTGCTTATCGCCACCGCATTAGTGATTTTATCTGGCTGTTGTTTACTGCTCGCCAATTACCCAAGTATGCTAGCGTTTATTCAACGCTTTATTCCAGATCGGTTTCCATTGTTGCAACTCAGCTCCAAGCAAAGTTTGGCACTGTCAGGAAAAACCAAAATTGCTTGTTGTGCATTTTTTATCGCCGCTACCAGTAACATTGGAATGAATTTAATGGTCGACAGCTTTCGTGGCGCGACCGTAGGATGGCTTGAACAACGATTGGCGGCGGACTATTATGTTTATAATAGCGGCGAGCCCAACATCGCTGAGTTAGCCAAGAACACAGGTGTGAATGTTTCCCAACGATTAGAAAACTATATTTCTTTTCAAGGCAAAGAGATACAGCAATTTAGCTATCCTAGTGATGAGTTTTATCAGCAGGCTATGGTGTTTTATGAGCAAAGCGAAAATGAAAATTTATGGCGGCAATTTGAGCAAGGTAAGGGTGTTTTAGTTAATCAACAGTTTGCATTTGGTTTTAAATATAAGGTTAATGATGTAATTGAGCTTCCACATCCATCCACAAGCGAACTATCGTCGTATACAATATTAGGCATTGTTTATGATTTTGGCAGCCCTTATGCGCAAGTGTTAATGCCATTCGACATGTTTGAATTATCAAAATCGAAATGCTGCATATTTGCATTGCAAGGCGCGGAGAGTAAGATTGATTTGTTAAGAGAAAAGATGCTGGCGGCAGGACTCGATCCAGACATGCAATTACTAAAAACCGAAGACTTACTGGCATTATCAATGCAAGCTTTTGACGACACCTTTATTATTACTGATGGATTAAATGTGGTCACACTACTTGTTGCCGCATTATCACTGGCATGCGCTATTATTGTTCTGATGAATGATATTCGGCCACAAAATATGTTGATCCGAAGTATGGGAGTATCTGCATTGAAAACCCAACTACTGGCTTTATTTCAATACTTATTGTTGTGTTTTGTTGCATTAATATTCGCGACTCCTTTTGGTATATTATTAAGTTGGATATTAATTGTCGATATCAACTATCAAGCTTTCTCATGGACCTATCCATTAATTATCAACCCACTGAAGATACTTCAAATATATGCAACGAGTTTATTGGTTGTGGCTACCGTTATCGCCATCCCCATCGTTCGAGCTGGAAGAAGGCCACTCATTGAGGATATCCGATGGGTAAATTAATCAAGCTTTTTACCTCACTGGTCACCTCACTTTATACCTTGCTTACTATTATGTTGCTTGTTGTGGTCGTGTTTACCGTGATCGTGTTTACTAGTGATGGTATCGATAATGCGTCGAGTAATATTAAGGCGCTGTTTTCTAGCATAAAAAGCACTAGTGTAAACACTGCAGATGAAACTTCGCAACAATCGTTTGGGAGAGGCTTCAGCGCGTCTGATCCACAAAACTTAGGCAACGTTGCCGATCCAAATTACGTCATCACGTTTCCCAAAGACCATTATTCGCATGATTCATTTGATATCGAATGGTGGTATTTAACCGCAAACTTGCAGGATGGTGAAGGCAACGATTATGGTTTGCAATGGACGCTGTTTCGCTTTCGAAATCCAAATGCAAATGCAAAGCTTAGTAAAAGTCAGCAAGCAAGTCTAAAGCATGGCACTGATGACGATAGCTTAATGCTTGAAGACAGGCCCAAAGCAGTAGGATCAGATTGGAGCAACGAACACATTTATATGGCACATGCTTCTGTGCATAGTGAATCCAAACATTGGTTTTCAGAGAAGTTTGCGCGCGGCAATGTAGGTAATGCAGGTGTAGAAAAATCACCGTTTAAACTGTTTATTGATGATTGGCAATGGCAAAGTCCTACTGCAGGATTATTGCCCTCAAACCTGACTTTTAACACCAAACTAATCAGTAATAGTGCAAGTAATAATAATGAAAATAGCAAAGGCGAAAACAGCAACACGGATTCTTATCTCAATGTTCAACTCAATTTAGCCAATACTGGACCTTTCATTTTACAAGGGCAACGTGGTTACAGTATAAAGTCAGCTAATGGCAAACACGCCTCTCATTATTATAGTGCGCCATTTATAACGGTTGAAGGAACATTTACAGCACGTGACAGTGGCAAGCAGATAGCGGTCAATGGCAATGCGTGGTTTGATCAAGAATGGACTTCGCAGTTGCTTGATGAAGCAACCTTAGGCTGGGACTGGTTGTCACTGCACCTTGACAATGGCGACAAGATTATGGCCTTTCAAATGCGCTTGCAAGACCAAGCTGATTATATAACTGGCACATACATTAATGCTGATGGCTCAACAACAACCTTAAGGCCCTCCGATATAGAACTGAATGCCATTGAGTTAACATCTGTTGGTAACAAAAAGCTGCCGTTGTATTGGCAACTCAAAGTTGAAATTAAGGGCGTAGAAGTTAGCATTAAAGCAACTAAGAATGACCAATGGAACCCAGCGTCAATTGCATATTATGAGGGTACTGTAGCGGTTAGTGGGACACATAGCGGTAAAGGGTTTCTGGAATTAACAGGTTATTAATATAGTGTCTATCAATAAAAATTTTCCTGCACCATTACAAAATATTTAGCTTTTATGCATTGATATAGTTACCAAAAAGCACTATTTATTTATCTAGTAAGTTGACAGTCATTGGCCTAACGCGTTTGCTGCTGGTTGGAACCGCAACAATGCTCTTGTTGCCCAAAGTACAGGTCTTACAAGCGAGTCAAAGAGGCCAGATATGCATGATGAAATGACGGCATTTGCAATTAATGCGCGTGAAATACATAAACTATTTTCAAGCCACCAGCGGCTTAAAAAAAGAATTAAGGCGCTTGAATAAGCGCCTTAGCATACCTATTCGTTATCGCCTAAAAATTCGAAGATCTGTTTAGCAATATCAGTATTATTCAAGTTACCAGCAAATGCTTGTGAACCTGCGCCAAACGCATAAACTTCGACATCAACGCCGGTATGACCTGACGTTGTCCAACCGGTATTAGTGCGTTTATCTAAGATAGACTTCAATACACTCTCGCGCTCTGCAGGCTCCATATCAACTGACATGCCACTGATAAGATTTTTTTCATCGCCGTTCAATGCAAAGCCAAACATATCTTCAATATATAAGGCCATATCCTCTTCATCCGTTATTTTTTCAGACATGACTGTTACTGATGCCTTCATGTTTTGAATAAACTCCGGACTCCAACGATAGTCCCCATCAGCGCCTATTGTTAGTCCACCGGTGCTGTGATCAGCGGTCAGCACAACCAGCGTATCTGGATGCATATCGACATAGTTTTTCAGCAACTTTATGGTTTGTTCTAAATCTTCCATTTCGCCCATCGCTGAAGCGATATCATTAGCATGCCCTGCCCAATCAACTTGGCTCGCCTCGACCAATAAAAAATAGCCATTAACATTTTCTAACTGCGATATGGCACTTTCGGTTAATACGGAGAGTCGATAAGGGTTAGTGTCATCCAATGCTTTAGATAACCCTTTATCAGCAAACAAACCCAAGGTTGGTTTACCTTTTGGTAATGCTAACAAGTCAGTGTAGGAGTCCGCATATTGATAGCCTAAGGCCTTAAATTCATCAACCAGGTTGCGGTCATCACGAATAAAGTAGCTCCAACCACCGCCTAACATTACATCTGCGACATTCTTGTTGTTGATACGATCATCAAGAAAGGAATCGGCTATTTCGTTGTAATTATTTCGAGATTCGTTGTGTACAATATATGCCGCAGGTGTTGCATGCACAATTTGTGAAGTCACTGCGACGCCTGTCTTTTTACCCACTTTTTTAGCGCGTTGAAGAACACTTTCTAATGGTTTTTTATCGACATCTAAACCAATTGCACCGTTGTATGTTTTAATGCCAGCAGACAGTGCTGTTGCACTCGCTGCTGAGTCGGTTATATAACCAGACACGGATGCTGGGTAGGTTCGTGAGGTCCCGACTAAGAAAGGATCAAGCGCAGTAGGCTCAACCATTGGCGTGTTTGGCTCATCTTTATATAAGCGATAAGCTGTGGTGTAAGCAGGTCCCATTCCATCAGAAATCACCATAATAATGTTTTTCGGGGTATTTACGTTGGTTTGAACCTCACTCGTATCTTGTTGCTTCGTGGTTGTGCAAGCTGCGCTAAACAGGGTAACTGCCGCAACCATATTAATTGTATAAAATTTTTTTTTGACCATGTGACTTAATAACCTCTGAAAAATTCACAACATCATGAATTTATTGTGCTTTACCACTCAATTTACAATGTCTATATAAACCGACAGCGAAGAATTGTACAATTCCCATGAACACTTTTGTCGGAAAGAAAATACCAATATTTCGGTTCGAATAACAAAACATCTTGACGTATGCCTTAAATATACCGCTTATCACCCTAGAATGCCAAACACAAAATTGCTTTGTCTATGACACTAAACATCAGGTTAATAAACATCATGTCGGTAAATGTGAGCATTATTATCGTGCTTATTTTTGCCTAATGTAGTTCTAAAATTTATCAGTCAATGGGATCATTTTGAGTTATCCAACATACTAAAAACGCTGATCCCCAACATTTAGTACCTTATTCAAAACTAGAAGCATCATCACAATGCTTATCCGACACTCAATTATATTTATTTTATAATGGTGTAATTCTAATTAAAAATCATAAGATTCAGAAGCTTATAATCAATACCGACACTCGCCCTCCCTATCAGCAAACCCTTTATTCATATAATGAATAACTAAGATAAGTTTCATACTGTTTTTTTATTCATCATTGCAACATAGGATGGGCGTGTATTCTCCGATAAGCAGGCGGCTAGGTTAGTAGCTTTAGTTAGTAGCTTAAAACAAAAGCAATCGGCGAGTTTTAATAAGTAACTGACAACAGCGAATAAAATTAACGACGCGGTGTAATGTCACCAGTTTCAATATCTTCACACAACATGGAGATGTTCAAGAAATGGCAAAAGAGGAAAACAATATGTCACAGTATCAGCAAGACTTAGAAAACATAGCTAAATTAAAAGCCTCTCAAGGCAAAGCATGGAATGCAATAAGCCCTGAATATGCAGCGAGAATGAAAACCCAAAACAGATTCACAACAGGGTTAGACATCGCAAAATATACTGCCGGCATTATGCGCACTGATATGGCTGAATATGACGCCGACTCAAGCCAATATACGCAATCCCTAGGCTGCTGGCATGGTTTTATAGGCCAGCAAAAAATGTTGTCGGTAAAAAAACATCAAGGCACAACAGCTAAAAGCTACCTTTATTTATCAGGTTGGATGGTCGCAGCATTGCGTTCAGAGTTTGGTCCATTACCAGACCAGTCAATGCACGAAAAAACATCGGTTTCTTCTCTAATAGAAGAATTGTATACATTTTTACGTCAAGCCGATGCCAGAGAACTGGGCAAGCTTTTTGAACAACTTGATACAAACCGAGCTCAAGGCCTAGATACAAAAGATATTCAAGCGCAAATAGACAATTTTGAAACTCACGTAGTTCCTATTATTGCCGACATTGATGCGGGTTTCGGTAATGAAGAAGCTACTTACTTACTAGCCAAGAAAATGATTGAAGCTGGTGCTTGCTGTATTCAAATTGAAAACCAAGTATCTGACGCTAAACAATGTGGCCACCAGGACGGTAAAGTAACGGTTCCACATGAAGACTTTTTAGCCAAGATCAATGCTGTACGGTATGCATTCCTGGAGCTAGGTGTCGATGACGGCGTTATTGTCGCGCGCACAGATTCCTTGGGTGCAGGTTTAACTCAGAAAATCCCAGTGTCAAGTAGTGACGGCGATTTAGCTGCTCAGTACAATGCATTTTTAGAAACAACGCCAGTCAACTCAATTGATGAATTAAGCAACGGCGATACTGTTATGAAATTGGACGGTAAGCTAGTTAAGCCAGTGCGCCTGCCAAATGGACTATATAAGTTCAAAGACAACAGCGGTTTTGATCGTGTTGTACTTGATTGCATCACATCATTACAAAACGGTGCTGACCTGTTATGGATTGAAACCGAAAAGCCGCATGTTGGTCAAATTGGTGACATGGTTCGAGCAATCCGTGAAGTAACGCCGTCAGCTAAACTTGTTTACAATAATAGCCCGTCATTTAACTGGACATTAAGTTTCCGTCAACAAGTATTTGATACATGGTTGGAAGAAGGTAAAGATGTCAGCGCTTATGACCGCGCTGCTTTGATGTCAGCAAGTTATGATAGCGCTGAAATTGCGCTGGAAGCCGACGAGAAAATACGCACATTCCAAGCTGATGCTGCGCGTGAAGCTGGTATTTTCCATCACTTAATTACATTACCAACTTATCATACTGCAGCGTTGTCCACTGATAACCTTGCAAAAGGCTACTTCGGTGATGAAGGCATGTTAGCTTATGTTAAAGGTGTTCAGCGTCAGGAACTTCGTCAAGGTTTAGCTTGTGTTAAACACCAAGCAATGGCTGGTTCTGACTTAGGCGACACACATAAAGAATATTTCTCAGGGGAGCAAGCATTAAAAGCCTCTGGTGACGACAATACGATGAACCAATTCGATGTTGTTGATTAATATTTGTTTTTAAACTAAGGGTTTGATGTGACGCAAGGTTAATATCGAACCAACCAACGACTCTTGTTCTGCGCCCTTCGGGGCGTTTTTTTTTGTCTTTAGATGTTAAAAATCGATGATACAAATCAAATTAATCACGATTCCCCCTACCAAGGTATTATCAATCTTTTGTCGTTTGTGGTTATATGATCAATTAGAAATTAGTATCATTTACGTGAATGAGCGTTGCAACGTAATTTCATTGCTGAATTTGTATACCCTTTTTATACCATTGACATTGGACTAACATATTGAATATCGCAAAAGTCGACCTGAATCTATTAGTTTACTTAGACGTTTTATTAAGAGAAGGCAGCGTCACCAAGGCAGCTATCCAGCTCAGTATTACTCAACCAGCAATGAGCAATGGCTTAAAGCGACTGCGAGATTTATTTAAAGACCCATTGTTAGTCAGGACTAGCGATGGAATGACCCCGACCAAACGTGCGTTGGAATTACAGCCCATTATTCGCTACGTATTGAGTAAATTAGAGTCCTGCATTCAACCTGACATTGAATTTAGCCCTGCAACGAGTGTACGTACATTCAGAATTATGACCAGCGATTACGCTGAATCAACATTGCTGCTCGAACTCATTGGCAGACTTGCGGTTTTAGCACCCAATATCAGCTTAGACTTGATAACACCAAGCGATGTGACCTTTCACGATGTAGAGCAGGGTAAAGTCGACATGGCGATAAATCGCTTCGAAGAACTGCCTCTGTCGTTTCATCAAAAAGTTATTTGGTACGATTCATTTTCGTGCGTTATCGGCAGTGATCACCCCATGAGACATAATTTTGATCTCGCCGCTTATTTAAAAGGTCAGCATATTTGGGTCAGTAAAACAGGCTTTGGAGTCGGCGTTGGCATTGATCCTAATGAAGTTCAAAAGCTAGGTTGGGTAGATGCTGAGCTAACTAAAATAGGAAAGCAGCGAGAAATCCGCGTTTTTACACGTCATTATCATGCGGCGCTGCAGTTAACTAAAACACAAAACCTGATAGCAACATTACCCACTAAAGCTGCCAAAATATTTAAAGATGATCCCAGTATTATTGTTGTCGAGCCTCCTTTCGACATTCCTCCCATTGCATTGAAGATGGCTTGGAGTGCCTTATTACATCATGATGCTGGACATATTTGGTTACGAAGACTGATTACTGAAGTAGCCAACGCAATGAATAGGGAGCTACAGCCCTAAAGGAGATATTGGCGGCCCCCACATTCACAGCATCTATAACAAACATATTATACATAAACTAAAAAACGGCCGCGATATTCCCTAAACTGTATGAGACAAAACAACGGAGTATGCCAATGTCAACGATTTCAACAAAGACGACAGGTCCATCTGGTACAAACGGTGCCAGCGCATCACAAGTTAATGAGCAGACTACTGCACAAAAATACGTGACAAAAAGCAAACTATCAGTGGCCAGCGAATTGCTTGATTTTATAGAATCAAGTGTGCTGCCCAATTCTCAAGTTGAGCCAACCATGTTTTGGCAAGGTTTCGAACAAGTCCTTGAAAACTTAATGCCGCTAAATAAAGCATTATTGAGGGAACGCGAAACCTTACAACAAAAAATTAATGATTTTCATTGTAATGAGCCCAACGCGTCGGCTGATGAATACAAAGTATTTTTAAGTAGCATCGGTTACTTGCAAGCAGCCCCTACTCCTAGACCAATAGCAACGCAGCATGTTGACCCAGAAATAGCCACTATGGCTGGACCACAACTTGTTGTGCCAATTAACAACGCAAGATATGCACTGAATGCCGTTAATGCCCGCTGGGGTAGTCTGTATGACGCATTGTATGGCACTGACGTTATTTCAGATGCTGATGGTGCAGAAGCAAAAGGTCAATACAATCCGATCCGTGGTAATAAAGTAATTTTAAAAGCCAGAGAGTATCTAGACAGTATTTTGCCATTGGCTAGCGGCAGCCACGTGGGGAGTCTGCAATACCAACTAAACGATAGCGGCTTGTTAGTCACATTAACTGATGGCAATAAGACAACGTTGCAAGACCCAACTCAGTTGGTTGGCTTTCAAGGCAAAATAGACAACCCGCTCGCAATCGTCGTGTGTCACAATGGCTTACATGCCGAAATACAGTTTGATAACTCGCACCCAATCGGCAAAACAGATCCGGCCACAATAAAAGACATTGCGCTAGAATCCGCTTTAACCACTATTATGGATTGTGAAGATAGCGTTGCTGCTGTGGATGCTGAAGATAAAACATTGGTTTATCAGAATTGGTTAGGATTGATGCAAGGAAGCTTACAGATCCAACTTAACAAAGGAGATAAAACCTTTACGCGAAGCATGAATCCAGACCGTGAATATCAAACACTGGCAAATGAAAGCATCACACTTTCAGGTAGAAGCCTTATGTTTATTCGCAACGTCGGGCACTTAATGAACAATAACGCCATTTTATTTGAAGGCGAAGAAATTCCCGAAGGTATAATGGACGCGATGATTACATCGCTCATTGCTAAACATGATTTGCTTAATAATAGCATGTTTAAAAATGCCAAAGAAAACAGTATTTATATTGTTAAACCAAAAATGCATGGTCCCGATGAAGTTGCCTTTACGAATCGATTATTTAGCAGCGTAGAACAAGTACTCGATTTGCCCAAGAACACCATAAAAATAGGTATTATGGATGAAGAGCGCAGAACCAGTCTCAATTTAGGTGCCTGTATTGAAACCGCAAATGAACGTGTCGTATTCATTAATACTGGTTTTTTAGACCGCACGGGTGATGAGATACATACGTCTATGCTAAAGGGTGCTTTTGCACCTAAAGCAGAGATAAAGGCACGTCCTTGGCTGCCTGCTTACGAGTTAGCAAACGTAGCTACAGGACTCAATTTTGGCTTATCTGGTAGGGCACAAATCGGTAAAGGCATGTGGCCAATTCCAGAACAAATGGCCAACATGATGGCGATCAAAATTGGACACCCACAAGCTGGCGCAAACACTGCCTGGGTTCCCTCTCCTACTGCAGCAACCTTACATGCCTTACATTACCATCAAGTTAACGTATTTGAGCAGCAGAAAAGCATACTGAATGATAACAAAAACTCGCATTTGACTTACATCGATAGCATATTAGAAATCCCTTTAATGGCGATAGATGTAGAATTAAGTTCACAAGAAGTCACGCGAGAACTTGATAACAATGTACAGGGTATTTTGGGATACGTAGTGCGTTGGGTGCATCAGGGTATTGGTTGTTCAAAAGTACCAGATATAAACGGTGTCGGTTTAATGGAAGACCGTGCGACGTTAAGGATCAGTAGTCAACATATTGCTAACTGGCTTGAACATGGGATCGTAACGACTCAGCAAGTTAATGAGTCATTACAACGAATGGCAGTATTAGTTGATAGTCAAAATGAAAATGACGCTGAATACATTCCGATGTTGCCTGACTTAGCCGATTCAATTGGGTTTCAAGCTGCCAAGGATCTTATCTTTTTAGGCAAAGAACAACCCTCAGGTTATACCGAGCCACTATTGCATGCTCGTCGCAGAGAAATGAAGGCAAGACTTAAAAAGCTTAAGTTATAAAAATAAGTTACATCAAAGGGCTGTTTTTATACAATTGAACGGTTGACCCGACTGGCTTACCACAGTAGAGTTGGCGTACAAAGAAGAATTCTTAAAAAAGGGGCAGATATGGAAATTTTATCATCAAAAAATCAACATTCTTTGATTTCTATTCTGTTGCTACTACTCTTGGCTAATTCATTGCACGGGTAAGTTTTATAGCTAATATACAAAAAAACCCGTGCAAAGCACGGGTTTTTTGTTTTATACCCCCATGAAATATGGATCATATTCGAATAAATGCGTCGTCAATGTCGCGATAACAAGCAACCGGCAAATGAATAAAAGGCAAATACCATGACTAGAGTTAAGCAGGGCAATCAGCAAGTCATTATTTTTGACACCACCTTACGTGATGGAGAGCAAGCACTACCCGCGAGCCTGAATGTAAAAGATAAGCTACAAATTGCGCTGATGCTCGAAAAACTGGGCGTTGATATAATAGAAGCTGGTTTTCCAGTGTCATCACCTGGTGACTTTAAAGCCGTTCAGTTAATTGCAAAGGAAGTCAAAAACTCGACTGTTTGTGGTCTATCCAGAGCACTGGAAAAAGACATTGATGCCTGTGGCCAAGCGTTAAGCGTGGCTGACCATTTTCGTATACATACCTTTATCGCAACATCTGATATTCATGTGAATACAAAACTGCGCAAATCACAAGATGAAGTGGTTGAAATGGCGGTTAACGCCATTAAACATGCACGTAAGTATACCAACGACGTCGAGTTTAGCTGTGAAGATGCAGGCCGAACGCATATTGATTATTTGTGCCGTATGGTTGAATCAGCTATTAGCGCTGGTGCTACGACAGTTAATATTCCAGATACAGTGGGCTATACAACCCCTACCGAATTTGGTGGTATTATTAACAACTTATTTAATCGCGTTCCGAATATCGATAAAGCCATTATATCTGTGCATTGCCACAACGATTTAGGCCTTGCTGTAGCTAACTCATTAGCGGCCGTAGAGCAAGGTGCTCGCCAAGTTGAATGCACGGTCAATGGGATTGGTGAAAGAGCGGGTAATTGTTCTCTTGAAGAAATTGCGATGGTCTTACAAACCCGCTATGCCATGCTCGGTTTATCAACAAGCATCCAGTCACAAGAGATTTATAAAGCCTCAAAATTAGTCAGTAACCTGTGCAATATGCCAGTGCAAGCGAATAAAGCAATTGTGGGTGCAAATGCATTTAGTCATTCCTCAGGTATTCATCAAGACGGCGTGCTAAAAGGCCAAAATACCTATGAGATCATGACGCCAGAAAGCGTTGGGATTAATAAAAATAAACTTAACTTAACCTCGCGATCGGGTCGACACGTGATCAAGCATCGTTTAGGTGAACTTGGCTATCGAACAGATGAGTATGACTTGGATGCTATTTACGATGCTTTTTTACGTTTAGCTGATAAAAAAGGGCAAGTATTTGATTATGACTTGGAAGCACTTCTGTTTTTCGACCAACAAAAACATGACCATGCTCATTATCACTTAGATTATTTGCAGGCTAACTCAGGTCGTAACATAATTCCAAGTGCCACGGTGCGCCTGAAAGTGGGCGAGCAAATTATCACGGAGTCTGCGGTAGGAAATGGTCCTGTTGATGCCGCATATAATGCTATTATGAAGGTGGTAAAAGGTCATAAGATTGATATTGTCGATTTTAAATTGGATTCAAAAGGTGAAGGTGCTGATGCACTCGCTCAAGTGAGTGTGGTTGCAGAATATAATGGCCGACGTTTTAACGGTATTGGCCTAGCAACCGACATCGTTGAGTCAGGTGTTCGCGCATTAATATTTGTATTAAATAATACTTACCTAGCCGACCAAATTGACGAACAAAAACAACAACAAGAACATATTACCGGAGTGTAGAATGGCCACATATCATATTGCAGTTTTACCCGGAGATGGTATTGGTCCTGAAGTGATGGAGCAAGCAAATCGTGTTTTAGACGCGGTATGCCATAAATTTAATATTACACTAGAGCGCACAACTTATCCGGTAGGTGGCTTTGCGATTGATCATCATGGTGAGGCATTACCCAAGTTAACCCTTGAGGGTTGCGAACAAGCTGATGCGATTTTGTTTGGCTCAATTGGTGGCCCTAAATGGGACGGCCTGCCCTTAGAGCGGCGTCCAGAGCGCGCCGCTTTGTTAAAGCTGCGTAGCCATTTCGATCTATTTAGTAATTTACGTCCCGCAAAAATTTATGCAGGACTTGCCCATTTATCTCCATTGCGCATTGATATCGCACAGTCAGGCGTGGACGTTTTAGTGATCCGTGAACTTACTTCAGGTATATACTTTGGTCAACCTAAAGGGCTGGAAGGCGAAGGTGAAGAACAGTTTGCTTTCGATACCATGCGTTATTCAAAACGTGAAATTCGTCGTATCGCTATCAGTGCATTTGAAGCGTCAATGAAAAGAGATAAGAAAGTCACCTCTGTAGATAAAGCAAATGTGCTTGTATGCAGTCGTCTATGGCGTGAAGTGGTTGAAGAAGTCGCAAAAGATTATCCAGAAGTCACGCTTGAACATATTTACATTGATAATGCGACAATGCAGCTTATCTGCGATCCTGCGCAATTCGACGTCATGTTATGTTCCAATTTATTTGGTGATATCATTAGTGACGAATGCGCAATGTTAACTGGCTCAATGGGTCTATTACCCTCGGCTAGTATCAACAGCACGGGCTTTGGCATGTATGAACCTGCTGGCGGCTCTGCTCCTGACATTGCGGGCAAAGGTATTGCAAACCCAATCGCTCAAATTCTGTCAGCATCGATGATGTTGCGATACAGTTTAGGCGAAGTTGCCGCAGCCGATGCAATTGATGCTGCCGTTGTTAAAACACTTGAAGATGGTGTGTTAACTGCAGAATTAATGCCTAAAACAGAACGTAACAATGCTTGCTCTACGGCAGATGTGGGCACTTATATTTTACAACAAATCTCTTAATTTGAAGGGAAGGAAAAATCATGGCTCAAACCCTTTATGACAAAGTGTGGAACGCACACATCGTAGAACAACTAGGTGAAGACACCTTATTGTATATTGACCGTCATCTCATTCACGAAGTAACCACACCACAAGCCTTTGCTGGTTTGAATGAAAATAATCGCAAAGTACGTCGTCCCGACCTTACTTTTGGCACTATGGACCACAGTATTTCGACACGTTCTTTGGCCCTTGATGCGTGTGGTCCGCAAAATAAGTTACAGCTACAAACCCTGGCAGACAATTGCGCAGCACACAACATCCAGCTTTATCCTGTTGGTCACAAAAACCAAGGAATTGTGCATATTATTGGCCCACAGCTTGGCCTAATTCATCCAGGTATGACGGTAGTTTGTGGCGATAGCCATACGTCTACACACGGAGCCTTTGGCGCGCTAGCATTTGGCATAGGTACGTCGCAAGTTGAACATGTATTAGCCACTCAAACATTGAAACAAAGCAAAGCTAAGAGTATGAAAATTGAGGTTACTGGTAAGTTACCGATTGGGGTTACGGCAAAAGATATTATCTTGGCTATTATAGGGAAAATTGGTCACGCTGGCGCAACTGGCTATGTAATTGAATATTGTGGCGAAGCGATTAGCGAGTTGTCGATGGAACGACGCATGACCATCTGCAATATGAGCATTGAAGCTGGTGCGAAGGCGGGTTTAATTTCACCTGACCAGAAAACCATCGATTACCTAAAAGAGAAAGACTTTGCTCCAAGCCAAGAGTATTGGAATGATGCCGTGAGTTACTGGCAGTCATTAAGCACAGATGCGGATGCCATATTCGATACTGTTGTGACTTTGCAAGCCAAAGATATTCAACCACAAATCACTTGGGGAACGAACCCTGGGCAAGTCGTTGGGATTAACCAAGCGATCCCTTCGCCTGATGATTTTGACGACCCCATCGAAAAAGAGTCAGCCCTCAAAGCACTCAAATACATGGGCCTTGAAGCTGGACAAACGTGGGATAAGGTTAAGGTATCTCATGTCTTTATTGGTTCTTGTACCAACAGCCGCATCGAAGATTTAAGAGCAGCTGCAAAAGTCGCGGCCTCAGGTAAAGTGAAAAGCCACATTACCGCCATTGTTGTTCCAGGCTCTGTGGCAGTTAAAGAACAAGCAGAAAAAGAGGCATTGGATGTCATTTTTAAGGAAGCCGGTTTTGAGTGGAGATTACCAGGTTGTTCTATGTGTTTAGGCATGAATGATGATGTTCTGCAACCGGGCGACCGCTGCGCATCTACCAGTAACCGAAATTTTGAAGGTCGCCAAGGTCGTGGTTCTAGAACGCATTTGGTGAGTCCTGAAATGGCGGTTGCTGCAGCGTTAACTGGCAGTTTTGCTGATTCAAGACAGTTTGGAGAATAAGATGACAGGATTTACTGAATTAAGCGGCAAAGCCGCACCATTAGACCAAGCCAATATCGATACCGATCAAATAATCCCTAAGCAATTTTTAACCAGCGTCACCCGCTCAGGCTATGGTAAACACCTATTTCATGACTGGCGCTATTTAGACTTACATGAGCAAGAATTAAACCCTGAGTTTACCCTGACTCAAGACAAGCATAAGGAAGCAAAAGTACTACTGTCACGTGAGAACTTTGGCTGTGGTTCAAGCCGTGAACACGCTCCTTGGGCACTCGCTGATTTCGGTTTTGGGTGTATTATTGCGACCAGTTTAGCGGATATCTTTTATAGCAACTGTATTAATAATCAACTTTTGCCAATTGCACTTTCAAGCAACATAATGGACGAGTTATTTGAATATGTTGGCAGTAACCCTGATGTGATTTTTCATATCGATCTGCCGAGTCAAACTGTAAAAGTAGGTGAAAGCAGCTATAAGTTTGAGATTGCACAGCATCACAAACAAAATATGATCAAGGGCTTAGATGCGATTGGGCAAACCCTCGATTTCGACCAAAGTATCAGCGCATTCGAGGAAAAACGTGCTGCTTGGTTATAGTAATATACGCACTTATGTGCAGAACGTGGCCAAACACAAAGGCAAGGTCTAGATAAAAAGTAGAGAGCGATGGGACGCGGGATCGTGATCTAGTGAATAAGTTTATTAATGCTATTGGACTACCAGTCGGATAAGGCGTTCATCGTAAACACCTCATCTTTAAAAGACAAAATGACCTTTTGTGGTTCTATATTCACCAATTGCAAGTCTTGTGCAATAAAGTCGCCTTCGACTAGGCGTCTGCCATTGACTCTAACCCAACGTTGCTGTCTGCTCGAGGAGTACATGTGAGCGCTAAACGCCATTGCTGGAATTTGGGTCTGAATAGCAACAGAGAGCTGGTCAACTCTTGGCAAATCATCATAACTAGAGGCCATCGGATTAGCCGGCGCCACATCTGCATTGTTATCCAAATCAGCAATCGCTTTATTTATTTTTTTTAATAACGCGGCAGATACATTCGGCTCGGTTTGAGTTCGAATAGGCTCAATTACCGCGCTTTCAGCCTGTTTTTTTGTAATGCTATCTAATATTTGCTGACTGTTATTGCCGCTCGGTAAGTAACCTAATACGATGGGTTCTGCTTCCTGCTCTACTGGCTCATTTGTTTGCTCTGACGGCGATGAATTTGCAATTTGAGAACTGCCCTCGACATTGTCATTATCACCGTTGCTTTTTAACACCGTGGCTTCTTCGTTTGAGGCATTGTTGATCTGCTCATTCATCGTTGCCGTGCGGTTATCATCACCGGAGCTAACACCCTGCGATTTTCGGGGCGTGTTTACTGGTTGATAATCAATAACCACATAGTCTTTATGTTTATACAAGGCTAACCATTGAGGAATGGAAGCGATGTTCCAACCGACACAAACACCTCCAATCACTAACAGCAACAGCAACGACAGATTTTTGCCGTACAAATCCCAAGACGAGGGTAAAGTATCCGTGGAAGGCATAAACAACGAACGATGATACTGCGGACTACCCTCATTATTGACTTTAGCAGAGCGCCTTTCATTTTGCAGCAGTTGTTGTGTTGGTGTTAACTTAGTGACTGCTTCCTCAGCTTCAACTTCTACTTCGATGGATGTGGCATCAAGCAAGCCTAAACTCTGACTCAGGTCGACTTCAACTTCAGTCACGCCCATGTTAGATAAACCCTTGATCATGTCAAGACTGCGGAGCATCCCTACTTTTCGGATTTTAACCGGACCATGTTGACTAATTACTTTACTGACTAACATACCCGGCTGCAGATCGGCTACCTTAAATAGTTTAAGCATACAAGCCTCCCACAACCAAACCTAGAATGATGAAAGTAACAAAGCTACCTACAAAGATCTGTTTCCACAGCTCTTTTTGCCGTTGTTGAACAATGTCATCGCCTAATACTTGATAGCTAGCACCAACCACGAGTTGATGTGTAATAAGCGGTTTTTGCAGTGTGTAAGCGAGCGTCATTGCGCGATCACACAACAAATTAATAACCCGAGGAATACCACCACTGATTTGAAACAAACTACTTAAGGCCGTTGAAGTAAAAATACTTGAATTGCCATTCGCCACCTGCAGTCGGTGAGCCACGTACAACGCAACTTCAGCCTTAGTTAAGGGCAGTAGGTGATAGCGTGCAGTTACTCGCTGAGCCAGTTGTCTCAGTTCGTTGCGGCGCAATAGTTGTTGTAACTCGGGTTGACCGATTAAGACAACTTGCAACAGTTTTTCTCGAGTCGTTTCTAAATTGGTTAACAAACGCAATTGTTCGAGGACTTCTGGCATTAAATGCTGAGCTTCGTCAATAATAAGTACGGTATTAATTCCGCTAGCGTGGTTATCAGCCAACTTATTTAAAATCTTATCAGTAAATACTTTGAGCGAACTGGTGTTCGTATCATACTTAATGCCGAGCTCGTCACAAACTGTCGCCAGTAATTCTATGGCTGACAAGCTTGGGTTTAAAATAACCGCTGTTTGCGTGTCATCTGATAAATCTTGCAAAAGTTTGCGAGACACGGTGGTTTTGCCTGTTCCTACTTCTCCCGTGAGCATTACAAAGCCACCTGACTCCTTCAAGCCAAAGGTTAAATGCGCCAGAGCTTCTCGATGCCGAGGGCTCATGAATAAGTAATCAGGATTTGGAGCAATTGAAAAGGGCTTGTCCGTTAACCCAAAATAGCTTAAATACACGTTATCTGCACTGTCATGATTGTTTTATAGATAACCTATCGAGTATGACTATTTAAGTCAATGTAAAAGGGCCTAGATTACAGTGTGCAATGAGGTATTAGTGCCAAGTTGAGAAAATACTTGATTGAGTTAAAACAAGCATACTCGTTATCACCGATTTGAGTTAGAATGTGCGCAAATACAAACAAAACAAAGTCATTCATGTTTGATCAATTAGATTTAGACGACGAACTGTGCAGAGCCATAAACGACATGGGCTATGAACGCCCAACCAGTATTCAGTCTTTGGTTATTCCACATGCAATGGAAGGTAAAGACATACTTGCAGATGCCCCAACGGGCACAGGAAAAACAGCCGCATTTTTGCTACCGGTTTGCCAGTATTTACTCGATCACCCACGTAAAGACGATAGCTCGACAAGAGTCCTTATACTGGTTCCTACAAGGGAGCTGGCTAATCAGGTATTTGGACAGGCAAAAGCAATTACTAAATACACACATTTAACCTGTGGTGTGATTACTGGTGGCATTAACTATGGCACAGATCGTGAGACACTTGCTGGCCATTGCGATATTTTAGTCGCTACACCTGGCCGGTTGTTTGAGCATATTGAACAAGAAAGTTTTGATTGTCGTGACATCGAATCGCTTATTTTAGACGAAGCGGACCGCATGTTGGACATGGGCTTCTCTTCAATCGTGCATCAAATTGCAGGTGAAGCTAGGTGGCGAAAGCAAAGCATGTTGTTTTCTGCAACGCTGGAAGGAAGAGGCGTGCGTAATTTCGCAGAGGAACTGTTGACAGACCCGGTAACACTTTCCGCCGATCCTTCCAGAAAAGAAAAGAATAAAATTATTCAGTGGTACCACCTAGCTGACGATTTAAACCATAAAAATGCGATATTAGTTCATCATCTGCGCAACACTATTGAGTCTTGTATCGTGTTCGTTAAAACACGCCAGCGCTTGCACAACCTCAAAGATTTTTTGTTCAGCCAAGATTTTAGCGTGACCTACTTACAAGGCGAAATGCCCCAAGATAAACGTAACTCTGCATTAGCCAGTTTCAGAGCAGGTGACGTAAAAATTCTGATTGCCACCGACGTTGCTGCCAGAGGTATTGACGTTCAAGACATCAGCCACGTTATTAACTTTGACATGCCAAGAGGCTCAGATCTTTACGTGCATCGTATTGGACGCACTGGACGCGCTGGCGCAAAAGGCACTGCAATTTCGATTGTTGAAGCGCATGACTTTGAGAAAATAGGTAAGGTAGAACGTTACACCAAAGAGCCCTTTAAGGCGAGAGTTGTTGAAGGCTTGCGTCCGAAAAATAAAGCGCCAAAAGTAATCAAAAAACAAAAAGAAAAAACACCCGGCAAAGGAAAAGGCAAAAAGGTCAAAGCCAAGGGCAAGTTTAAGAAGAAAACAACTAGACCAGCATCACCTAAATCAAAAGAGGCGTAGATGAGTATAAAACAAATCGTCCTAGCGACAGGTAATAAAGGCAAAGTGGCTGAGTTTTCGACTCTGTTTGACGGTTTTTCAATTAAAGTATCACCGCAATCTGAGTTTAATGTCGAGGAAATACCTGAAACGGGTACCACGTTTGTTGAAAACGCAATTATTAAAGCTCGTAATGCCGCAAAATTCACAGGTTTGCCTGCTATTGCAGACGATAGCGGCTTGGCAGTCGATGCTCTTGGTGGCGCTCCGGGTATTTATTCGGCTCGCTATGCCGGCAAAAGTGCAAATGACAATGATAATATCAATAAGCTCTTAGGCGCATTAGCAGACGAAACTGACAACCGCAAGGCTCGCTTTTTGTGCATACTCGTATTTATGCAGCATGAACTCGACCCTACCCCGATAATATGTCAGGGTGAATGGCATGGCGAAATTAGCACAGCACGCCATGGTGATGGTGGCTTTGGTTATGATCCTGTTTTTTGGGTGCCTGAGCAAAACCGCAGTGCGGCTGAACTGGATAAAAACACTAAAAATAGCATTAGCCATCGCGGTAAAGCGCTGGTGCAATTAATGCAGCGCATGAAGGTAGTATTGACCCGTTGATGCAAGAACAGACAAACACAGCAAGCTTACCTCCGCTGAGCTTATATGTGCACATACCTTGGTGTGTGCAGAAATGCCCCTATTGCGATTTCAACTCACACAATTTGAAAGGTGGTCTGCCCGAGTCTGAATATATTAGTCATGTATTGGACGACTTAATGGAAGACCTTCCACTCATTACCAACAATGGACAACTACGTGAAGTGTCGAGCATTTTTATTGGCGGTGGCACACCGAGTTTATTGTCTGTTGCTGGTATGCACAGACTGTTGGATGGTATTGCAGCAAGAATTCCATTGGCCCCCAGTGCAGAAATTACAATGGAGGCGAATCCCGGTACGGTTGAAGCCGAAAAGTTTATTGGTTTTGAAAAAGCTGGCATTAACCGCATTTCAATTGGTGTTCAAAGTTTTGATGAGCAGCACCTAAAAGCACTCGGTCGTATCCACGATTCAGTGCAAGCTAGAGCCGCTGTTGAACTTGCGAAACACTTAGGATTGCGTAGCTTTAATTTAGATTTAATGCATGGCCTACCAAACCAGAGTGTTGCAGATGCCATGCTGGATTTACAAGAAGCCATTGCACTAGCACCACCTCATTTATCATGGTACCAACTCACTATTGAACCCAACACCGCGTTTTATTCAAAACCGCCGACACTGCCTGACGACGATATTCTTTGGGAAATTCAAAAACGTGGTCATCAACTGCTGACTGAAGCAGGCTATGAGCAGTATGAAATATCAGCCTATGCAAAACAGGATCAACAGTGCCAGCATAATCTCAACTATTGGCGATATGGCGACTATCTTGGCATTGGTTGTGGTGCACATGGCAAAATAACGATGCCTCCCAATACACCTGTATTACCCGCACATGCGATTATGCGTACGGTAAAGGTCAAGCATCCAAAAGGCTATATGGATTTCACTCGCGCTTATATGGACAAAACAAGCCAAGTTGAAAGTGACGATCTTGCATTTGAGTTTTTTGTGAATCGGTTTCGAATTATGGAAGCTTGCCCCAAAGCACAATTTGCAAAAAATACGGGGCGAGAATTAACCAATACCGAATTAAAGCACTTAGAAAAGGCCCAGAGCATGAAACTGATTACCAGTAATGACCGAGAGTGGCAGCTTACTGAGACCGGAAAACGTTACCTGAATAGCTTATTAGATTTGTTTGTGTAAATCATTGAATGTGATCTATGAGTGTAAGCAATGCGGGTAGTGCAAATTTGAGCATACAAAAAAAGGCGCTAGAGCGCCTTTCTTAAACTAAATAGTGCTTATGCCTGCGCAGGAAACTGATAATTTTCTAAGGTTTTTCTCAACATTAGCTTATTAAGTTTGCCTGTCGCTGTATGCGGTAATTGGTCGACAAACACAATGGCGTCTGGCATTGATAGCTTGTGAAGTTTACTTTGTAAAAACGTTATTATTTGTTCGCTTGATACGCTTGTATCTGCTTTACGCACGACTACTAGTAGTGGACGTTCTGTCCATTTAGGATGATAACGTCCAATGGCTGCTGCTTCGGCTACATCTGGATGACTTACGGCCGCATTTTCAATTTCTATTGAACTAACCCATTCACCGCCGGTTTTTATAACGTCTTTAGTGCGATCGGTAATTCGCATATAACCTTGCGGGTTAATAGTAGCGACATCACCCGTATCAAACCAGCCAAGTTCATCCACTGGGCAACCTTCTGAACCAGGCACTTGAGATAGACTGTAGTAACCACTTGCTACCCAAGGACCTTTTACTTTAAGGGCTCCAAAAGCGACGCCATCCCATGGTAATTCCTGATTATTTTCGTCCACAATACGCATTTCAATACCAAATACACCTCGGCCTTGCATACATTGTAGATCGAATAATTCGTCTTCCCTTAATTCATCCATACCTGCTTTTTTGCAAAATATAGTACCCAGCGGGCTGGTTTCAGTCATGCCCCAACCTTGCACAACCTCAACGCCGTGTTGCTGTGTAAATCGTTCGATAATCGTTCTAGGGCAAGCAGCACCGCCAACACTGACACGAGTCATAGTGGGTATGGTTTTGCCCGTTTTCTCTAAATAATCAAGCAATCCCAGCCAAATAGTAGGTACCCCTGAACTAAACGTAACTTTCTCAGTTTCAATCAAGTTTTGTAATGCTTCTCCATCGGCCATTTTGGGCCCCGGCATGACCATTTTAGAGCCTGCCATTAATGAAGCATAAGGTGATCCCCAAGCATTTACATGAAACATGGGCACTATAGGAAGAGTAGTTTCTTTATATGACGCAGCCACTGCGTCGGGCATACTGCCGCATATCGCATGCAACAAAGTGGAACGATGGCTATATACCACCCCTTTTGGGTTACCCGTAGTGCCTGAGGTGTAACACATGCCGCTGGCAGTATTTTCATCAAACTCAGGCCAATCAAAAGCACTGGACTGTTTACTTAAAAGTGTTTCATAGCACATTACGTTAGGTAAAGTTGTATTAGGCATATGAGCTTCATCGGTTAAAATAATGTAGCCCTCAACCTTAGGAATATGATCTTTTAGTGCTTCGAGTAAAGGTACCACTAATAGATCCACAAAAATAAATCTGTCTTCTGCGTGATTGATAATGTAGTTCACCTGCTCGGGGAACAATTTAGGATTGATCGTATGACAAACCATGCCACTGCCTGACACGCCATAATAAAGTTCAAGGTG
>Ga0307930_1000307_pt1 | contig 37844 bp, 33 predicted proteins | sample OrgLakmetageno46_FD_203161 | JGI IMG/M metagenome (GOLD analysis project Ga0307930, IMG submission 203161) | Saline water microbial communities from Organic Lake, Antarctica - #46 | ecosystem: Environmental > Aquatic > Non-marine Saline and Alkaline > Saline | place: Antarctica: Organic Lake...
GCCGCACAGAAGATGCCGTAGAAGATGGTCTTCTACTCACGAGTTTGCTTTTTTGAGAGAGAGAAGATGGCCGAGAGGGAAAGACGGGGTATTCTTGGCCACCCTAATGCAGTACGGAGAACTCCAGCCGCCACCTCGTTCTCGACCGTTGGTCGTCTCCTCGGGGCTTGCGCACCACGTTGACAAGGACCATCAGAGGGTCATCAGCTGCCTCCCGTCGTTGATTACTTGCCCGCATAGTACGCTCTGGCGCACTCAGGAACGCAAGTAGGTCGGTCACTTAGGAGGCAAGAATACATCAGTTAATCAACTACTAGGTGCATACATAACCAGCAGCCAATAACCGCTTCTACCTAACTGCCTACTACATAAGTTTGGGTATTTGGGGGCAAAGCATCGCTGTAGAGACTCTTTCAGAGGCTCGCCCCACCCAAACCCCCACAAACCGCCCAAATACCCAAACATCCGATTGCAGATTACAAAATTTTCGAAGCTGCACACCGCGCCGCACAGAAGATGCCGTAGAAGATGGTCTTCTACTCACGAGTTTGCTTTTTTGAGAGAGAGAAGATGGCCGAGAGGGAAAGACGGGGTATTCTTGGCCACCCTAATGTAGTACGGAGAACTCCAGCCGCCACCTCTTTCTCGACCGCTGGTCGTCTCCTCGGGGCTCGCGCACTCGCGCACCACGTTGACAAGGGCCATCAGAGGGCCATCAGCTGCCTCCCGTCGTTGACTACTTGCCCGCATAGTACGCTCTGGCGCACACTATCCTCTTTACGATTTTGACTTGCGCGCAACGCACGCGCGTACACTTCTGCCCGCAGCATTGGCTTCTGTGTCATTTGGGTTTGTATTTGTTCGAGTTCGAGTTCGCGCACTCAGGAACGGAAGGAGCACAAACAAGAAGAGAGGAAGGAAGTCGCCGCTTCAGCTCTTTAGCTCCTCTCTGTAACTGTCTCTGGCACGGCAAAGATTCAAGATTCGCTCAAACTGATTCGTAAGATATTAGAGAGGTCGCCCCGTTGGGTCGCGTTCGGGTCGTTCCGTCGTTCCTCTCTCTGCTCTCTGTCGTCTGTTTGTGTGTTCTTTGCAGAAGACGACTTCCATCAACAACCTTTCTTGCTTCCTTTCTTCCATCTCCATGAATCGATGATGGACTTTGCGTACGAACGTTGCTGCAGTTGTTGTGGATGAGAGCAGCGATAAACACTGGGCATTTATTTCTAGAGCACTTAAGAGCTAGGAACTCTCACGATTACTTTTCTCAAGAGGTGAGAACGCTAGCATTAGTCGTCGCTGTACCGAAGGCTGCGCGCAGATAGCGTATGATACTTGTGTAGGTTACTTAGGAAGGTTGAATATCTGCAAGAACAGGATCAAACGCCCCCTTCTCTGATCTCGACAATATCTGTGCACATTTTGCTCTTTGAATAGATTCTGGATCCATCATCTCAGCCACTTCTCAGCGGCAATAGCCACTCATTTACGCCGCGCTACGTAGCACCTGCTGCGCCTGCTTCATCTTCCACATCTAGCATGGGCCCATCAAACGGCGACATTGATGGTAACCCGTTCCTAGCTGGAGAGGAAGAGGGCAACCATGTGTTGCGAACTGAGCGGAACTCCTCGTCGTCTGCGAAGCCAGTAGGGTTAGCTAAGGGCGCGCCAAAAGTTGGCACTTGGATGCTCGTAGGGTTGATTTACTACTCGGTGTCGGGCGGCCCGCTTGGAATGGAAGTGGCGGTGCGCGCCGGCGGACCCATGCTCGCGCTGTTGGGGTTCCTGGTGATGCCGCTGGTGTGGTCGGTGCCGGAAGCAGCCATGACGGCGGAGCTCAGCATCGCCTACCCGGAAGCTGCGGGCTTTGCTGCGTGGACCAACGCCGCGTTTGGGCCGTTTTGGTCCTTTCAGTGCTCCATGATGAGCTACTTTTCGGGCGTGCTCGACAACGCTGGTACTTGCATAGTTTTTGCTTGCTTTGTGCATTGTATTTGCTAGTATTTTTCCGTTTTTGCTGTGGGTTTGTCGACTTCCTTACCTAATTCTTCGTCTTTGTTTGAACACGGCACCCCACAGTGTACCCGGTGTTGCTGCTGCAATATGTGGCCCACAACCAGGGTGTTGGAGAGCTTGCTGCAGCCTGGGGATGGGTAGTCATTTTAAGCTTCACAGTGGTGAGTGCAGTTTGAAACGCAGCCAATGAAATAGATTGAGGTGTCGTTTCACGTTTTTTGTATGATATAGCCGCCGCAAATCTCGGCACATTCTTAAGAACCTGATGCGCTACTGTTTTTTGTTATTTCTAGGTGATGACGTACCTGACGTGGCGAGGCTTAGACGTGAACGGAGTCACTTGCGTATTTCTCGCGGGCTTCGGCCTTTTACCGTTCGTCGTCTTTTGCGTCGCAGGATTACCGGAGGTAAATTGATGTACTTTGGAGAGGGGTTGAAATGGGTGACGAGGAAGGCAAATGTGTTCGTTGATTGAGACTTCATTCAGTGAAGCTGGAATAAAAAAAAAAGAAGATTCTACCCAGTTTCGAACACTTTTCGCAGCCTTATTTTTTTCCTTTTGGTCTAGGTCGACCCTTCGAACTGGACTTTTGGTCCCATTGCGCGCCATCCCGACGACTCGGTGGCAGACGATGGGTCGGGCGGCGTCGCAGGCGACTGGAGCGACGTGAAGTGGCGGTCCCTTCTCAACGTGCTCTTCTGGAACTTGAACGTAAGCAAAGCGAGATTATTCATTGCTTGCCTGGCTCGTCTTCTTATTTGTGGCATGTTTGTAGAGGACATTCAAGGTCTTATATTCGATGGTATCTCTAATTTTTTTCCACTTTACGGTCTCATGTCTTGTTTCTTTGCTAATTCCAGTACTACGACTCTTCCTCTGCTTTCTCTGGCGACTGCCACGAGCCGGCCAAGACCTTTCCTCGCGCCATGGCATTAGCGGTGATGGTGGTGTCCCTCTCGTACTTGCTCCCACTTGCCGTGGCCACAGGGGCGAGGCCTCGCGCAGACTACTGTGACGGGTACGAAGACACGTGTTTACTGAAATCAAGGAGTGTGCGTCTTTCAGTTGGACACTTTTCGCTCTGTTTATCTGATTCTGTGGTGTGTTTTCCGTCCATTCTTTTCAATGCGATCTAGATGCTACGTGGAAATTGCGACGGATGTGGCAGGGCCCTGGTGCGTCCTTGCTTAAGTACTTCACCGCGAGTCTTCATATCTTTGTTCTTTCTCTTTGCCCTCTTCTCGTCTTTACTCCACGCACGCGATATGAGCTGTCTACAATTCTTCTTTCACACCACCGAATTCACCACCGCTGTTGCGGCTTCACTACAGGCTGGGGGTGTGGATTACCATAGCGGCTGCGGTGAGCTGCGTCGGGCTGTTCATTGCGGAAATGGCGTCCGACTCGTTTCAACTGATGGGCATGGCTGACCGAGGGCAGCTCCCAAAGGTAAAGCCTTTGCGTGTACACAGTTTTGAATACGAGTTCTGCATTAATTGTACAAGTAATGCACTACGCGAATGACGTTGGTACAAAATGGGAGCTTAAGCGATGGCATTGGGTTCACTTATCTTCTCTTTTTAATCCATTCTCGTTCGCATGCGTGCACCTTTCTCGAACCTTCCTCATTTTCTTCCCTGTACGACTCTTCAACATTTTTTCGGCTGTTTCAAGGTGTTGTCGGGCCGTTCCCGTTACGGCACTCCTACCCTCGCAATTGGCATGTCCGCGATGGGCGTGATTGCAGCCGCTCCGCTCGATTTCGAAGCCATCATTGAGCTCGTCAACATCCTTTACTGCTTCTCTGAGGTTCGCCCAACACCTTCATATTTGTTGTGTCGCATTCGTGCAGAATAGCTAATGATACTTTCTGAAGTACGTGCAACTTTTCAATTGTGCATTGTTTTTTTGATTTGCTTTACATCGTATATTGGATTCTCGCGGTACGTGCCTATTGTTTCTTTGCTCTTGATGTGCGCGCGCTTTCGTGTGTCTATTTGCAAACGTGCCAGTTGTTGGAGTTTGCAGCGTTCATCCAATTACGGCGCGATCGGCCGCTCCATGCACCTCCTTCGGCGTGGCAAATCCCATGTGTGAAGTCGCCTTTCGGAGCGGCCCTGTTTTTCCTGCCCGCTACAGTACTACTGGTGACCGTTGTAGCCTTGAGCAGTGCGCTCGGGTTTGTGGTTGCCGCGGCGGCGATTGGTACCACTACGTCAGCCTACTTGGTGAGCAAAGCTTCTCATATACGTATAGTTTGCTTGAGTACATGCCAGTAAAGAGCCTTCGATCTTTGCTTTTGTTATTTTTCATTGTTGTACTCCTTGCTATTTAATTGCCTGACGTGTGGAATCGAATGCTTCACATTCTTTGCCACATGCTTGCATACCCACACAGTTCATTTGCGTTGCGCGCTCCCGCAAGTGGGTCCACTTCGCACCTGCCGAAGCCGGCTGGGACCTGTCGCGCGACCCCGCGTGGGTGCAAACTGCGGTGCGGTTCTTCGAGTGGTGCAGCGGCGGGAGCCATGCCAAGCTGTCGAACAACCGCCACGGCGGCGAAGGAGGCGCCTTCAGCCCGGTGCCGCCGACCAAAAATTACACGCAGTCGTCACCACTGCACCACGAAGACGACCTAATGACATGACATTCATATTTGGTAGCCCATTTTTTTACAATTTTCTTATGCCATGCTCTGCTTTTGGTTCATGTTGGAGTCCACTGCCTGTTGCAGGCCGGTGGTTCTCCTTATCTGTTTTATCCGAATTACAGATGCCTTATACACGTAGCATCCGGTTGCCTGAATTGCGAATTCAGTGCTCCTCGCTTCTAGCCCCCAAAACGAATTTCGCGTATTATAATTACCTAATTCTTAATTCCGACGGCTGCCCTCAAGAATTTCACCTAATATAAGTAAATAATTTGATCCAAAAACGCACCGGGCTTCGCGATATCTTCTACTTGTGCTCGCGCCACCTGATTACTAATAACTTCCTGAATTGTACTGATTATTTATATTAGATATAAGTATAGATTTATATAAGATATAGGTGTAGGTATGAGTGCTAATATCAAATATAGCCAAGCCGACAACAAGAAGTTCGTTTCAACTATAATCCCTCCTTAAATTCGTCTTTGCAACTAATATTATCAAGTTTGAAGCCAAACCACAAGCAATTGGCCACTACATCAGAGCCACGACATCGTGAGTCGTAGGTTGTCTTCGTCGTCACTCTCTTCCTGGGCACCACCGGGGTCTGCGTTCGTTGCATTCTGGGTCAGAGCTGCCTCTGCACCCTTCTGAGGTTCAGGGGTGCCAGTGCCGTTTTCATCGTCGCTTGAGTCTGACTCATCAAAGAGAGAGCGCTTCGGCGCGCCTGCCACTACTAAGTTTGGAGGTGACGGCACTGGAGGTGGGGTAATTGACATTTGAGTATTGGCTGCTGCCTTTTCTGCTGCCTTGACTTGTTGGCTTTCCTGTGCGGATGCTTGAAGATTTGATTGCTGCGAATTGGTAGCGGTGCTCTCGACTCCTGACGAAGAACTCGAGCCGCCCAAAGTTTGTGTCGTGCCATGCTCGCTTTGAGTTGGCATCATCTGTGAGCGCTCTTTTTGTGCTGAGAGAAGTGCTGACAAGCGCAAGTCTGAACTGGAGGCTTTGTTCATCAGACTCGTAACGAATACCTCACCAGTAGTAGTAGTGGTGGCAGTGCTGGTACTATCAATGGACCTATTCACATGTTTGGACGAATCTGAGTTGGGCCGTTGTTGCGGCGGCACATGCTTCAATGCCGCAGGGCCAGACGAGGCAGTAGATGTAGCTGCTTTTGCTTTGTGCTGCGGCGTGGATTGAGCCAGCAAGTTTTTCGAGGAACCGCGCGCCATTGGGTTAATACCACCTTCAAGCGACATGTTCAAGCGTTGCTCGGATTCTTTGAATACGTTGTCTAACTCAGCCGGTTCCGAAGGAAAAGCGTCGGATGAGACATCTTGAGAAGCTTGCTGCGCGCTGACCTCTATGGACGCTGTCGGAGCTAACTCGATTGAAATGTAACTATTTTCGATGACAGACCGCGTAAAATCTGCTGAAGTGCGATCGAATGAATCTGACGGCATATGTGTACCCGAGGGCAGATCGGATGGTAGGCATGTCACTTCCAACACCTCCGCAGGCACTTCTTCTTCCACCCGCTTCCAGAAATCCAAGTTCGACATCAAGTTCTTCATGCAAGACTCCAGCCCTCGCGTGTGACTAGAGCCTTCTGGCAAAGCACTTTGCACCGACGCTGAGAAGTCACATAGCACCTCAAACACCGGCTTCACCACGAACATCATGAATCCTTTCTGCCCCCCTGCCACTGAGGGCTTAGAACGATTGCATTGTGGCATCGATGTTATGGGTAATCCGAGGTGCTGTTCCTCGTCGCCTTGACCGTAGAATTCTTCCAAAATACGGTTCGTCCAGAACAAGTACTGCGGTAAAGGCTTCGCAGGGTTGGAAACATCCGCTGCTTTGATTACAACCTTCAAGAATAAGTCTCGGTCAGTAGTCTGAGGATTGAGGTCAACGTTCCATCCTGGAACTGGGCTAACAGGTAGCTGTGCTGTGGCCGTTGCTTTCTTTGCATTCCACTCAGCAAGGATACCAGATTGCTGGCTCAAATCAGTCGCTAATACGAGACTAAGTATAGACTCACGAACGCGCTGTTCATCGTTAGTGGATAGGTGCTCGAGCACGTTGTGACCAGGTTTGCGCAGAATATCTAGAAATCGATCCGCATGCATTGCTTCAAGCGGACCCGAGGCGCCAGCGTAAGCCAGTGTCAACGGGTGCTTACTAGCAATCATGAAGGGGTTCATGCGCGCTGGGTGGCCAAGGTCGTGCACCATAGAAGCCACGAGCAATGCAAACTGCGAATGTGTCCACTGCCCTTTCATGCCACTCGTCGTTGGCTTGAAGTGTTCTACTCCATCCACTGTCAACGACAAAGTCGCATTGGTTTCGTCTGTGCTCAAAGCAAAGTATTGAGAGTGATTTTCAGCCGCCCACTTGGCACAGTCTGGCACGCGCTTTGCCAGAGCATCCGACAGCTTTCCTACTCGAATTTTCAACCGCTTCGAATCAAGAGGTTGTGGGTGTGAAGATGCCAATACAGAGCCTACTTTGGATAGAAGTTCTTTGAGATTCCAGATGGTTTCATTCGTTGAGGCTGCAGTAACAGGCGGCGCATCATTCATGGTCGGTATCAACTCTAGTACGCCGCAGTGATCAAAGTACGTTGATGCAGTAAGCATAACATCAGCTGCATGCAGAGAATTGTGGTATGGATTCTCACTATTATACCCAAGTGTAACTGTTTTTGTGAATGTTTTGAACGAAGCAACGTTACAAAGAGATCCGCTAGATTTATCCCCAGTTAATTCAGCTTTCATAGCAAGACGGGGTGCGATATGATTTAACGTTGAATTTGCGCCGACAATCTAAACAAGAAAAATAAGATGAGTAAAAAGATATCAAAATGCTCGTTGCAAACAACTTCAAAACCGCACCTTTGCGACGTTGTATACACAAAAATCCAAAGTGACCAAGTCTTCATCGCTGGGGAGGCCTTTAGAGGGCTGAGTAAGAACCGAGCCAATACCCGGGATTCCTAATTGAGACGCACTTTGCAAATCATCGTAAAGTAAATTCCCAAGAGGAAGGTCGGATGGTAGGCATGTCACTTCCAACACCTCCGCAGGCACTTCTTCTTCCACCCGCTTCCAGAATTCCAAGTTCGACGTCAAGTTCTTCATGCAAGACTCCAGCCCTCGCGTGTGACTAGAGCCTTCTGGCAAAGCACTTTGCACCGACGCTGCGAAGTCACACAGCACCTCAAACACCGGCTTCACCACGAACATCATGAATCCTTTCTGCCCCCCTGCCACTGAGGGCTTAGAACGATTGCATTGTGGCATCGATGTTATGGGTAATCCGAGGTGCTGTTCCTCGTCGCCTTGACTGTAGAATTCTTCCATAATACGGTTCGTCCAGAACAAGTACTGCGGTAAAGGCTTCGCAGGGTTGGAAACATCCGCTGCTTTGATTACTATCTGCAAGAAAAGTTTGTGGTCTGTAGATGCAGCACCTGAGTAAAGATTAATGTCACCTGATGAGATTTTTTCATTCCACGCATTTAGGATGGCCGATTGCTTTGAGAGGTCAGTAGCTAATATAAGCTCAAGGATGGTTTCCCGCACTTGATTTACACTGTCTTTGTCTAAGTGCTCTAGAACGTTGTGCTCAGGTTTGCGCAGAATATCTAGAAATCGATCCGCGTGCATCGCTTCGAGAATCCCCGAAGAGCTTGCATATGTGACTGACAGCGGGTGTTTGCTGGCGATCATGAAAGGATTCATTCGCGCTGGATGTCCAAGATCATGTACTGCGGAAGCCAAAATAAGCGAGAAGCGCAAATGCTGCCAATCGAAAGCATGACCAGAGTCATCACACATGAAGAGCACTCCTGAATGCTCAAGGTATGAGTTTGCCGTTAGCATCACGTCGGCGGCGTGCAGAGAATTGTGGTAAGGGTTTGTGCTAGTATAACCAGAAGAAACCGAATCCATGAATGCAGTAAAGGTTTGAATTTCACAGATTGCATCAGACATGTTGAAAAAGCCATAGATATTTCCTAAGCGCAATGCCAGGCTTGTTAGCGTACTACTAGATCCTCCCACAGTCTTCAAGACAGACCGAACATCAAAGTTAACTTCAATCAACATTTCATCTTGACGAACGCTCGAAGGAACAGCGTTGATACTATTTGAACCAACTACTGCCTGTTGAGTCATATCCGTTGGGTGACGCGTGCCAGTGGTATTATCTACACTGGACGATAAAACTGCAGCTGTCGCAGCTTCCTCTGCCGCCAGCATCTGACCCCATTTGTCATCATCGCTGTCTGCCTCTTCCTCTGCATCCTCTGGGATAGATGAGGGAGAAATCAGAGAGCTTCTTCTGGTAAAACTGCCATCTTGGCCACTGTTCTTAGAAGGTAGCGTTGAAGCATTCATTGATTTCTTTTTGGCCAATTCTTTGTCTGCAAAAGTGTGGATGTCGCTGACGGAACCGTGACGCAATAGATTGCGCATTTCCCTTGGAGAAAACCAGCCACCAACAGCGAAAGATAAGTTGTCAACCGCTCCAGGAGATGTTTCTGACTCAGGAAACCACGTTTCCACCTCTTCAATTTCACTACTTGAACGCGAAAGATCGCTGTTATGTAGACTTTGAGGTGACCCGGGATGTTCTTCGCATATTGAAGACGAGAACATCTGCAGCGAAGACTCGCCGAAAGCTGCGCTAGCATTGCGATAAAAGCCCTTGTGTACTGCGCCTTCCTGGTCTTTATCAAAACTGCAAGCATTACCTGGTTGGGCCTGTCCGTCCTCAGCTCGAGCTTCCTGGAGAAACAACCCTACATGATTGGGTGCTCCATTGAACTGTCCGTCGGTTGAACCTGCACGTCCACCCTCTAGTTTCACTATCCGTTCCCTTAAAAGATCATTTTCAAGCACAATTGTAGCTTGAATTCTTTCTAAGCTCTGGATGCGCCCAACGAATTCCCCTACTACGTGCTCAAGCGTGCTCGTGAAGTTTGCATCATTCTCGCGCAGCTGCTGTTCTAGATAATCCAACCGTGCGAGTACTTTATCATCCTGACTTCTCGCTCCTGCAAGCCTTTTGCTGGCTGAGCTCGTCGCTTCATTTACCGCATTTAGAGATGCAGCTGCCTCAGTACCACTTGCATCTTCGCGGCATTCACTATTACTTTCTGAATCATCTGAGAGCATGTCTTTCGAAGACTCTGGGTGTAGGTAAAAGGATAAGTTTGGGGCTAGGCCTAGCTTTCGGTCATCATCATTCGAAGCCATTTTGTTTTATTTGAGGCCCTTGACCCTATCACGCGGTGCCTTCGTTATGATGATCGCTTTTATAGCCGGCTGCCTAGCAATTGGGCACCTTAGTGTTCGTGTACTACAGAGTAAGTACTTTCACTCCTTTTGGACGTGCCACAAAGCCGATCTTGTTGTCCGTTGCCTCGCTTGTTGCTTTGCTTTCATGACAACAAAAATGACAACTCTTTACTTCTTTCAAATTTTTTCTCTTCGTGCTTCTCATGACGATGCTAAGAATGCTCATCATCATTTATCATCATTTAAGACCATGTCATAGCCTTCGTTAGTAATACGTTAGAAGCTATAAGCTGAAAGCTGCAGTTTGACATCCTGCCCAGAAAGTGCGGGTAAAGTGGTGCTACACTACATAGTTTCCATGGAAGGCGAGGTAAATTTCTTTGTAAAAAATGTTTCTCTCAACGCAAGTTCTGTGAGTATCTCAAAGCACGAAGGTAATCCAAAGGACTCGTAGAAGTGACTGTAACCATCGAACCTGATTTTCATTGCTATAGACACATAAAGCGATGAGTAGCGCTGCTGCGAAAACTATCAAAGGCGTCTTGACATACGAGGAGTTCCTGACTATTTTCGAGTCGCATAATCGTGCATATCTCGACGAGGTGGGTTGCAATCGAATAATGCATTCGTCAGGTCCTAGTCTATATATCATTATACTCCTGAATCTGAATGACATTTAGCCTGGCGCTCCTACTGTGTCAATGTCTCGAAATCTGTCTTAGACTTTTTGAATTTATGTCTGGATAGGTGCGGGAGCTTGTAGGTGGTACTGCACAGACTTTACTTGAAAGTGGCAAGCTTACACCAGAATCCCTCTTTGCAGCGAGCCAAAAGCATCCGTGGGCACTCGGCAATCTTGGCGGTAAAACGGGCAGTTCTACGCAGGTGAATCCCTTGGATATTCGTGCTTGTATGAGTAACGCTAAAAAGATTATTGGTCTGTAATTGTTACAAATATGTAGTTGGCGTGTTGAGAATTCCCAGCAACCTTTAAACGAGCTATTTACAATGTGCCTTGAGACTATCGATACTGTTCGGGTTCTTTGTTGCGATTTCAATACCTATTTGTTGACCATTGTTTGATAGGTGGACACACAACGAGTGGGAAAACTCGAGCTGGAATTAGCAGCGGCGAGAGCTGAAGTAGCAGCCACGAAACAAGCTCTACGAGACGTAAGTGCATTCGAACTGTTTCACAACTTTCACCTGCTATAGTAGTGCTTTAGGAAGTCATACATTTGTTTGAAATGCTGGATACTCTGTTCTGTGTTTCAGCTGAGTATATGATTTTGTTTTCTTACATAATCTATTATTGAATATCAATGTGCATCTACTAGTACCCTTTTAATCAGTACACACATTTATTGACGCTATTTTGTTTTTGGCCTTTGCCTATTCATGTACGTTATACTTCTTCAAAGGCTTTAAACGAGCTTGACGGAGAGTATGCTTTGGCCGAAGCACGCGCCACTGCAGCAGTCGAGAAAGCTCAGGCAGATCAATTAGCTGCTGCTGTGATGGTTGGCCGGGCAGCTTCGAGCAATACGACTACTGCTAATGATGTGCCGGCCACACCGCTACCACTCGATAATTCTGCACCGGAACCGAGGACAATTGCAGCCAGGGCTTCACCGCCGCCGCAGCCTGCGCCTGCGAGCAGTGTACGGCATAGCAACAGCAGCAACGCTGCCAGCGAGCATGAGGTTCAAGCTGCTTCTGAGTCTGGTATGGGTAGTGAAAGTGACAGCGTAGGCAGAAGCGATGATGCCTCAACTAACATAGCGGCACAAAGAGCAAGCGTGGTCCAAAGAAATGCGCGTGCTTTTCTAGACAGTGACGACGACGAGGATGAGCGCCCCTCAGTCGGCGGTTTTACTTGATACGCCCTATGTTATGCAAATTTATGCCATATGCCATGTGCAAGTGCATGCATGAATATGCCTTTTTGTCCCATTTGCTTTGTTGTATCCACGCATCTGCCTTAATCCATTAGTCGCACATGCTATTATTTTTAGTTCTGAAGCAAGGGAAATCGAGTAAATCTTCAGACTTCTGCGAGGATTCCTCTACTGTTCTCTGCTGTTATCTGTTATACGTTATACTAGCACTCGCATAACATCCAGAAATGCCTTAAAAAACTGTTTGCCACTTCACTATTCACAGTACACAGCAAGGCAGTATTTGAAATCCTTACTCCGTACTCCGGCTGATGCACCTAGATATGCCAATACCAGAGCACTCTGTGACCACACCCGACCTCGATCCCCGATCCTCGATCTCATTGAGGAGATAAAAAAATGTCACTTATCACATATCACTTTTACTAAGTAAATGATATCTCTAAAAAAGGCACCCTGCGTAATCACTGGCTCACCAAGTCCTATGAATTTCCATTCCCTGGTTTCATCACAAGCCCTGGCAGTCCGCTTGCAGCGAAACTTCTGCGTCGAAGCCAGTGGCGTTTTCGAGAAGTGCAAACGCGCGGGAAGTAAACGACCCCACATACTTGGCGCCACGCGTGATTTGAGACCAAATCTGAGCCAAGTCATCTTGTCGCGCTCGCCACCGCAAGAGCGCTTCCGTTAGCTGTTGCTGCGCTTCCCATGCTTCCTCTGCATATTGCGGATCGTCCACAGTGCTCGTAGAGGATTCGGAGGACGACGAAAAGGAAAAAGAAGCGCTAGGCTGGTTGTGACGTTTCGGCTTATGTGCCTGCCAAAGGTTGACGTGCTCTCTTGGGTCGCGACTCATATCAAACAGCCTGGCTTCACTGCTGAAGGAAGCCCCAAAATTGTTGGGGTAATACATGAGCTTCCAGCGTTTGGTGACGAGGCCATACCCCAACAAGTCTGTTGCGGCCACACACGTCCGGCCTGCTGCATTCGCTCTGGAATAGGACAACGTTAAGGATGACGACGACGTTGAAGAGGACGACGAGGGCGGCGATAATGACGACGAAACTAAGGATGGCAGTGCCACTGCTGACGATGATGCTGCACGAAGACGTGCCAAGAGGTCAAATCCTTGGTAGGTTGCAGGTAAAGGGGCGCGAGCTGCTGCCAGCAGAGTGGATGGAATGTCTACGCCAGACGCGAAGTCGAGCGTCACACCGCCTGGTTCTGAAGAGGAGGAGACCGAAAGCAACTTGTCAGAAGAATGTTTACTTAGGAATTGTTACGAATACCTGGCTTAGGACGAGTTCATTCGAAAAGTTGAGAGAACGGAAAGTTGAGCTTTGCGACAGGCCTTTCTCGTTCACGAATTAGATTAAAGCTCGCAGCGTACAATAATGGGACTTCAGAGTCACACACACGCACACTAGGCAGAAGAACACGCACTTATCACGGCAGGCCAGCGCACAAGCAAAGGCACGCGCAGCGCGTCAGTGTGCAGGGTGTGCTTGTCGGGAACGCCATGGTCGTAGAGCATGGACCCGTGGTCGGAGGTGCACAGCAAGAGCGCCGACGAGGCGAGTTGGCGATCGTCCAAGAAGGCCAACACGCGGCCGAGCTGCTCGTCGACGTAGGCCGCCTACAAAAGTACACACAAGTGAGACGAGAATATACGCAAGGGGTCATTAGGTCATTGGACTAGGAAAAAAAATACAAATGCACTGGTGACCATGTTCATGAATGATTATGAACATCAATGTTCAGAGCACAAAATCACTTACCTGAGCATAATAGCGGCGCTTAAGGTCAATCAGCGCGTCAGGAGATATGCCAACAGAACCAGCACGGTCTTTTGGTGGTTGTTTGTCAAGCCCCAAGAGGTTTTTGGTCTGCGTTGGCAGCAGAGTCCAATCTCCTTCTTGAGGCGGGTCGCTTGGAGGCAAGCTCGCTGTAGCCTGTGCCCAAGGGTTGCGCCATTCTGTAGGGACTATATTCGGACCATGCGGACTGAGCATTGAGAGCCACACAAACCATGGAACTTTCGTTTTGGAGCCTTCTTGAACTTTGGCTTCTTCGTGTTGTTGTTGCTGGTCTTGTTGCTGCTCTTCGTGTGCTTCAATCCACGCCAACGTTTGGTTCACCAGGAACGTCTCCAGAAACTCGTACTGGGTCGTGCCCGCAGAGCGGCGCTCGTGAGGGTCCAGGCGCCTCTGCTCCAGCACCCAAGACTCCTTGGCTCGAAAAGCGTTGGGCACCGGCATCACGCCTGCTTTCCCAAAGAGGGCCGTGGCGTACCCACTCGCTTGCAACACGTCAGGAAAAGGCGTATAGCGCTTGGGCCAGCGGTTCAGGCCGTTTTCCACCACCTAAAGTGACATTGTTCGCGCAAACAAGCAAACACAGGAGTAAAAAGACCGCTGCGAAAATATACCTCATTAATTACCTAGTTTGAATAATAATGTACACTGCCAAATGTCAGAACAATTGAATCCCAAGTACTTATATCCAAGCACGCTCCATTCATTTGATTGAATACCGTGTGCAGAGGAACATGCACGCCGAGGAGGATGGAAGTGCGGCTAGGAGTGCACGAGGGCGCTGCAGCGTGGGCCTTAAGTTTACACGAATGTAATAAACCAAGCAATGGGTCGATTATATTATCGCAGCACACCAAAGGAAGCGAGAGAACAACATATCAAATAGAACTAGAGAACCAAATATAAAGAAAAGGCACAACGCTTATACTACTAGTAGGTTCCACTGTGGTGCGCTTTTTGGAGGAAATTACAGGCTTCGTGCCCAAAAAAAATCGAGTACCTGCGTAAAGCGGACACCCTCTCTAGCAATCCGGTCCGCGGCTGGGCTAAATTGGTTTCGCCACCCGCCTTGGTCGTCACCGTAGCAACCCAAGGTATCACGCCGCTATGGAAGTATGTACGAATTGCACATTCGACCGCGCACCGGAATAAATTTCAAAATGTGAAGTCTTGGTAATAAAGTAGGGTAGGAAAGTAGCTGTAGTTGGCTAATAAGTCACTTCTATATTTTCCAGAGAATGATTTACTATATCGACAGCAATAACAACGCACGACCTAAAATAGCACCTGCTGATCTGTAGTCACGAGCAAGATATTGGGTCGGGGCAGGCCTGATGCTTTAGCAACCTCCGTGCCCGGCCGGAAGCGGCTGCCGGATATACCCTCCCCATCACCTGAGCCTACGTGCGCTCCTAACTTCTGTTCTTGCATGCATCGACGGTATGCGCCAGCACCTTGCCCTTTCTTTTGGCACACGGCGTGCTGGGGTAGTTCACACGAAAGTGAACAGTAGTGGATGATTCTTGAGGTTAAGGACATCAAAACCCTAACCTTGTCCGCGGAAATTTATATTTAAAAACTTTGCCACTCCTCACCGCTCTTCGATGGGCTTCTTTGTCGTCGCTCCGATGTAATGGAGACTGCCCAGCGACATCAGCGCTTAAAAAAAAAAGGATTACTACTGATAGCCCAATCATGATATCTATTCTATTCTCCGAGGATATGCTCATTTAATGGCGTAGAAAAGTAGCCGATGTAGCAATAGACTAGCTAGTTGGAAACTACTAGCCTGCTGCACAGCTCAGTGCTCAGAGCTCCTGAACTCAACCGTAGATAAATCCATGCAGATGCTGACTGACTGTGAGGTGCAGAAATGGAAAGGTCGAAAAGAAGAGAAGAGAAAAGAGAAGCCGGCAAATGTTCGGAAAAAGAAAACCGAACATGTACCGAATCTAGCGTCCTTTTTGTGCCTGCTGATTGGCCTGTGAATTGTCGGCTGAAGCCCTGAACAAAAAAGTTTCAGCGTAACAACAAGCTTCGCCTCTTGTCACGTGAGCAATTTGCTCAGGTACGCCCGACAGAGGTGCTCAAAAGACACTCGAATGCATTTCAGAGATATCGTGTCATTTTTTTATTTTTAAAGACTTAGCTCAGCTCCTTTGTGCTTACCGGCCTTGACTGAATGACACTCTTGCTGAAATAACATCAGAACTTTTCATGGAGGCATCGGACGATGAACCACGCAAGGTAGAGGCACCAGATGAGGTAAAGATAGAAGAATCAGCTGATATTAAGGCTGAGGAACCAGAGGCAGCGAAGTTAGAGACCTCAGAAAAGGCGAGGGAAGGAACTGGCACTCCTGATAATCAGTGCGAGGTTCAGGCAAAGGAGCCGGAGGTAGCGAAGGAAGAGGTGCCAGAAGAGGTCAAAGTAGAAACTGGCTCTTCTGATCCTCAGCTCGAGGTTGAGGCTAAGGAGCCAGAGGCAGCGAAGGTAGAGACACCAGAAGAGGTCAAGGAAGAAAGTGGCTCTTCTGATCCTCAGCGCGACGAAGCCCCAATCGTTAGTCCTATTGGCAAAGGGAGTTCCGAAAAAGACCTGTCGAAAGATGAAGCTAGCCTCAACTCGCCGTCGAGCATCAAAGCCGAAGTCGCGAGGCCTCGAGGGTTCGACTCGCGCGGCAGGAAGATTCTGAACCACCCGGACCCAAAGAAGAACCCGGAAGTGCTGGCGCGCGAGCAAGAGCTCCGGAAGCGCATGGCAACGTACCGCGCGATCGCTGAGAGGAAAGAAGCCGCCGCCCTGGAAGCTCGGAAACTCGCTGCCGACGAAGCCAGCCGCGTCCGGAACCCAATGCAGCCCGACTTGAGCCCCCGCGCGAGTTCTGGAGGTCTGTCGGAGGACTCAAGCTCGCGAACGAGCACCTCTCAAAGCAGCGTGCTCGATTACCCAGGCCCCGGTGGAACGCTTAGCCCTTCGTCCCCGCGGGCGAAGTCGCCTCGGTCGCCTCAAGGCTTCAGCATTCCAGCTGAATCGACGCAAGGCTTGGCGCCGGGTGTAGCGCGACGCATTGGCGAGTTGGAGAAGTTGAAGCTAGAAGCGGTGAAAGCAGAAGACTACGCTCAAGCGTTCAGGCTCAAGAAAAAGATCACGGTAAACATGCGTGAAGCCAAGCGTCACATCCCGCATTTAATGTTGTTTTGAACGTTTTATTTGCGTGTACAATATCTGGGCCTCGCCACGCTGCGCTATGTTCAAACTGCAGTTGTGTTGGATCTTTGCGTATACTGCAGCATCTCTCATATATCTGATGTTGATACTGCTCCTTTTGCAGGCTTTGAAAGAGGAAGCATCGTCGTCCGTGGACTTGCTGGGTGGGCCAATGGGCCCACCTCCAGGAAACAACGCGTCGCGCTCGCGCAACCTAAGCTTGTCGCCGCGGGCGAACAAATTCATTCAGGAGAAGCGTGCGGTGAAATCGCCTAAACAAGACAATTCGGCCGAAGAAATTGAGCGCATCAAAGGACTCTTTCAGGCTGCATGCACTAGGTAGAGACAATGTCTTGTTGATATACCCTTTGGCGGTCCTTTCATAGCACTATTACCCATTCGACATACTGCGGAAGTTTTTAGCCGATTGAATTTCTCGCGTATTTCTCAAATCATTTCTAAAAAATGTCTTCATCGTTCTCTCTTTCTCCCTCTCTCGTCCTCGTGTCATCTATTAGGTACAAGTCTCAAGACTTGAGCAAAACTGCGTTCAAGCAACTGGTCAAGCAGCTCATTAAGTCCACTGGCGAGAAGACGTTGCCCTCTGACGCGGATTTGGAAGTCACCTTTACCTTAGCTGACGAAGATGGCAACGGTGTAGTCGACCAAGAAGAGTTTCTGCACATTTATGACCTCGTGAAAAACGGAGAAGTGAAAGGGCTATCGGGCAACAACTTGACTGAAACCTCGTTGCGGCAAAAGGCGATCCTGGAAAAGAATCAAGAGAAATTCAAGAAGTCCTTAGCGGACGCCAAGGCGCGCGGCGTCGAATACCGGCGGAATTCGGTGGAAATAGCCGAGGCCGTTGAGGCCGACCACCGGGAGCGCAGCCAAATCATGGAGATGCAGAAGCGCAGCGAGGGCTACCACGGCCGGGAAATGATTTCCGACACGTTGCTGTCTGCGCACCACCTTTACGAACGCCGCACCGCGAACAGCCACACTACGCAAGCGCTGGATGTGGGCCATTTGGCCAATTCCACAGCGGCGTCCCGGCACCACCACGACAAGAAGCAGCTGAGCCGCATCGAGCAAGACCTGAAGGACCAAAAAGAAGACCGCGAAAACATGAGCAAGGAGCTCGAAAAAGCCCGCCTGGACTTCCAGAAGCGCATCGCGCTGCAGAAGAAGCTCGGCCAACACAACACGATTGCCGACGACATTGGCCACTTGGGCACTGCGACGGTCGCATCGTCGCACCAGCACGACGCCTATGATGCAGACCACGTAGGCGAAGGCGAGCTGATCCAACACGCGCGCGTCCACGCTCGAGATGAAATGGGCGCTGAGCTGACCAGCCAGAAAGCTGCCTGGGTCAAGCGTCAAGAAGCGGGGAAGTTGCACACCGATGCCGACAAGCTCGGGCATTTCGCAACCGAAACAACCGCTTCCTCGCACCACCACGATGCCTTGGATGCCGATCACACGTCCGCCAGCGAATTTGCTTCCCACTCACGTTTACACGAGCGCGAAGAGCTCGGAGCCGCAGCTTTGAAAGAGAAAGAAGCGTGGGAGAAACGTCAAAAAGCGGGGAAACTGCACACCGATGCCGACAAGCTCGGGCATTTCGCCACCGGTACTGTGGCGTCCGCGCACCATCACGACGAATCCGCGGCTTACGACGTCGAGCACGTGCCGGAGGGCGAGTACATTGCGCACGCGCAGCTGCACGAGCGCGACGACATGGGCGCTGCGGCGTTGAAAGAGAAGGAAGCATGGCTGAAGCGCCAAAAAGCGGGAAAGCTGCACACGGAAAGTGCCAAACTGGGGCATTTTGCGCAGGAAACGGAGGCGACGAAGCACCACCACGATGAAGACAAAAAGCCCGAGGGCAATTATTTCGGGAAAGATTTCGAGCACGACCGCGCAGAATTGGGTGAAGAGAACTTGAAGCAGAAAGCCATCTTTGAGAAGCGCAAAAAGGAAGGAAAGCTAGAAACAAAAGCGGAGTAAGTAGATTAGCTGCTTGTGCTTGTCATGAGAGAGCCAGGAGGCTGCTGTATGTTTAGAGGAAACTTTCGCTATTAACTACCGGAAGACCAAGTAAGATCACAGATCGGACTTATATAATTTATAATCCTTCAATTCGATCCGGGGTTGAGAGTCCCGTTTCCGCGGAATTCCCGCGCGATGGCCAAAAATTTCACTTCACGTGGGATTTCCGCGGGATTTCCGCGGTATTTCCGCGCCATGGCCATAAAGGCACTGCTAAATTCCCGTCGCGGAAATCACGTCTGCTTGGTGAAATTTTCTCTTTCCGCGGGAATTCCGCGGAATTTCCCGCGGGAAAACGAACCTAGATTCGATCCGAGGGGCTTGGCTAGGCTATTAAATTCAGAGCTCAGGGCTCAGGAAAGAGGGAAGTATCCAGGGAAGTCGGGTTAAAAGGTTGTAAGCTTCAATAAGTTACTCTATAAGCTATAAGCACTAAGGCTAAGGCGCTAAAAAAAACTTACTGAGGATTAAAGGCATAATAAGGCATGGGCATAGGCCTCGAGTACGAGTACGTCCGCGACCTCTCCAACGACCTATCCCGACCTAGTCCCCTCCCTTTATGTGCCGAAGAAGCAGAAGACGACCCTTTGGATCTATGGAATATGGAACTCAACGACCTATCCCGACCTAGCCCCCTCCCTTTATATGCCGAAGAAGCAGAAGACGGCCCTTTGGATCTATAGAATATGGAACTTCACGATGTGTGTTCTAGTTCTAAAATTCCTCAATCGCACAAAACACAAAAAAGTCAAAACAGCCATGATTTCGCAACACGCAACACGCCGATGGCATTGGGCCTTTCTATTCAGTGCCCCATGTGGGTTAGTGCACCAAATCAGAATGCGCACATACGTCCCTTTGGTAAGCCGCAAGGGCCCGATTGACCAGTGGGATCAGGTGGCAGAGCAAAAAAGCTGTGCGCAAGGGCGTTGACTGGAGTTTGGAGCCTTTTTCGTGCACGGCAAGGTCCGCAATCAAAGCAGCAGCGTCAAACGGCATGGGCGCACCGTCGCACTTGAAGAAGTCGCCGGGTACCCGGTGTTTCGCAAAGACGTGCTCTGCAGCGGTATACTTTTGGCAATAGTGAAGCACGACGGGCAGGGCCACGGCAGACCTGTCACGGGTAGCCAGGGGCAGCTCTGTGGATGTAGCGCCTGCGCAGACAGCAGCGGGGTCGCCAGCGGCAAGGTCTTCGATCCAAGCCCACGCTTCCGTTGGGCTTGGAGTTTTGGGATCGCTGACCATGTAGCTGCTCACCTAATTTCAAATTTTAACAATTAAAAAGACGACAAAAACATCAAGACTGAAGTAAGGCCAATGAATGATAATGCTCGTTCAAAGTCTTCCCAAAGGAATTTTCAACACGGGTGATAAGAAGTAATAGGCGAGTAAATCAAAGAAGTGATTGCCTCACCAAGTTCCAAGGCAGAGTGAGGTTCGCAACTGCCATGGTGAAAGCATACATTTCAGCTAGCAGCTGGGGATACTGCTCGTGGACTCGCGGCACGAAGTCCCACCAAACTTCTGCGATGCGCCTCCAATCGCTCACGTGCGCGAGGTAGACAGGGCCTGCAGCATACTGGTGGTCGGCGTCTCGGTTGGAAGTTTGCGTGCAAGGTGCACCCGCGCCACACACGTGGGCTTTGGAGAACGAGGCCCAAGCGGACCCAGGTCTCGCGCTAGAGCTCATGGCACGGCTCCACTGCCCCCCAATGCCAAAATGCTGGCCCGCAGGCTGCCCTAACGCCACGCGAGGTGGCAGTGATTCCACTGGAGTCACTGCACCCACCGTTAACACCTGCCCCACGCCTCGCTCAGTCTGCAGTTCTTCTTGCGCCTTGCCTGCTTTGTTAGCTCGCGACGCTGGCGTCAAACCTTCCGCAAGCCGAGTGGTCAACGGGCGGTATAAAAGCATGTCAGGGTCAATCAACGCCACAAAGGGCTCTGCGATGGGCGGTTTCGCGTGGTGCAGCCAGTGGAGGAGCCCGCCGGGCTTGTTGCTGTACTTGTACCTTCCTGGGAGCTCCATCGGCGGTGTGAAATGCACGCGAAAGGTCCCCGTGCGGTCGATCCGGCGCCATTCCTCTGCTATCACCTCCTGCTGCAGTAATGAGCAACCGGAGGCAACGCGCGTGATTGGCCCGACTTGCCCGGCGAATTGCGCTGCGTACCACAGTGCGATGCTTTGCCAGTGTTGGTAGCTCGAGCAATCCGTTGAGAAGACGACATGTACGTCTGCAATCTCAGGAACAGCTGAAGCAAAGATTTGCGTACCTGATACTTTGTCCAAGCTTTCAGCGCTCATAGTGGCAGGGTCACCGTGCACTCTAAATGATACGTCTAGCAATACTCCGGCAGCATGCCTGACCCAAAAAAACACGAGGCCCATAAATGCTACTGGCACGCAGCCAAGCACGCAAACTCGACGAATACTCCACAGCTTCCTCGCTCCGGGTAAAGCACGAGCTCTGGAATGTTTGAGACCGAATCGACTCATCTGGGCCGCCTTTTCACGATCACTTATAATGCGGTCGATTCAAAGAGCCCTTCATCAGACGGCTGAATCAGTCGAAGAAGCAGTATTCGAAACGCTTTTGCAGGTTGCAGCAATCGCATACCACAGAAGCTAAGATCAGCATGAAATCAAGCCATTAGTTCATTGCATTTAGTTGTTATCAAACGTTGAATTGTTGCCGCTCGACGCCAACATTTTTTACATTTTTTCTTCTTGTTTCTGCATTGCTGTTTTGCTGTTGTCATCAGAACAACGGTGGCTACAGGGTGGTATCGTCCACTATCCTTCCGAGACTACTGAGTTGGTAATGTAAAAGCTAGCTAGCCTCAAACTTCTGTATTTGGAGCTCAACCTACGCTTGCTAGCCTTGACCACTGAGCTGTGAAGATTGATGAACCTTCAATGAAAAGGCCTTTGATTTAATCAGTGCAGTAGCAGTATAAATCAAACGAGGTGTCGCTATTTGCGCAGATTTTGATAACGGCGCTTACCCTCCGGCTCTTTATACCGATTAGACTTTTAAAGATTAATAGCACCTTTTAGAGCTTTGAACATTGAAAAAGCTCGCTAAACCTGACAATGTTGAAATTTGCATTGCGAGTTCCTCGACCAGCTGCACGAATGGCTCGTTGGGAACCACGGGTTCAGGCCAATTGGTTCAGACTTCAGCCTCGAATGGGTTTTGGCTCCATGGGATCTGGGGGCGACGGATTGGATAGTTACGCCAAAGGTGTCTTTGAGCACCGAGATGGCTCCCCCATCGATATTTCAAACTGTTACTCAGACCGCAAGAGCGTTGGGGGCAGCGGCGAGACTGCTTACGCCGATGGCTGGGACCGTATCTTCGCGAAGAAGAAGTCAAAAACAGTCGAGAAAAAAAACGATGAAGATTCAACCGAGTAAGGGTAGCACCATGCCACCAGCAACAATCTCGAAACTAATTGGCGCTACCATCACTTTCATGGCCACTCGGGCATGTGCGCCTGATTAGCTTCTTAGATATAGGTCGCGATGCTTTGCTTTTTATCTCTACCTCTTAGCCATCTAATTCCGGCCCTTTGACTTTGAATCCTGTCTCAAAATCTCAAAACGAAACGAGGTCCGGGATTTCCCCGTTTAAGTGCCGTATTCGTGATTGATTACCATTACCTGGCCGTATACCTGACGTCTGACTTAAACAATGCCAGGCGAGGGCATAAAAATGGGCGGTCACCGGGAGCTGGGAGAGCACACCCCAGTTGCGCTTAAAACCAATTAAGCACTTAATTTAAGCCACATGTAGTCGAATTTAGGCAAAAACAAACACCAACCCTAACCCTGCCCTGTAAACCTGCCCTAGACCAAAATTGTTTCGACTGGGATGTCGTATGGGAGCTGGCCACGAAGCTACGAAGGGGAAGGGGGGCAAATAATTTTAAATCAGGTCAGCAGGGCACTAGGTTCCACAGCACTGGGTAGATTCTTCCACATTTCCGTGAACTGGATCCGTGATATCACAAAAGAAAAAGGGAAACCGCCTCTGAAGCAAACAGCAGCCGAAATGACCAGCCTTCGGAGCAAGTGTCGCCATAGAACTTTCCCCAAGGATAGCAAGGAAGTAGATGCGCCTAGAGGCATTCCCGGATTGCGCCCTGCCTTGCACCTAGAAACCGCTTCCTCAGGCATGTGAGGAAACCCATTCCAACATAATCCCTAAAGGTTGAGATCCTCCTCTCCCGTGCTCGCTGCCACGCCAGTTTGCTTCGTGGGTCGAATCAGACTTGGGTGTTTGATGACATTGTGGCGTTGCTTCAAATGGTCCGACAGCTGCGTCGCCGTGAGGAAACTGCGGCTGTTGCCGTTGCTGCTGCACACGTCGCACAAGTACGGCAAGGTCTTGGCCGAAGTGACGTCAGCTTTGATGCCCCGGCTGTTGCCGTCCCGCAGGGTCGTGCCGTCCCGCGGCGCCGCTTTAGCGGCTCTGAGGTGCAACGTCTCCAGCGAAGTCGAGTCTCTGGACGACGACTTGGGCCAGTCTCCATGGCTGCTGAGCCCACCGCCTCGTGCCCCGAGGCCATGGCTGCTGCTGCTCTTAGGGGGCTCTACGCCATAAGGCCGCGAGCTGCCGACGTCACCCAACTTGCGCGCGGCTGCGGTTTCTCGTCGAAGATCGGCGTTGTCGCCAGAGCTAAGTTGATCGAGGGGGTTTAAACACAGAAGAAAAGCCAAACACGAGACTCGGTAAAGCAGGCACGCGTGGAAGAAAATGAAGTATAAGCTCACTTAGCGGCATGGACACAAGTGACTCTATCTAAGTAATTCACCGCTTGTCGTCTTGAAGAACGCGCCGCAGTGCGCCCGTGTTCACCCGCAAAGACGACGAGGCACCATCTCCAACCGCGGCAGCAGCAGATCCAGCAGCAGCGCCGCCAACGGATTGCAATGGCAAGTTCAGGTAGCTGAAGATACCTGAAGTAGGCTTGACTTTGGTGCTGCTAGCACCATCATCTGCGCTGGGGGTTCGGCTGGCGCTGGACTGTGCTCCTCGTTCACTGTCGCGTGAGACTCTTCGCTCCTGATCATCGCCTCGCCTGCTGCCGTGCCTGTGGTCTCGATGGTCACGGTCGCGGTGGTGACGATCTGGGCTACGGCTGCGTTCCCAGCGGCGGTGACGATCGGAACTACGGCTACGGCTACTGCGCCGGCGGCGCTTCGAGTCGGCACCTCCTTCCCAACGGTCGTCTGCAGGTTGCCCGCCTTGCCATCGGTCATCTGTAGTGAGCGTACGAGGTATGCACGGAGGGCTGAGTAAGAGCACGCAGTACTGAATAGAAGGTAGGGAGCATTCACAAGTTAAGAAAACAAGTCGACGCCACCTAACGAAACGATAGGGCCACTGTCCAATTATATAGGTGAACGCACCTCGCTATTCAACAAGGTGCCGTCAACCCTGGTATTGCTGAGCCTCAGTTAGGCAACGCAGAATGTGTATGGAAGTGATAGCATCTATGGGCTTGACGAGGTGTGCCTATGCAATAATTAGTTGTGCGCGTCATTTCGCTTTTTATGGATTACCTCCACCGTGCCGATCGTCGCGTCGTCGATCCCCGTAGTATTCATCACGATAGTTCGACATGATTTGGGGCGGAAAGGCTTACTACTTTATAACACGCACACTATTCAAGCGACTATGCTGCTACAGGCAAGCACCGCTCATTAGCTCGTAAAGCGCTCGCTACTCTTCACTTGTATTTTGAGGCACTCGGTACTGTAGATTGGCTCCGTAGCTCCGTGGCTCCGTGGCTCCGTACTGTACAGTAGATTAGTAATCAGGAATCAGAAGATACGCTAGCTATACGCTATACACTTGATGGTTGCCGTGCGGGCTGGCGGCTAGCGGGCTGACTAGCTAAAGGCTAGCAAGCTGTTGTAGAGCTCTAGTTTCTAGTTTGAATCAATTATCATGTCTGTCGTCAGTCCCTTCGTTAAATGTGAGGGCATAGCTGGAGCTGCGAAATCGAGAGGAGCAGGAGCAGTCCTACTAGTGTCATGCCGTTCAGCCTTGGTGAAGGGCCCAAGTGCCTCCCGCTCTGCCCTCACAACACATGGGGCATGTATCGACACAGCTCTAGCGAAAGCCCTTAAAAATGTTGAAGGCTATAATCTTGAATATGATCGCACTTCGCTACATGAATCCGTGATTAACGAGGATGTTGTCACAGCGCAATCACTTATCGAATGTGGTGCAGATGTTGGCGGCGTAGATTCCAACGGTGCTACACCTCTTGATCTTGCCATCGACGATTCATGCCGCGAGCTTCTTAAGCACCATATTGCCATTTATGCTGCCGTATGTGCAGATCCAGCCACTCTCGTTTCATCTGTTTTTGTGCACTGTACCACTCTATCAGCTTCCGAGGTGTCGGCGCAGTCAATGAAACTGCCCCTGCGTGACTTTCACCTGGAACCTTCTTTCCTCTGGGCCCCGCCCACAGCCCGTGCGGAAGTTGTTGCTTGGGCTCGAGACGCTCATATAGTGCAGATCGCGAGCACCAACCCACTGTTCGCAGAGTTACCAGATGATTGCGCCGGTGACATCTTAGAGTTTCTCGAGATGGCCATGACTTGCACGGAGGCGCTGCACATCGCATCATACTGCGCATCTTCAAAGACACGTGCATGGGTCCATGCTGTGGTCGAAGCAGCGGTCGCAGCGGCAGTTGCAGCAAAGGCAACAACAGAGATCGTGCTCGCGGTAGAAACGGGTGACTTGGCGACTGTTCAGGACTGCCTCTTGAAAGGTGCCAATGTTGACGTTAAAGCTAAGAGTGGCGACACATTACTCATGAAGGCCTCGCTCAGAGGTCATATCGCTATCGTGCAGCTCCTCTTGGAAGCGTTCGCCGACAAGGACGCTGTAAATGAAGACGGTTCTTCAGCTCTCATTTTGGCCTCGCAAGATAATCACACAGCCACCGTTCAGGTCCTCCTAAAAGCGGGTACTAACACGGAAATCAAGGATGTGTGGGGCCGTACAGCACTCATGTTGGCAACGTACGAAGGTCACGCTGCTACTGTGGAGCATCTCGTAGAAGCAGGCGCGGACAAGGAAGCCACGAACAATGCTGGCATCACATCGCTCATTTTCGCTGCGATCAACGGTCACACCGCTATTGTGAAATTCCTTCTTAAGATGGGGGCGGAAAGAGACGCCAAAAGTGATGTCGGCACAGCACTTATTGTGGCCTCCCAAAGTAATTCTTCATCCATCGTGAAGCTTCTCCTTGAAGCCGGCGCTGATAAGGAAGCTAAGGCTGGGGCTGGCCATTCAGCGCTCATGATTGCCGCGCAAGATGGATTCACCACCGTCGTACAGCTCCTCCTGGAAGCAGGCGTCGACACCGAAGCCAAGGATAAGCTTGGTCACACAGCTCTCATGGTGGCCTCAATCGATGGCCATATTGACGCAGTAAAGCTCCTTTTGGAAGCGGGCGCCGATAAGGACGCCAAAGACACGTGGGGTCGCTCAGCGCTTATCTGGGCAACAGTCGAAGGTCATGCGGCGATTGTAAAGCTTCTCCTGGAATCAACCACGGATAAAGAGGTTAAAGACGAGGATGGCAATACGGCGCTCATGAAGGCCTCGATCAGAGATGATTGCAACATTGTGGAGCTCCTCCTTCAAGCGGGCGCGAATACGGAGGCTAAAAATGGGGACGGGCAAACGGCCTTGGATCTTGCCAATAAAAAAGGCCACACGAAAGTGGCGGCCCTCTTCAATAGATTATGCGCACTTGGCAATTTCAAAACGGGAAATGCTTTAGGCGAGGGCATATGAAATCATGAAGGTTTTTTGGGGTCTCTGAGATGGCGTTCTAGGCTACTGCCCAGCACTTCCCTTTGTTCTTGGCAGCTTAGAGGGGAATAGCCTATGGCACCCGCGGTTTTCTTGGTTACTGCCTATGGCCTCGCTTCTGGGATCTGGACTGCTTACTTTTGGTGAGCTGCAGGACCTAGGACCTAAGTGAGGGAATTCTAAGGTTACTGCCATTGCTCCTACGCTCCGCATATATGAATGGAGGTTTGTGAAAACCGAATTGCGAACGAGAGTGTGCGTGCTGTTGGCTGTTGGCTGTTGGAAACAGAGCCATATATCATTTATGTCTATGCCTATACCGTATACCGCCTACACCTCATTTACTAAACGCCATTACTTCCACTAGGAGCACCACCTGAGTTGCTTACTAGCAAAGTGCGTCACCAGTAGTTTCCCAATTGCCTTTGCCATCACTTCTTTCAGGGTTAGTGCCGGACAAGTGGCTCCTTGTGGACAAACACCAGCAACCTCGTCAACAAGTAATCCGACGTCACTTTGTCGGAATAGCTCAATGGATCGTAAAGTTGCAGCCACCGCACGCCCGGTCGCATCAAGTGGCATGGCACCGCCGTTTGGGCGCAGGGAACCCCGTGCCGCATGACGGTAAACCGCATCAGCGCTAAGCGAGGCTCGGCAATGTCCACGCACACCGCTTCGTCAAACACGTGCTTCACGCCGTCGTTGCTGACTTCGCTACTGGCAGGCCATTTCTTGGCGTCGCAGGGCACTCCATGCAGTTCAAGCTCAAAACTAGCGCCGTCCTCCTGCAACCAAACGAATAATGTAAGATCATCAAATGAGATAGTCATGCATATCACGGCATAATGGACGAAAATCCCTTTAATGGGCAATCAGCAAAGCACAAAATGATTGAGAAGAAAGGCTAAAAGGTATAATGGGAGCAACGGGAGAAGTGCAGACGTAAACGTACGTGAGCGTTTGGTGCAGCAGTTTCATGAGCATTCGCAGCAGCAGCATGGTTTTTTCTCGGCAAATGGCTGACGCTGAGCACGCGCACCGTGTACGTGGCCGCTTCCGTAGCCCATGGAGAGGTTTTCACGTACGCTGCAGCACTGGATGGTGGGTACCATTGAACTTTTTCTTCTTCATCATCCGTGGCCTCATCCAGTGGATCTCCATCACTATCTTCTTCGATGTCGTCCTCTTCTTTATCTTCTTCCTCTTCTTCTGCTTTCAACTTGTCGTCTTCTTGCTCAGCAGTATCTTTTCCATTTGTGGCACCAAAGGTGGGTAGTTCCTGGTTCCCAGCATATTTGGCGGCAATTTTGGCTTCTTTCTTCGCTTTGCGATTGGCTTTCCTCTGTGCTGCACGGGCCTCCCTATGACAAAAACATGAGTGTGACCACGAAAAACAATTGAACTTGAGGTTAATTCAGATACGTAGTGCAGTTCACAAACTACTCCAGAGAGAAGAAATTTTTATTCACCTTCTCTCTTTCTCTAAGCCGTATCACCCTACTTCGCCGAACAAGAAAATCATTGGACTGTACGGATGTGCGAACATACCGTTTGGCTCGTTTCTCTGCGCGGCGGATTTGGGCTTCAGTGAGCCCAGCCACGCTGTTAGCTTTCCGTTGAGTTGCTGCCTTCGCCTCTCCGCGAGGTTGATAGAAAGGCGGGCGGAGCAAGTAACCGCAGTTGCCGTTGTCACGGAAACGACCCCGGTTCAAATGCATAGGCCAGTCACTGGTTTGGTAGTTGAGCGCCACCACTTGGCACCCGTAATTCCACGCAGGCATGGGGTCGTAATTGGAGCTGTCGACGCGTAAGTTGTCAGGGTAAGTGCGAATGAGCTTTTCTTCGCAGTACTTGAGGAGGTGCGTGGAGGATTTCTTGATGACTTTTTCGACTTTCGACTCTTTCAGTGAATGAATCATTTCGACCGTCGGCGAGTCAAGCGACTCCTGAAAGCTTTTCAGTTTTTGGCCCTTGATGGCGACGAGGTCGTCCAATTCGTCGATAGTGTCATGTTCTTGTTCTTCTAAGTCTTGCTTACTATTCAATCCATGGAGATTGCTTGATGCGCCTTGCCCAACATTTCTGCTTGCAGCAGAGCCTCGTGAAAGACTGCCGCTTTCCAGGTGTTCACTGTCGTCAAGAATAGTTGCAGTGGCTCCAAAGAGTGACGCGGCCGCAGACAAAGAAGGCAGTGTAGGCACTGCGTCATCAAAAGGGAGCATGACACTTCCGCCTGAGAGTACATCAGGCATCGACATCCATCCCAGGGACGCCGTGAGGTCTTCAAACGGTGCACTCTGAGCTGGTTCACTGCTGCATTTTGCATCGCTTGGTGCATTTACAGCCGCTGAGGGAGCAGCCACAGCCGAGTCAGCACCAGTGACATGGTGACCGGTGTCAGCATGTTTTTTCGCGAAACGAGCAACTTTAGCTTTAACGAGAATCTTGTATTTGGTCTGCTCTGGGCTCGGCAATTCCGCAGCAGGTGGACCTGCGCCACCTGGGTTGAGCGTAGACTCAGGAGGTAACCAGAGGAGACCCCGTTTGAGGAGCACTTCCCTCAAATGAAACGCCATTCGGACTTGAAAAGGTGGCGAGCAATGATTTTCAAACGACAAAACGATGGGGTAGGGTGAAGTTTTAAAGCCAAAGTCTGCGATGGCTTCGATCACGTCACGGAAACTGATTTTCGACGTCAAAGTTCCTCCATGGTAGATGCAAGGCTCGCCGCTGCCGTCTGAAGAATCCCACGTGTCCAGTTCAACGCAACGGCAGCCTTCCATCAGGTCATCGATGTAGCGGTCAACGGAAGAAGGCGACTGGAGTTGGTCACCAGTTAAGTAGGTATTGTGGCTGCTAGCGCACCAATAATGGCTCAAGGGCCTTGTCATATCGTGGTACACCGTAGACAAGCTCTCTGGCGCGAGAAGTGAATTATTCGAGTCGTTGAGCAAAGCTGAAAACACTTCTGAGCCACAAGTGGGTACCCCCTTGCTCTTCGTAGTGCTGCCTTTGCTAGTGATTTCGCTAACAGGAGCAGCAGCGCTGCCAGTACTTTCAAGGCCTTCTCGTTGAAGGGCTGCGTGCACGGCACTGTGCGCCAAAAGGGCTGACTTGCGCCGGTGAGCAGCCGCAGATTGGGAAGCTTTTGCGGCAGCTTCAGCCTTCGCAAAGGTACCTTGCGGGCCAGTCTTGTCCCAAACCAAGATTTCCCCGTGCTGCTCTTGCGGCTGTTGCGGCGATACAGTGGCAGCAAAAACAGAATCAGCGTCAACACCAGCAGTAAGACTTGATTTAAGTTGGCCGTTGTCTGGGTTGATAGTGTCATCATCCGACTCGTTGCCATCCTCGTAATCATCGCCTGCTGCAATATCAACCCTTGGGCTGTTACTTTTTGACGCGTCTGCACCGCTACCGCCAGCACTGGCACCTCTTGCTACTCGAGTAGCAGCTTTGCGCAGCGTCATTGGTACTCGGATTCCTTGCAGCGCCAGCGCATTTGCAGCAGCTGCCGGGGTTTCGTTCTGCATGACCGTGAGAAACTGCAAGAGCGCGCGCACTGGCAAGCGTTGACTACCAAAGTCCGCTACAGCACTCACGGCAGACCCTTTCAAGAATTCGTGTAAAGGATCTGCTGGAACCACGAGTGCAGATGCACCCTTCATGAGCTTGAGGCTAGACGCAAGAGCTACTGGTTCCAATGCTCGAGAGCACAAGCAAGCCCACAAGGAATCTTCATCGTGGTTGCCGCCTAGCTCCATCATGAGCGCTTCGAAGCCTTCTTCGGACAGTTGGCCTTTACCTTTGCCAGAGTTCTCGCCAATTGCTGCCAAGGCGTTGAAGGCTGTTGTCACAAATGCTTCCGACCGCCCAAGATGTAGCTTCTTGCTAATAGCTAGAGCTTCCTTCAAGTCAACCTACACAGACAACGAACAGACGTATAACCATGTGCCATACACCAAAAGATGTGGTAGTTCTTCCATGTAGAACAAAATGAAAAGGGAACTATATCTCGCTCGAGTATATGCATAAGTAAAAGTAATTGGAAGCTTACTGTGCCAGAATTGTCTTCGTCGGCCTCTGCGAACAGCTCTCGAATGTACCGCAATTGTACAGGTTCGGCTTTCTCAATGGCGGCACGTTTTTCCACTTCTTGTCGCAAAACTTCTACTACGACTAATGTTTCGTCATGAGTGGTCGGCATGACGCCACGCCGTTGCAGATCTTTCAGTGTGCGACTCAGCACTTTCGAGGGTAACAAAACCAAGTCCACTGACCTTTGCCCAGCGTCGTACGTCAAGGACATAGATCTCGGCTCTTTCTCTGGCGTGTTCGTATGCCGAAATAGGTAGCTTTGGTTGAGGCGCGCAAAATTGCGAGACACTTGCCGAATTGTTACTGCAATCATTTTAGAAGAAAGCGAAAGTCACGGAGTCGTTCGGATGAAACAACGAAACAACCAACCATCGTACAAAAAAAGCGCAGGAAGAATGGATGGTCAAACAGGTGCCATCCATGGTGTGGTAAGGAAGGATCGAAGAACGGGGGTATGCATTTGAAAAAGCAGAGTAACTGTGAGGGGGCGTATCGTAATGAGACAAACTTCACACCTCGGCTTACTGACGCTAGAGGTACTTTGGCGTTCTTCGAGCGCTTTCGTCGACTTTTCCAGCTCAAGAATGCGCCATCCGGCGTCAGCTTGAGTGTGGTCCAGTGAGCAGGCCTATGAGATATACATATAAATATTTAGAGTGCATTTGCGACGAAAGATGAAGCGCCCTTCGAATGAGTAACCTTTATGAAAATACACCCGTCTTTGCCGTACCCACAATCAAGCTAAGATATGTGCAAAGCTCAAAAGAACTCACCCGCCCTTGCCGACTTTCAAAACGTTTATGCCTGATCGAAATAAGAAGGTCAATATAACGTCCGCTACTTTTGCTCGATTTTCAGTCTCCGAAGTCACCGCAGGTGATCCTCCTGTTTCGACTGTAGTTGATGCTGCCGCCACTGCCGGAGCAGCTTCGGAGTCTGCCCTGGCTAATTCAGAGGTTGCGGCCTCTCTTTCATCTGGCAGTGCATTGGGGCTCGAAGCATTCATTTGAGACGATGTAATTGGTTCGCCGTCCAATGAAGAACCGAGAGGCACTCTAGCCAAGTCATCCTTTCGTTGTCGCAGGCGCGACTCAGATTGTGACTGTGATTGAGGCGCTGGATTTTCCATCGATCCAAGCTCAATAGATTTCCTTAGCAAATGAGCGCCTTGAGACCACCCCACATCTGAGGCCGTACTGGCTGCATCTGAAGCCGCTTTAGCAGCACCGTTCGCGCCATCAAGCAAGTAGTCCATTGTAACACATAGACACTACAGTACTTACTTCCTTCTTCGCGAAAGTTCTGATTCGCTGAGCGGAGTGATGATTTGTGAATATTTTCTGATTGATCAGGTCTTCGTCGTGTCGTTGTCTTATTTATGAGATGTTCAGATCAGCAGCTCATCAATCAGGGGACACCCCTGCATCAATCACCTTCTTCGTCCGTTTATTCTTTTATAGGGGGCTGCGCCGTGCTAACAAGGGAAAAACAACGGAGTGTACCATAATAAACCATAGAGCTGCTCTTTCATCTGCTTTCAAAGATTTTAAGCCCATCTGATGTCTTGGTTAACTGGCCTCGTCGATGCTCTTAAGGTACACGTATGTCTATGGACTGCGGTCGTAGCATGTCGTGATTGTGTCAGCTAAATTTAATCACGAATAATGGATGAAACGGAGAAATCGTGCGTTCTTTAACTCTGGAATTTTCTTATCGTGGGGCTATGCATAGGATGGCGACTTACAAGGTGCTGTGAACAAAACGTCCACGGGCTTCAGCAATTTAACGGATGGGTTGAAAGAAAGGGCGAAGGGGTTCGAAGAATCCATCAAAGAAGTAAGTAGGCCTCTCGCTAGAGCACTAAGGCAAAAAATGGCCTCACTGGATAACAGTTGGTATCTATGATTTTCTACCTCGACTATTTATTCTATCTTCGTGCGAAAGTTTCGCGATTTGAGATTAGGGTAGAATACGAATGTTCATGTGATTTGTTTGGTTCACTTTTGTCTTGAACCAATTCTTTCAGAGAGCTGCCGAAGTTGGAGCTGAAGAAAGTGCTCTTAAAGCTCAAAAAGCTCGTCAGGGTACTGTTAAGTCACTTCCCTGGGAGTGCGAAGAAAATCAATCCATCGTAGCGGAAGACCTCATGGAAAAAGTGCGTCAATGTGCATGTTATGAGAGGTTTCTCTCTATGCACACTTAATCCTGTTTTCTCTGACCGCGCCCCACAGTCACCCTATCTTTCATTCCATCTACAACTATCTTATAATCTCGACCTTTTGCCATATTTTGCGCAGATGCTAGCATTAAGCCTTGATGACACGACCTTCAAGGCAGAGCCAACACCCTACACAGTCTTCGAGTTTGAAATGGAAGCTCATGTTGAGGTGAATTTTTTAAGGCAAATTCCTACTTCTTAAACTCACTTATTGGGTAAGAATTTACTATTCGTTCAAGGTACTCTTTGCCAAGCCACCGTTCATCTGGCCAATGCATCATTTGAGATCTGCCATCGCCCATTTTTATGACGTGGTCATACCTGTGCTCGTGCTTAGGTCATCACGCGTTTGCTCGAGTTAGACCCGAATCTGGCTAAAGTCCACTATCGCTTGAGTGCGAAAATGGACGAGGAGCTGTTTTGGCGCCATTACTTCCACCGCTGCCGCACCTTGCGCGCTGAGGTACGTAGTGCTTTGGCATTTTCTCTCGTGAAGGAGATTGAGGAGAAAGAGTGATACTTGAAACCAGGGCGCAAACTATCACGTCGATCGATTACATATACCTCGATTTTGAGGTTTTAAAGAGCTTGAAATTGCATCACACCGCACAATTTGAGCAGCAGCATTGCCCCTATTTTCAAAGCGTCTAGTTTGAGTTCAACAAGTGGTTTCCTTGGTACTGTGGTCTCACCACTGCGTGCGCGCATCTCATGAACTCGGGGGTGCTCAATTACTTTTGTAGGTGGGGGTGGACTCTCCCTTGAAGCGACAGCCGGCCTCTTATCAGCCACCCGCACCGCACGCAGCTAGCGCTGCAGTTCCTTCGTCAACATCGGACAGTGGTGGAAGCACCAGCGCCAGTAGCGGTGAGAGCAGTAGCAGCAGCCCGAGCAGGAGCGGCAGCGGCAGAAGCAGCAGCAACGCTGGCCCCGTTGGGCACGGCAGCGAGAGCGGGAGCGAAGCCAGTGGTGGGAACAGTACCGGGTCGTCTGTCGTGGTGGTCGGGCAGGAGGGTGGGCCAAATGATGGCGATGATGATGCAGTCGACATGGATGCCTTAGATGCGGAGGTACACAACTCACTCATTGTTCACTTCACTCAATTCATTATATATCCATTTTTGTTCATTTCCCCCCTCTTGATATTCTGTACTGAAATTTATTCCCATGTTACTACCAGGAGCTTTTTACGATAATCGTCACAAACTATCTTCTCAGCTTCTCAATCCTTGCATACGTTTAATTGTTGATAGGTAAACGCCGAGCTCCTCAATGACTTCGACGATAACGGTGAATTCGACGATGACGGCGATGGCGAGGATGGCGACTTTGACGCTGAACTTGAAGCTGAAATTGCGGCAGAGCTTGAAAACGAAACTGATGCATAGTGCGATACTTTCGTACCCTGGAGCGATTTGGAGAATGGAAAACTGCTATGACGGTGGAACACATTTTTATTTTTGAACTATCGAAAAATTATGTGGCCTGTGGCACAGTTTGTTCGCTTACTTTTTGTCTAGAGCCCATGGGCATGGGCCCGGGAACTGAAAGTTTCGATCGAATATAGCTATAGTCACATATCAGATATCATGTATTAGTGCCGTTATCCATTATCGTTAACAGTTGTGTGGATGGCGAATACTAGAGAGCATGCCGCCGCCGCCGCTGTCGGCTGTCCGCCTCATAGGTCTATGGTTTTAGAGAGAGAGAGAGGCGAAAGCGAAGGGGCTGGTACGCAGTATATCGTACAACTGGCGGTAGTAGCGGCGGCGAGCGGTGTGATAGCATCCATGCAACTATCAACGATTTCTCTGGGTTAAACAGATAACAATATAGCCTTTTTTAAAACGCGATTCGAGTTTCGCCTTGCGTTCAATTCACAAATGTTTTGCTTCTAAAGGACATTTGAAGTCAGGTAGTATTACGCATTGGCGGCTGTTTAATTAAAAAAAATTGGTAATTGGTAAACGGTGTTGCGACAATTCAAACTGAGCGGGCCTCGTCACGTGACTCAGAAGATGGTGATGCTCTATTTGGTTTATCTCTGCTGTGCCCTCTGCACTACTCAGGCTGGCGCCTGCGCCACCAACTCGCATGCCGTTTGCTCCGCGAGATGCCTGCCATTCCGCAGGAAGCACAGTTTGGGTTGTTGAATGGGGTGGCCGTGTTTCGGTTGTAGCGCCTGTTCTAGCTCCAGCGGCGGCAGTGGTTCTTGGTGGTGGATTCATACCACTGGCACTACCGTCAAATCCTCCGCCGCGATAATCGATGTGGCCATGAGGCCACGGTGGAAGCACAACGTTGCTCCCCGCAGGAAATGCACTGCTACTGTTGTAGCCGCTGCTACTGGCACGAGGATCAGCAGGTGCGCCACTAGTCGCACCACTGCTGGGACTGTTGCCACTGTAATTACTGCTGGCCAACAGAGCTGTAACCAAGTGCGGGGGCAAGCCATAGAAGCCGTTGAATTGACTTCCATGCATCGGACTTCTTTCGAGCCCAGGAGGAGCCGCTGAGCCCCACGGAGCAGCAGACCCACCGCCACTTGCACCGTGACCATTGCCCTGCATGCTGTAGCTGCTGCTGCCACTGTTTGGATGAGGCGTTGCAGCTATAGGGGCATAGTCCATTGGATCGTGACGGCTGCCGTGGCTTGTGTGCGGAATATTAGGGTGAGGGAAAGGCTGCTGTAAACGTTCCGCCTCCGCGAGTGTTAAGAAGTTCCCTCTTGGGGAAATACCAAAAGGCAGTGAAGCTCCGCCGAAACTGTTACTGATCGCATCATCACTGACGCTGCTTGCGACATCCCCGCCACTACCCTGGTAAGCGTTTCTACCACTAATTCTGCTGACGGTACCGCTCGTTATGCTCTCTGTGCTGCCGTCCATACCACTGCTGCTGCTGCTGCTGCCGCTACTGCCGCGGCTAATGTTACTGCTAGTGCTATTAAAGCTGTGCATACTGCTACTACTGCCTGCGCTGCTGGTAGTGCTGCCTAATCTGCTGCGGCCGCTGCTGCTGCCACTACTACTGCTGCTGCTATTGCCACTGCTATTGCTGGATTCTGCACTGTCGTTGTTGGGGGGATCAGAAGCACTTCGCTTGTGCTTGTGGCGTAAGGCAGCCTGGCTCTTGGCAGCTTTCTGGTGGAACGTAGCCTGAGGCATGCACAAGTAGGTAAGAGATATGAGTTAAAAGTCGCGCTATGGAAGTGCTTTAAAGAAATCAATTTCGGTGTTATGTGAAGCACGGGCTGCTGCGAAGGTTCTTTGAAGCCATAGAACTTTCAGGCAGCAACGGAGTGAATCGAGGTTTGGAGAAGCAGACTCAATGAGAATGTCTAAGGCTCAATGCAGTGAATCTCTCGTTAAAGTTATATCACGGAGAGGTGGTGGTAATAATTGAGCGACTTTATTTCATGAATGCTTTATGCTCATCACCTGTGCAAGGTAGTCCTTGAGATGCTGGTTGTCAGACTCGAGCTGCATCAGAGACGCTGACTGTTCACCAAGCCGCGTTACCAAGTCACCAACGACGCCCTTAACCATAAGAAATTGAAACAAATCATTTAAAAAATAATAATTTGAAATTCAAGACGGCGAAGTCTACAAAATAATCAGACCTCTGAGAATGAATGAAATGTATTCAACAAGAGACAAATACCCAAAGATGCTATCCCGGGAATTTCCCAAATGCAATAAAAATCATGAGGCACTGAAAGAAGTTCCCTATCATCCGACACCTACTTCCATCTCTTCCAAGTCTTCGAAATTTTAGCAATATTTTAATGGTGCTTGTCCTACCTGTAGAGCCTCGATCGTTGTGGCTGGAGAAACATGGCTGGAGGTTTCCTGCTGCAGCAAGATCTCTTGCTTGCGTGCTTCGAGCATGCGACATCGCTGCTCTAGGCTCTCGATGCGCTGTTTCTTACGGGCGCGCGACTCGCGAGCATGAATCTTATTTCGCTCGCGGTCTTGCTCTTTTCGCCCCTGCGACAAAAGAGAATGGAGAGGTTTTGATTCTTGAAACGGGACCGGGTTTGCGACACAAGGCGATTCTTCAAGCACGCAAGTCAACTGAGCAAATTAATGGGCAATTCCCTTCAATAAATGAACCCACTAAAAAGAAAAATATTGCAGAGAACGATTGGGTGACTCGTGATCTCAAGGTGTTGGAGCACCGCGCGTAAAAACACCGTGCACACGAGTCTGAAATGTCGTTTGCCTCGAAATTTTCGCAAGCTAGGCTATCAAGTCTTGCACCGTAAACAATCATACAAGGTAAACGAAGAAATAATAGGCATAAAACTGGATACGCACAAGCCAAAGGCATTGATACTATTCTACCACCCAACTTACGTTGCGCTGCGTGTCTTCATCAGACATCTTATCCACGAAACTGAGATGGCCCTCCCTACTATGTCGGCATCGGCGCGTGCGGTACGTCAGAGACGAAAAAATATCACAACCGAATTCGGTTCAGCCGAGATTTGGGAATATAGGCGTTCGTTGGTTTTTACAGTTTTTACGTTTTTGCGGTTCAGGGTCCACGAATATTTCAAGGACAAGCACAGTAAGGATTACAGTAATTAGTGAGAGGGGGATAAGAAAGGGATGAGATAATGAGAACAAGAGCACGCCCGGCACTGCCACTTGTCCTGATTAGTTTGATAGGGCGCGAAGCAGATGGTCAGAGGCCCGAACTGCGAACTTGCCCTCCTTTGATTTTTGAA